>Ga0163153_10000235_pt1 | contig 99426 bp, 77 predicted proteins | sample OliLakLV19MP6IB1_FD_148629 | JGI IMG/M metagenome (GOLD analysis project Ga0163153, IMG submission 148629) | Freshwater microbial mat bacterial communities from Lake Vanda, McMurdo Dry Valleys, Antarctica - Oligotrophic Lake LV.19.MP6.IB-1 | ecosystem: Environmental > Aquatic > Freshwater >...
CTTTGTAACGGGGGACAGCCTCCCTTAACAATCGGCGGCCGATTGTTAAGGGAGGCTGTCCCCCGTTACAAAGGCTGTCCCCAGTTACATGCCCCGTTACGACCCGTCATGCGAAGTGGGCACCGAAGCGGTTGGCGATGAACGATTCGTAGCTCGCATCTTCGTTGCGGACGAAGCCCTTCTGCGGCAACTTGCCGTCGGCGAGCAGATCGAGCATGGTGCAAACTCCAGCGGCGGTGGTGATCTGGATCGCGGTCCAGTGATGACCGCCGATCACTGCGTTGCGGATGACCTTCGCGTAGGTGCGCTGCGCCAGCCGTCCGCCAGCGATGCCGATCGCACTCGTGAAGATGGCAACGATGTCCTGCTGTGTCTCGGGGATCGCGCGCTCGAAGATCTTCTTGAGCTCCTCGGGGTGCTCACGGAAACGAAGGTCCTGCAGCAGCAGCTTCAACTGCGCATTATGGCCCGGGTAGCGCATCGTCTTGTAGGTGAGGTGGCGCACGCGACCTTCGAGCGTCTCCGCAAAGGTGCCGAGTCCGCCGCTCGTGTTGAATGCTTCGAGCTCAAGGCCGTCGACCATCAGTTCTTCGAGTCCCTCAAGCGCCGGGACCAGGGTCAACTTGCCGTCGACGACCGCTTCGCACGGTTGGATGTACTCGTTGATGAGACCATCGGTCGACCAGGTCAGGTTGTATCGCAGCGCGTTGCTCGGATGCTCGGGTAGTGCGCCGGTGCGCATGCGAACTTCGTGCAGTTCGTCCATGCCTCCAAGCACATGCGATGCGGCGATCGTGATGAAGCCGGGCGCCAAACCGCATTGCGGGATGAACGCGGTCGACGCACCGTCGGCCAGCGCCTTCACGCGCTTCGTGACGCCGACATCTTCCGTCAGATCCAGGTAGTGCACCTTCGCGGCCTTCGCGCGCTCCGCGATCAACTCGTTGCAGAAGAACGGGGCGCAACTGATGACGGCGTACGCGCCGTTGAGCAGTCGATCGAGCGCCTTCGCGTCATCGAACTGCGCCTCGGCCGAGCGACAACCGGGCGCGAGACGCGCCGTCTCCTGCAGAAGCTCGGCGCTCTGATCCACCGCGGTGACCGCGTAGTCACCGCAGCTCTGCAGCATGTGCACAACCGTCCGGCCGATCTTGCCGGAGCCGAGAACGACGACAGGCTTCATGATGTGTGAGGCGTGTTGCGGGTTGCGGCCGAGGACGCCGACTTGGAACCGTTTGCGGCATCACCGGCTGTCGCGGCTCCAGCGATCGACCCCGACTCACCGCTCTTCCCTGTGGCGGCCGCCGAGGTGCGATCAAGCTCGCGCGACACCTCCGTCTGAAGTTCGCGCATGATCTCAGGGCCGAAGTCAAAGCGGAGGCCGGCGGCTTCAAAGAGCTTGGGTAGTGGTTGCGAACCACCGAGTGTGAGCGCGCGCTTGTAACCGGCGAGCGCTGTGGCTGCGTCGCGCCGCGAGTGCAGCCACAACTGCAGTGCGCCCAACTGCGCAATGCCGTACTCGATGTAATAGAACGGCACGCCGAAGAGGTGGAGTTGTCGCTGCCATCCGGTGCGCAACACTTCTTCCGATCCCTGATAGTCGACGCGCGGACCGAAGCGCTCGGTGAGCGCCAGCCACTGCGCCGCTCGCTCCTGTCGTGTGTGATTCGGATGGGTGTAGATCCAATGCTGGAATGCATCGATCTGCGCGATCCACGGCAGCATCGTCGCCAGGTTCTCGAGCAATCCGCGCCGCGCGCGATTCGCGTCCGCATCGGAATAGAACTCATCCAAGACCGGGAAGGTGAGCAGCTCCATGCTCATCGACGCGACTTCCGCGAACTCCATCGGGCTGCCGCGATAGGCGAGCACCGGGTCGCCCTTGCACAGAATGGAATGGAACGCGTGCCCGGCTTCGTGCACCATCGTCTCGAGATCGCGCTGCAGTCCCGCCGCGTTCATGAAGATGAACGGCGTGCGCGAGTACTGCCGCTGATACTGGTAGCCGCCGGGCGCTTTGCCCTTGCGTGAATCGAGATCCAGGCAACCGCCACCACGCATCGAATCGAACATGGTGCCGAGTTCGCCATCCATGCGCTTGAATGCGCGCGAGGTGCGCTCGACGAGATCATCAGCCTCGCTGAACGGCCGAAGTGGTGCACGGCCGAAGATGTCCACCTTCAGGTCCCACGGGCGCAGCGCGGGCACACCCAGCGCCGTCTTTCGCTCCTCGTTGAGTCGGCGCAACACCGGCACCCAGACTTCTTCAACGGCGCGGTGGAAGGATTCGCAGTCCGCCGGCGTGTAGTCGAAGCGGTGCATGCGCTGATGCTGGAAGTCGCGGAAGTTCTCGAATCCCGCGTTGAGCGCCAGCTGATGGCGCAGACCGATCATCTTTTCGTAGATCTCGTTGATGCGATCCGCATCGCGCAGTCGCCGCTCCGCCGTCGTTCGCCAGCTCTTCTCGCGCACCGTGCGATCGGTCTCTTCGAGGTAGCGAGCCATCTGCGGCATCGTCTGTTCACGGCCGTCGAAGTCGACGGTCATGGCGCCGTTGATCTCGCTGTACTGCTGATCGAGCTTCGTGAGATCCGTTTCGATGGGCACATTCTCCACACGAAAGAGCTTCACATTCTGACGCAACGAGCGCAGCAGCACGCCGTAGCGCGCCTCATCGAGATCCTTCGCGAACGGACTCTCGGCAATCTTGCGATCGAGTTCGAAACCAACCTTCTTGAGCTGCGGATCGACCTGCTCCACGAATTGCAGGAAGCGCTTCTTCGCTTCCGCGTCGTCCGTGTGGCAGGTCATGCGGATGTACGCGTTGGCCTCGGCTTCACTGGCGAACGCGTCGAGTTCGCTGCGATCAAGGATCAAGTGATCAAGGCAGCCAGCGCACTTGAGCGTGCGTTCGACGAGCGATCGATAGATCGGCTGAAGCGATTCCCAGCGCGTGGCATCGAGGCCGGCAGGTACGAAATTGGAGTCGTTCATAGGGTCGGGCAGCGTACCGCACCGGTGCGTTGGGCTTGGAAACGGCGCGAGCGCGATTTCGATCAGGGTCGCGAGTCCGGTGGCGTCACGCTTGGTGCCATGGCGCTCAGCGCAGGCCCGCGGGCGCGATAGAGCGAACCGCGACGGCGGGCAGCGCCAATCTCTGCGTCACCGCCTCGGCGAGCACTTCCGCTTCGACGCGACTGTTGCAGACGAAGAAGAGTGTGGAGCCACTGCCGCTGACATGCACCGGGCGCTCGATGAGTGCGGTGATCTCCTCCGCATCGTCGGCGAGCGATGGCGCAATCTCGAACGCCGGCGCCGCAAGATCGTTGAACGGTGCGCTGGCATCGAGTCGGCTGTTGGTGCGCAGGAGCGCACATGCGAGACTGCGCACGCGCGCGGCGTCGAGCACGGCGCCCGGTCGCAACCGATCGAACGCGCCGTAGACCGGACCGGTCGGGCACGCCGCGCCGGGAAGCACCAGCACCAGGTTCAATTCCGGTACGGACTCGTGATGCTCCAATCGCTCGCCAAGCCCCTCGACGAGCGCACTGCCGCCGCGCACCAGGAACGGCACATCCGAGCCGAGCGTGGCGCCGATCTGCGCGAGTGTCTCTGCACCAAGGTCGAGTTCGAAGAGATCATTCACGCCGCGCAGCATCGCGGCGGCGTTCGAACTGCCGCCGCCGAGTCCGCCGCCCACGGGGATGCGCTTCTCAAGCTTGAGCTTGATGGGAAGCTCGCGACCGACATGCGCCTGCACAGCGAGATGGGCACGCACGGCCAGATCCTTCGTGATCGACCAGTCGATCGTGCTTGTGCGCCGCGCATCCGGCGCCCAGAGGATCGCGTACATCGACGGCGCATCGTCTTCCAGTCGCGTCAGCGTGAGATCGTCGTTGAGATCGACGGTGATCATCCAACTTGAGATCGGGTGCATGCCGCCGTGCGCGGGCGAAGGCGCGCCGACCGCGAGCGCAAGGTTCACCTTCGCAGGCGCGGGAACGACGATGGTGCGGCGGATCGACATACGCGTCGAGTGGAAGGCGCTCGTGACGGCCGGTGATCGACGTTGATCAACGGTGATCAACGGTGATCCACGGTGATCCACGGTGATCAACGCTGATCACCGGCGGCTTCCTTCGAGTGCCCGCGAAGCGTAGCGATCGGCTGCGTAACGAAGGAAGCGGCTGCACGCACGCATGCGATGCACCTAGCATTGCGACCCGCTCGCTGACAAGCCCGATCGACCGACCGACGGCATCCATGCTCTGGCAACCAGCCATTCCTGAGAAGTACCGATCGATGAGCGCCGACGAACTCGGCGCCGCGATCACTGCGCGACGCCGCGAACTCGGCGGCAGACTGCTGATCCTCGGTCATCACTATCAGCAGGACGAAGTCGTGCGCCACGCCGACTTCACCGGCGACAGTCTCAAGCTCAGTCAGATCGCGGCGGCAGAGGCTCCCAAGCGCGGCACGCAGACGATCGTCTTCTGCGGAGTGCACTTCATGGCCGAGACCGCCGACATTCTCACCGACGACTCGGTGCGCGTGATCCTGCCGGATCTCTCGGCTGGTTGCAGCATGGCCGACATGGCCGACTACGAAGACGCCGTCACTGCATGGAATGAGATCCACGAAGCGCTCGATGACGAGAAGACGCGCGTCGTGCCGGTGACCTATGTGAACTCGAGCGCGGCGGTGAAGGCGTTCGTCGGCGATCGCGGTGGCGCATGCTGCACGAGCAGCAACGCGGCGCAGGTCTTTGCGTGGGCGCTGCGCGGCGGCGACACGCCGATTCGCAAGGGCGAACGAGTCAAGCTGCTCTTTCTGCCGGATCAACATCTCGGGCGCAACACGGCGCGCGCCGCCGGGTTTGTGAGCGAGATCGATGCTGCACGAAAGCGCCCGCCGGTGCAGGCGGACATGGCGCTCTGGGATCCGCACAAGGAACTCGGTGGACTCACGCCTGAGATCATCCGCCACGCCACGATCCTGCTGTGGGCCGGTCACTGCTCCGTGCACAAGCTCTTCCGCCCGGAGCATGTCGCCGAGGCGCGCGAGCTGCACGGTGTGGAGAGGGTGCTCGTCCACCCCGAGTGTTGCCAGGAGGTCGTTGAACTCGCGGATCTCGTCGGCAGCACCGAGTTCATCATTCGTGAGATCGAAGCAGCGAAGCCCGGCTCGCGCTGGGCCGTCGGCACCGAAGTGCATCTCGTCAATCGACTTGCACAGCGAGCCGCCGAGCGCGGCGTTGAAGTGCGCATTCTGAGCGAGTGCCAGTGTCTCTGCACCACGATGTATCGCATCGACCAGGGTCACATGCTGTGGGTGCTCGACTCGCTCGCCGAGGGACGCGTCGTCAACGAAGTCCGTGTGCACGCGGAAGCGCGACGACTCGCGCGGCTCGCTCTCGACCGAATGTTGGTGAATGCAACGCCCGCAACGCCATCGCGATCGCCTGCGCTCGTTGACTAACTGAGCATCCCAGTCAACCGTGCCATTTGCGGGCGCAGGTGGACTACGCTGCCTGACCTATGAACACACCTTCGGGCCCGCGGAGAGGCGGGCGGTTCCTGCGCGTTGTTGGCGTGATCGTCATGCTGCTGGTGGTGTTCGCGCTGCTCGCGCCGTCCCTCGTGAGTTGGACGATCGGGCGCGGCATCGTGGGTGGTGCCGTCGGCAGCGCTGTCAACGGCGCCGTCACGGTCGATCGCGTTCGCTTCGGCTGGACGGCGCCGCAGGAGATCGAGGGATTGCGCATCGACGATCGCGCCGGAGGCAACACGGTGGTGGCGACCGTCGCGCTCGACCGTTCGTTGCTCTCGCTCATCACCGACCCGATGGGCGAACTCGAGATCGAGGCGCGCGCCGACATCACGACGAAGCAGTCGGCGGATGGCACGATCGGGCTCGCGAGCCTGGTCAAGCCGTCGACCTCGCCATCGACGCCGAGCCAGCCTGCAACAGCGATTCCACGCGCGCTCGTCGTGGCGCTGAAGCTCGATGTCTCGAGTCTCTCCATCGATCGCGGCGCCGACGGTGTGACTTCGCTGACGAATCTCGCCGGCACCGTGCGCTTCGCCGCCGCAGATGGTTCGGTCAAGGCAGATCTCAAGGGCAAGCTTGGTTCGGGAGCCACTTTGAGCGCAGCATCGGGCGCCGCGCCGGGAGCGGGTGCAGGCGCTCCGGGCGGCGCTTCTTCCGCATCGCCACCCGGCGCCGTCTCGGTCAGCGCCGATCTGCGCCATGTGATCGACTCGACCGGCGCTCCCACGATCGGCGCCATCATCGGGACCGCGAAGGTCACGGCGGATGCGATCGCGATGAGCTACCAAGGTGCGACGAGTTCGCTTCGAAAGCTCGAAGTGGATCTCGACGCGACGGATGCGGCCAAACCCATCACCGTCGGATTCACCGTGGATGGTGCGCAGCGCGAGTTGATCGAGGTCAGTGATCTCGCCGGCCGAGCGTCGCTTGGTCGTGATCCGAAGGGGCCGCTTGGACTTTCCGCAACTGCGTTGTCCGCCGCGATCGACCGTGGCGCTGTGGTCGTGCGCAACGGCGCAGAGCCATTCTCCGCATCGAATCTCAAGGCGGACATTTCGGTCGGCGCCGGTGGTCGCGCTGCCTTCACATTGGCCGCCGATACCGCCATCGGTGAGCGTCGCGGTTCCGTCGCTGGCGAGGGTGCACTCGAACATCTCTTCAACGACGCCTTTGAGCCGACGCTGGCGGCAACTACCGGCACGGCGAAGGTCACCGTCAATCGCGCCGTCCTGCCTGTCGGCGAACTGCTCACCGAGATCGAGGAGTTCGTCGCATCGATCGACGCGAGCAATGTGAACACACCGATTCAGGTGAACATGAACGGCCGCGGCGTGCTGCGCCATGTGACCGTCGTGCCGGGAGCGACGGGCGCCGCGCCCGCGTCGCCTGCCGCACCCGCTGCGCCCGTCGCCGATCAACCGACCTCGCTCGTGGCCAGCGCCACACTCGCGCGCGACCCGGCCAGCAAGTTCGGCATCTCCACCGATCCGCGCACATTCAGCGCCAGTGTGGACGCGCGCACGATCCCGAGCGCGGCGCTTCGCGCACTGTTCCCGATCATCGATGAGTTCGGCATCGAACCCAACCGCGACTTCGGCCCGACTTTCACTCTCAACGCGAAGGCGACGGCGGGCGCGTCGGTGCCGCTTGAGCTCACGCTTCAGTCGCAGCGCCTCAACGCGGACATGAGCGTGACCGTCGATCCCGAAACGGGATCGGTGCGCGACGGACGCGGCAAGATCACGGCGACCATCGCGCCGGAACTGCTCGCGAAGACGCCGGTGCGCTCCGCCGCGCCACTGGGTGCCGTGATCACGCTTACATCGTTCTCGCTGCCGCGACGAAACGGCGAACCATTCGTCGATGATGCCGCTGGCGATGCTGCGGTCGAAGTCACCGGCGCGTTCACGCTCGCCACGGGTGACACGGACCGCGTGTCCATCGACGGCCTCAGCGCAACACTGCACTCGAAGCGTGTCGCCGATGGCATCACCGCCAGCGTGCGCAGCGCCGTTGACGGCGTGCCGACGCAGCTGGCATCGACGATCACCGGCGTCAAGGCACTCGGCCAACCCGCGTTCTCGATCGACACGATCAGCGCGAAGGGCTCGCTCACCGCCGGCCCAGTGGATTGGTTGCAGCCACCGCAGATGCTGCGCGAAATCGCGCCGAAAGTGCCCGGATTCGGGCTGGTGAAGAGCACCGCCACCGTCGAGTTCGACGGAGGCATGTCCACTGGCACGGCGCAGGCGACCGTCACCGATGGTGCGCAGAAGATCGCGACGACCGTGGAGTGGACGAAGGAGCGCGTCAAAACCTCGTCGACATCCGTCGCAGCAACACTCACGGACAAAGTGCTCGACGGCATCGGACTTACATCGTTCCGATTGGCGCAACCGGCGCCGATTCTCGTGACGGTCGAGCCCGTCGAACTGGCGCGCACGGAACTGGAGCGCGGCGAGGTGAAGCTGCCCGAACTGAAGATCGGCGTGAGCGCGAAGTCGCTCGTCTTCACACAAGTGCCCGGCGTGCCGCACGCGCTTTCGCTCACAGACCTCAACACCACCATCTCGTTGCAACTCGATCAGGATGTTGCCACCGCCCTTCGCGGAACCGTCGGCGTGCGCGAGGGTGCTGGAAATCCCACGACACCGATTGCGACGATCGGCTTCGGATTCAACGGCACGCAACTCGCGGTGCCGGCGCGGCAGTGGAGCGCCACCGTCGACTCGAAGGATCTCGAAGCGACGCGGCTCATGGGATTGGCCGGGATCGAACCCGATGTGGTGCCGGGCATCGCACCTGGCGATCGCGGCACGGTGACGATGAAGATCGCAACGGAGCCTGCGGGTGCGATGGGAGTGGAGTTCGACAGCGCCATCGGCGCCACACGCGGCGTCGGCAAGGCATCGCTCTCCGCAGATGGTGCAGTGAGCGTGCCCACCGCCGATCTCTCGATCACACTCGACGCCGCGAAGAGCTCGTCGTACTTCGCGCAGGAAAAGGATGTGCAGGGTCGCACGCTGATTACGCGAGCGAGCGCGGTGCCGATCACGCTCTCCGTGCGCGACGCGGGCATTCCGGCACCGAACGCCGACGGCAGTCGCTCGCTCGCGCGGTCGAAGGGAACCGCCACACTCACGACCGGCAATCTCGATCTCGACATCGATCGCATCGGCACGGCGCGCATCGGAGCGGTCGACGCGAAAATCGTGATGCTCGGCGACGGCAGAGGTCTCGACCTTCGAACGAACTCCACGCTCACCACACCGCAGGCGGGCACGCATCCGCTCGCGCTGCAGATGGCCATGACCAACTTCGCCGACGCGAAGGGCGACTTCGACTGGGTGCACATGTCACTGAGCGGCAACGCGAAGATGCTGGGCCTGCCGTCGGCGCTGCTCGATCTCTTCGTTGAGGGCGACGGCGTGGTCGTCGATGCGATCGGCCCGCAAGTCGATGTGTCCATCACCGCGGTGAGTCCAAGCGGCAATCCCGGTTCAGTGATTGCGGGCACGGTCAAGAGCGAGTTTCTGGCCGTCGATCTCGGCAACATCGCGATCGAGAACAACGCGATCTCGGTGGCGCCGCGCGCGCCAGTCAAGGCGGAGCTCATTCCGAACGAAGTGCTGCGTCAGCGCCTGCTCAAGCCGATCAACCCGATCTTCGCGGACATCCGACCGCAGGCGGGCAAGCCGATCACCTTCACCGTCGATTCGTTCGCGCTGCCGACGGACTTCGAGCTGAGCAACCTCAGTTCGAAATTCGTGCTCACCATCGGTGATGTCGAACTGCAGCGACGCAACTCCATCCTCAGTCTGATGAAGCTGGTGCGCGAAGACGAGGACGGGATCATTCCCGGCAACATCTCGCCGCTCAATGGCACGATCACGGACGGGCGACTCTCGTACGACAGTTTCACTCTGTCGATCGGCAAGATCGGTGAGACCTGGAATCAGCAGATCTTCCTCTCCGGCGATGTCGACATCGGTTCGAAGCCCATGTTTGTCAACGCGATCAACGTCGACTATCCGCTGTCGGGCATCGGTCGTCTCGCCGCGGGCGCGACGCGCTTCGACGCGTTCTTCGGACGCGTCAGTCAGGTTCTGTCGCGCCTGCCGCTCGGCGACTCGAATCTGCTGCGCGTCCGCGCGACATTCTCCGGTCCAATCGAGCCCGATCGTGAACTGCAGATGGTGATGGAGCCGGTGCTCATCTCACCGCCGGGATCGAACCCAGTCGATCAGCTGCTCGATGGAATCTTCGGCGACAAGGGCATCTTGAAGCTCCCCGGACTCGGCGGCAGCGGCAGCAGCGGAAGTGGTGGAACCGGCGGCGGTGCACCGAGCGGTGGCGCTCCCGGCAGCGGCGGTGGCACCGGTGGTGGAACGACTCCGCCCCCGACTCAGCCGAAGGATCCGATCCGCGGCATTCTCGACGATCTCTTCAAGAAGAAGAAGTAGCCGGCTCTTCCGACGCGCCGACGAACACCGGCTCCGTCGCACTCCCAGCGTGTTGAATCTGCGCCGTGGCGCTCGCGAACTCGACCTCGCGTCCGCGCCGAGGTGCCGCGCCCTTCGGACGCAGTCGCTTGCGTTCCATGCGCTCGGGATCGGGCAGTCGAATCGCGCGCGTGAGTCCGACCGTCGCGAGTGCGCGAATGATGATCCAGCTCAGATCGAACTGCAGTCCGAAGCCGTGTCGTGCGCTCGTCGGAAACGCGTGATGGTTGTTGTGCCATCCTTCGCCCATCGACACGATGCCCATGATCGGATTGTTGCGACTCTCATCGCCCGACTCGAAGGTGCGCCAACCCCAGAGATGACAGATGGAGTTGATGCTCCATGTGGCGTGATGCAGCACGAAGATGCGCATGAGTCCGCCCCAGAGCAGGCCGAGCGCAGCGCCGGTCCATGACTGCGCGATCGCGCCACCGATCGCGGCGGGAATGATGAGCCCGACAGCGACCCAGATGCCGAAGGTGCGATCGAGCGTGTTCGCAATCGGATCGGCGACGAGATCGGGTGTGTAGCGCACGAACTCGGAGCGCAGTTCGCGCTCGCAGAGCCAACCGACATGGGAGTGCCAGAAGCCGCGGAAAGCGCCGATGATGCCGCGTGCGAATCCCGCGTGCGGCGAGTGCGGATCGAGCTCCTCATCGGAGAACTGATGATGCTGACGATGCTTCGCGCACCACCAGATGAGCGGCCCTTGCACCGCCATCGAACCGAGGATGCCGACGGTCCACGCAACGACCGGTGATGCTTCGAACGCCTTGTGCGTGAAGAGTCGGTGGTAGCCGATGGTGATGCTGAGCGCCGTGAGCAGATAGCCCACGCCAAGCATCACGAGATCGGTCATGGTGCACCAACCGCCCCATGCGAGCCAGATGCACACGCCGAGCGCGATGGTGGGAACGACCACGCCGATGAGCGTGATGATGCGATGCCACTGCGGCGCCAAGTTTGGAGCGCCCGTGTTCGGTTTGACGGTTGTTGCGGGGGAGTTCATTCGAGGAGGTTCCGATCAATTCGCGTCGGATCGATCGACGACCGTAGCTCGATGAACGCATCGAACGGCGGCACGAATGTACCGCACGGGTCTGCATCGGGGGGCGGCGGCACACTCGGACCGCTTGGGATGCCTTGGTGCGAAGGGAGCGTGGTGCCACGCGAGACACGAGAATCCCCGCTGCGCTGACGGCGCTGCTGGCGCTGATTCGCACAGACTCGCGACCTTTTGTCCGAATTCGGCGGTCGTGCCGATGAGCATTGCAGTCCGCTCGGCTCGCGCGGTCATCCTCCTTGGGTGCCGCAGTCGGTGAATCACCAATCTTGGAGACACACCTTTGACTGACTTGCTTGAACTCTGGATGCCCGTGCTCGTGTCGGCTGTGATTGTCTTCGTCGCCAGCTCGATCATTCACATGGGGCCGTTCTGGCACCGCAAGGATTTTCCTGCGCTGCCGCAGCAGGACCGCGTGCAGGATGCGTTGCGCCCCTTCCAGATTGCACCAGGTGACTACATGCTTCCGCGCGGAGACTGCCACGCGGACATGAAGTCACCTGAGTTCCTCGAGAAATGGAAGCGCGGGCCCGTGGCGTTCATCACCGTGCTGCCCAACGGTGTACCCACGATGGGACGGAGCCTGAGCCTTTGGTTCCTCTATTGCATTGTCGTATCGATCTTCGCGGGATATGTGGCGAGTCGCGGGCTCGCGTCGAGCACGGAGTACATTCGAGTATTCCAATTGGTCGGTGCCACGGCGTTCGTCGGCTTCGTGCTCGCCGGTTGGCAAGCGTGGATCTGGCAGGGTCGCGGCGTCAAACTGATGGTGACGATGACCATCGACGGCCTCATCTACGCCTGTCTCACCGCCGGTACCTTCGGGTGGCTCTGGCCGCGATAGGCAATGCCTACTTCGAAGCAGGCAGTCCCGGAATCCACTCGAAGAACTTCGACTTCGGAAGCGGCTCACTCATCCACGATTGATCGGGCATCGGCAGGTCGAGCAGCGCTCGCACCGGTTTCAATTCCGGCATCGGCTCGCCGCTGAGTGTGCCGCGCTGGGTGCGCCAGCGCACACCGCGTTCTTCCGTGATGCGCCGAATGACAGCGGCCGTGATCTGCGCATCGCCGCGCACATACGCGATGACCTCGTCGTAGCGACCATCGCGCCACGCCTGCGGCGCGTCCTTGCCCGACATGAGCTTCGACTGCGTGACGCCCAGTCCTTCGCCGACCTTCGCGAGCCCCACCGGGAATCCGCGCTGACAGAAGAACTGGAACATCGGATCAAAGTGATCAAGTGCGATCTGCCCCGCGAGCTCCACATCGCCGGCAGCCACGCCCAGCCAGCGAAAGTCAAAGCCGAGTCCGTTCCAGGTGACGATGGGTACGCCGCGCTCCTGTTCGCTACGCAGATGATGAAGCAGCTCGAGCGCCGTCTCGCGCGTCATGACAGCGGCAGGGGCGCCGCTCGCGTCGACGGAGTGGAAGATGCGCGTCGCGCCTGCGTGATCGCTGGTCGCGGCCACGGAGAAGTCGAATGGTCCGCGCTCGGCCCAGTTGCCGCTGCCGTCGTCCTCAATGATCGAAGCAAGCTCGGTGTCGAATGTGAGGAAGTGCTGCAAGGACTGAACCTCCTGTTGCCTCGTGACCGTTGCCCTGTCCAGCGGCGAACCCCGGTCCCGCGCGCCGAGAACCTACCATGGCCGTGATGCTGGCCATGCAGGTCGCTCACGATTCGGGAACGGCTGCGCAGCGAGCGCACGGGGCTTGGTCCAGAGTGTGGTGTTTGGCGGCGATCGTCATCGTTGCGCTACTCTTGGCGGAGCGAACGACAATCGCTCAGGGGAGGATCGCCGGCGAGCTACCGCCACCGATCACAACCGATCACTTCGAGCGGATGGTCGTGCGTGTGCTCGTGACGCCACCTGGCTTCTGGTCCGGGACATCGCCGGCCCTCGGGTCCGATGCGCTCGCCCCGGAAGTGCGGCGCGTCATCGAAACGATCGAGCCGGCCCACAACGCATATCTGGGCGCTTGGCTCGCACTCGTCGATGGTGATCTGGAGCGACTCAAAAGCAGTCCCGTTCAACTGGCGAAGGGAGGCACCCTGACTCAGATGCTCAACCATCACCGCCGCTCGGTGTCGATCCGGCGTCGTGCGATCCAGCTTGAGCTGCAGCTGATCGACGCGATCGCTGCGGCATTTCCCGAGGCGCAGCGCCCGCGCGCGGAGTGGATGCGGCGCGAGCGATGGCGCGAGCGATGGGCGGCAACGTACGAGAACCACGCCCGTCTTCTTACGCTCGACCTGCATGGCATCGTGGACACCCTTACCTCGGACGAAGGTGAACGCACCAAGGTCGAACCGTTGCTTGCGGCCCACGACTCTGCCCTCCTGGCCCTGTTCGATCGCTATGACGCGAAATTGACGAGGAGGCACGAGCTCCTCATCGTGGCATTGAAAGTGCACGAAGCGGAGCTGCTGGCAGCCATCCGATCGACTCCGCCCGATCATGAGCGCTCCCGCGCCATTCGGCGGGACGCTGCCGCAGAGCTCGAGGTGCGCGCTCCCGTTCTTCCGACGATCGCGTCGATCGAGGATCTTCAGCGACGCACACTGAAGGCCCTGCTCGCGGCGCTCGGGCCTTCAACTCGTCATGCGCTGATTCAGGCCGTCTTGTCCAAGTTGCACATCAATGCGGGGCCGACTGCATCCAACGCAAGTCGCTTCGCGCGCTACGCCCTCGCTGCCCGCCATCTCCAGGAGCAGGAGCGTGCACCGCTTGCAGCGAGTGCGCGCAGCTGGCAGGAGCGCGATGCGGCGCTCGCCGTGCGGCATCTCGAGGCTTCCGAGCGACTCTCCTCGGCTCTGAACTCCGTTCCGCAGGAGTCGGTCGATCAGGAGTTGGTGCGCATCGCCAGCGAGGAAGGTGACCGGCTCCTCGTCGAGCGCGAAGTGCTCGCGCAGCGCTTCCTTGGTGACTCCATGGCCTGCATGGGTGAGCCGGGCGCGGCGGCGATTGGCCTTCGTCGCACGCCGGGGGGAGCCATCGACGAGGCGGCCCTGCAGTGGAACGATCCCGATCCCGAGCTTGTCGCGTCGAGCCGACCTGACCCTGAAATCGATGCGCCATCCCGCGCCTACGACGATGGCCCGATCGCTATCGGATCGGCGCTTCCACTGGCGGCACTGCTTGATCGCATCGCCGACCGGTCGCTCGACGACGCCTCGCTTGAGCGGCTTCGCACGGTGCAGGTCGAGTTTGAGAGGATCTGGGCGCAGCGTGTGATGCCGCTCGTGACCGCGGCGGCATCGGACCTGGCGCTCCTGGCCTTGGCCAGACCGAAGACCTCGGCGGATCTGGCTGGGCCGATCGAGATCGTCGATCGCCTAACGGGGATCGAGCTCCGGATGGAGGACGAGGCGTGGCGGCTCGAGGTGGCGCACTTCGAGGCGTTGGAACGGTTGCTTGCGGAGACAGGGGGCCGTTGGGTGATCGAGCTCCGAGTCCTGCGGCTCGCGCGACTGTGGTCGCTCTTTGGCGGAGCGCAGGCCGCCAACCAATCGACCGACCACTGGGGAACGCCGCGGCGGATCAACGCGGCTGCGGTCGCGCTCGATCGCTCATTGGCCGATCCGCTCCGCGCCGAAGTAGCAACCTCGTTGCTCCTCCATCGCAACGATCTTGAGCAGGCGTTCCGAGAGCGCGTCGATCTTGAGCGAGCCGAGCGCCGGGCGCAGCGGGTCGTCACCCTGAGACTCCGTGTGCCCACGAGCGATCCCATGTGGCGCGGCGAGGTCGATATCTGGGAGGAGAGCGAGGAGGCGCGTGAGGCGCTTCGATCGATCGACGCTCGGATTGAACCCGTCGTCCGCGCCGCGCTTGATGCGCCTTCGGTGGCAGCGAGCGATGGGCGAATCGATCCGGCGCTTCTGGCCGAATTCAAGGGTCGAATCATCCGACTGCTGCTGCCGCGGCTGATCGACGAGGCGGAGATGGTCGCTCCACTACTTGACAAGCTTGAGCAGATGCCCGCGCTGACAGAGACGGAGCGCGGGGCCGTGGATTCGATCGCGCGCGAGCATCGACTGACGCATGGCGCGGCCACGGACGCGATCGTCGCCTCTGCCCTCGACTGTCGAGCCGAGGAACCGGGCCTCTCGCAGCGCGAGCGATCGGACCGATTGTGGGTCTGCGTGCGCGCCATCGCGCGCTGGCGCTTTGAGCGCGATGAAGCGAACGCGAAGGCGCGCATGCACCTTCGCAACTCCCTCCGCCGCGAGATCATCGAGCGCGTGCCAGCGTTGGTTAGTCACGCGCCGCGCTGAGCTCGGCGCTCCGAACGAGTGCCGTGCAAGCGGATCTGGCGCAGCCGCACGCGGTGCTACATCGGTTTTTCGCCGACGGTCTCGTCGTAGATCTGAAGCAGCTTCGACTTGTCGAAGATGAGCTCCTGTCGCGAAAGGCCCGTGACTTCATAGTGCGGCGTCAGCTCGATCGCGTCGCAGGGGCACGCTTCTTCGCACATGCCGCAGTAGATGCAGCGCAGTTCGTCGATGTCGAATTGCTTCGGGTACTTCTCGCGATCGGGCCACGGACTCTCTTCGGCCACGATGTGAATGCAGTTCGCGGGACACGCGGTGGCGCACATGAAGCACGCCACGCAGCGCACGCGACCATCTTCATCCTTGTTGAGTCGATGCACGCCGCGGAAGTACTCGCGGAACTGGCCGCCTTCTTCCACCGGGCGATCGTCGCGCTTCTGCTCGGGGTACTGCACGACCCAGAGCGTCTCCTTGTTCGAGCCGTTGCGGCCGACATTCTTGAGCGCGTGCTTCAGCGTGGTGCCGAGGCCCTTGAAGACATTGACGACGAAGAGACTCTCCGTGCGATTGAGCCGCGTGGGCGTGACGTCCGTGATGTCTTCGTCGCGAATGGCCATAGGGAGCGGCGAGGATACCCCCTGTGCGTCGATCTGCAGCGGACGCTCCGCGTCGGCTTGGCGCGAGAGCAGCACTCTTGGTCACTTCTCCGTGGACTCGGGGAAGACGCGTCGATACGCTGGACGCCGAGCAGCATCGCGGCACGACTGCAGCACCGGGCTTCGCAGTCCATCTCCTTGTCCGCGACTTGAGCCGCTCGAATCTGGAGGTTCCCCATGGGTACCACTCTTGCTTCGGCATGCGCGTGCTTCGCCGTCTCATGCTCGGCGCTGGCGTCACCGTTCCTGGTCCTTTCACACTCGGCTCAGTACGACACCGGCACGCAGCAGGTGTTCTTCACCATCGTTGCATCGTCGCCGCCCGACTTCTTCACCGTCGACGAGCACGGCCGGCAGAAGAACGCGTTTCAGTTCTATCTCAACATCGACCCCACGATGAGCGCGCCGTCGGGACCATGGGAGAGAATCGTGCGCGGCGGCGAGATCTACATCAACGGCGATCTTCGAATGCGCAACCCGTATCTGCCAGCTGCGCCGGGCGAACCGTCGGGAGGCTGGGGTCCGATCGTTGAGGTCGTTCCCTACTCGCTCGTCGGAACGAAAGTGACCTTCGCGTACTCGTACGAGTCGCTGGGCACGACGACCGGCGCTTTCGCCTATCAGGTGCTCGGAGTGGTGTACGGTGCATCGACGGGACCCTTGCAGAACGGTGAGTCAGTCCCGATTCCGGGTCCTGGCGCTCCGGTCCTGCTCCTTGGACTGACAGTCGTTTTACGCCGACGCCGCACTGACCGAACCGGGGCGATGTCATGACTCGAACACCCAAGTCGATCTTGTTCGTGGTCACTGTCGCATTGGTGACCTCGGCATGCGCCCTTGTCGCTTTCGCGCGCGGCCGGTGATGGCGGCACGACCTGCGAGCCCGCGTGGCTTCCTCTCTACGGCCAATATGAGCAGCTCGATGGAGCGGTCGAGGCCATCGTGGAGTTCGACGACGGCACCGGACCGGTCCTCGTTGCAGGCGGCTCGTTCCAAACGGCCGGCGGCGCGCAGGTGAACCGCGTCGCAAAGTGGGATGGACAGTTCTGGTCAGCGCTTGGTGGTGGACTCAACGGACTCGTGCGCTCCCTTTGTGTTCACGACGACGGCACTGGTCCTGCGCTCATCGCTGGCGGCTCGTTCACGCAGGCCGACGGTGCGCCAGCGCTGGGCCTGGCGCGCTGGACAGGTCGCCAATGGACTCGGATGGGCGCTGGAGTCACTGCCAACGGTCAGCCGGCGTCGGTGCATGTGCTGCTCAGCGGTGTTGATGCCAATGGCCCATGTCTCTACATCGGCGGAGACTTCACAGCTGTCGACGGCGTGCAAGCGACGCGCATCGCGAAGTTCTCCGCGCAGTCCTGGAGTGCGCTCGGCATCGGATGCGACGATCTCGTTTCGGCGCTCACCATGCACAATGACGGAAGCGGCCTCGCGCTCTTTGCCGGAGGCAGGTTCCTCACTGCTGGCGGTCTGCCCGCTTGGCGCGTTGCGAAGTGGAGTGGCACCGCGTGGAGCGGACTGTTCCTTGGGGTGAGCGGCGGGTTTGAGCCGCAAGTGCGTGCCTTGGCCACTTTCGATGGGCCCAACGGTCACGAGTTGCTCGTGTCTGGACAGTTCAAACTCGCAGGCGGTCTCGCGACGAACTCGATCGCAAGTTGGAACGGAAGCGCTTGGAGCAACTGGCTCGCGCCTGCTGGCACGATCACGATCACGCTAGCCGCGCTCGCGGTCAAGGATGGGATCATCTACGCCGCAGGCTCTCAGCCCGGTCAGGTCACCATGTTCAACGGCGCGTGGACCGTCCTCGGTCCGGGCATCGTCTCGTTCAGCGGACCGCGCGCGCTTCGATGGGTTCGCATTGGCAAGGGCGGCGATCCCGTTCTCTACACCGGCGGCTCATTGACCGGCTCGGACGGCATATCCATGCCGCGCATCTCGCGGTTCGTTGACGGCGCGTGGCTGCCGCTCTCCAACGCGGTCAACGGTCACATCCGCGGTCTGGTCGTTGATGACGGCGGTAGCGTCGAGGCACCATCGCTCTTCGCGCTCGGCCGATTCACTGCGATCGGCGGTCTCAGCTTCCGACGAATTGCGCAGTGGAACGGCACAGTTTGGAGTTCCGTCGGAGGCGGCGTCGGAGGTGGCTCGGACATCAGCGTGACTTCGATGCTGACTCGGCGAATCGGTGGAGTGACGGAGCGCATCTTCGCAGGCCGCTTCACGACAGCAGGCACGGCGACGGTGAACGGAATCGCCAGGTGGGATGGCTCTACATGGACCGGCTTTGGCACGGGGCTCAACCTCGTCTCGGTTTCGACGGAGATTCGCGACATCTCCTTCTTCCGTAGTGATGGTCCGACGGACGAGGATGACGACTTGATCGCTGCGGGTAGTTTCGCAAGCATCGGCGGATCGCAAAAGAGCAACATTGCGAAGTGGAACGGCACAACTTGGCTCGCGCTTGCGGACGGTCTCAACGGTGCAGTCAACGCGCTTGTCGTCCATGACGATGGCGTCGGCGCGGGACCGCTGCTGATTGCAGGCGGTGCGTTTACGGCAAGTGGCAGCACATCGCTCGCTCGTATCGCGCGATGGGATGGCGTCGGCTGGACGCCACTCGGTGGTGGACTCAACGGCACAGTCTTCGCCATGCTCAGCCTGGAGACGAAGGAGGGACCGAGGCTCCTTGTCGCGGGCGCCTTTACAAGTGCCGGTAGTTCCGTTCCAGCGAAACGCGTCGCAGTGTGGAACGGGCTGGAGTGGTCGACACTCGGCTCAGGTTTCGATGACGGCGCGTTCGTTGAGGTTCACGCACTCTTCCCCATGGAGGTTGAAGGGCAACGAGTGATTCTTGCGGGCGGCAACTTCGCAAGCGTTGGTGGCAAACCCGCCGCGAACTGTGCGATGTGGAATGGAAGCGAGTGGCAACCGATTGAGCCCGGTGTTGGCGATGAGGCCAGCCCGTTCGTTGCTGCTGTTGCCGAGTTCCATGCACCCGCCGAGCGCGAGCACGCAATCTGGTTTGGCGGGGGATTCCTCTCGTCCGACCAAGGCGACAGTCGATTGGCGCGATGGCGCCCGTGCTTTGATCAAGGCGCTCTGCTCGGTGACATCAATGCCGACGGCACCGTGGATGGTGCCGACCTTGCAATTCTGCTCGGCTCTTGGGGGACCGCAAATGGCGCAGCGGATCTGAATGGCGACGGGGTCGTCGATGGCGCGGATCTTGCTGTGTTGCTCGGGAGCTGGAGCTCGACTTAGTTACGAAGGAGCGTGTCCGCTGGCCACACCCGCATCACTCGCTGGAGTTGATCTTCGCGAAGCGGCCGCGCGCACCGCCGCATGCTGGTTCCGCGCGAACTCGGCGAGATCCTCCGGGCCCCAGAATGGACTCTGCGTGTCGACCTCGGGATCAAGGCTTCCGCCGAGCGCCACATACTCCACCCATCGCTGATGCGATCGTTCCAGCCGCTCGACTGGCGTTAAGCGCCACCACGCCGCCCACTCGGGACCTGCGACTTCCTCGGCTGTTGGGCGCTTTCGTGTTGTCACGGCAGGCGGTGCTCCATCGATGATCGTCACGAGCCAAAGCGAGATCGCGACGGCTCGATCAAGGACAGGCGCCCCAGCTGCCCAACAACAGCGCCATGTCGGCGCCGTTCACGATGCCGTCAGCATTCAAGTCGACAATGATGTCGGCAGTGCCCCAGGCACCGAGCAGCACGGCGATGTCGGCGCCGTTCACGATATTGTCGCTATTGAGATCGCCCAGACAGTCAATGACTGATGAGCCGATCGCAAGAAGGTCTTCGGGCAGGATGTTGTTCCAATCGGGTGTGTCGTGAAGCAGCGGATCCACATTGCTTCGGCTTCGCTGTGACGCCATTCGGCCCGTGATGGGCAGATTGTGGAATGGGGACGCACCGTCAATCGCCCAGCCCGCATCCTGAGTCTGCACCAACACCCTGAGGCCGTTCACTGTCGAGGCGAAGATCTTGCCATCGTCGCTCGGGGATAGTGATTTGGGAGTCGGAAGCCCGATCACCGTGTACTGCGAGAATGAGAGGCCGGCGCCCGGTGCCGTGAGCTCGCCGAGCTGGCTGCTACCGTCCGTGATGAAGACGACATGCTGATCGATCGGGTTCACGATCACCGAGCCATCACCAGCCATCGGCATCGAGGTCGGGATGATGAAGGTGTCAACCACCGAGAGGTTCTTGTTGAGGCGCCGGATCGCGCGCTGCGGAACGCTCAAGACAACGATCTGGTCGTTGACATCGTCATACGCCAGCGCGGTCGGTGTCGGAATGCTGCTCGTTGCGCTCTCCAGAGAACCATCGGGCTTATGGCAATACAGTTTCGATCCATCATGGACATAGATGCGGCCATCGCGACCGGTGATGAACGCCTTGGCATCGGCAATGGGCAAGTCCACAAATGTCTGTTCCGGCAAGTTGAAGCGACGGATCTTGGGAAGCGAGGCCGCTGCGCTGGTCTCGACGAGTGCCAGAGCAGAGGCGCCATCGAGTTCCAACTCCAGTCCCTTGACCCCGAAGATCGTGCCCATGGCAACATTTCCGGAAATGCCGGAACTGCCGAGCAGGACGGGGAAGAATTGCTTGAGTTCGTATTGACCGCCGGTGTTGATGAAGCTGAGGAACCAGATGGGTTTGACACTCACATAGCCGTCAACGATCCGGATCTTTCCGTCACTCGATGGATAGTCGATTGCATGAACGGTGCGAATGGAAAGCGGCGCCCAATCAAAGACGACACTGATCGACGTGACCGTGACCTCCTTGTTCACGAAGAGCGACTGCGTCGCGTTCGTCCCGTCGTCGGCAGGGTCGCGATACCGCAGGTAGAAGGTTGACGCATTGCGCTTCGCTTCCGCGAATGTCACAGCGTGTCCACCGGTTCGGTGCAGAAGTGGAAGCCCGAAGATGGTGCCGACCACGTCATACCTGCCATAGGCGAAGGCCACGACACTGCCCGTGCAGACCTTCAGCGCCATTTGATTTACCGTCGGAGTCGTATTGCTGTCCAAGTAGGTGGCGGAGCTCGTCAGCAGTCCGTTCCCGAAGAACGCGAGCCACACCGCAGATCCGTTCTTCCACCCTGAACCGCCGGTCCCATTGGCCGCAGTGGTTCCCATGAGTGCGCCGAGCACACTGATTGCATTCGTTGCCTCGTCGTACTTGAGGTTCGACTGCCAGATGCCGGGACCCGGGTCCAGCCATGGGAAACCGTGATTGGCCGCGTAACAGAACATGTTCATGGTGGCTGTCGGCACGCAATGCATGCCACCATCCCCCGGCAGCCCCGGCGATCCGCAGCAGTTGTCTCGGCGCTGATCGAAGTCCGGCATGTGCGCCAGCTTCGCGTGATAGGAGTTGGAGGAGTTCCAGTTGGCAAGCACGATGTCACCGAACGCAGTCGATGCACCGCACAGGACCCCAACGACGCAGATGGACGCGATGTTCCTGTTCATGGTTTTCCTTCTCTCAACGACCACCAATGTCGATCGAGTCTGAGCAAGAGTGGCGGACCCCGCCTTGCACGCAGTGAGCCACCGTACACGCTTTCCGCGCCGCGAGCCATCATGAAATGTGCAGGGCCGCTCAGAGGCCGCAGCGGCCTATCAGTCGACCGAAAGATCGCTACGCAGCCCTCGCGAGCGCATCGAAGTTGAGCCCACGCCTACGCGATCGTGGCGAGGCTGTGTTTGCAAATAGTGTCGAGAGTCGGTCGCGCCAATCCCGCGTGCGGGGCGATTGCCGAGTTGGGCCCGCCCGTTTGAGGCGCGAGTGCGCTCGCGCGATCCGCGCATCACGCAAGAGTCGCCCGCGCGTGAGGTCGATGCTGGGCTCATCGGTTCACGATGCCGCGACAAGAGGGATAGCGTGAGCATCCCCAGAACGATTGTCCAGCGTGTTGACCCTTCTTCGCCTCGCGCATAATCATTGGACTGCGGCACAGTGGGCACGCCGGTGGGGCGCTGGTTGAAGAGTTGACGACGGCGCGACCTCGTTCTGGCATTGGAGATCGGCGCTGCGGCGCAGCAAACGAGTTCAGCTGCTCGCCATCGATCAATTCGATCGAAGTGCCGCGTGCGAACTCGCGCGCATCTGGTGTGAATCTGCCTGAGCAAATCAGCAACCCGCCTGTCGCCCGCTCGCTGGTGACGGCCCCAAGCAGCCGCTGAACATCAGGCCGTCCGACCGGGCGGCGCTGCCAGTGTTTGCACTGGACGAGATAGGTCTTTGAGTCCCGCCACGCGCGAACATCGACACCGCCGTCGGCTCCGCACGAAAGGTTCTCCTCGGTCTGGTACCCGCGCGACTTCAGCAGCTCGGCGACAGCGAACTCGAACTCCTTGGCAGAGAGCTGCGCGCGACCCTCCTGCGTGAGTGCACGATCAGCAAGGCCGCGCTTGCGGCGAGCGTGGAGCGCCGCGCCGCCCGCGACGAGCAGCAGTCCGACTGCGGCGGGTATAGCGCAGACCTGCGCGACTCGACCAACAGGAGACAGGGAGCCGCCAGCGGCGATCATCAATGCGCCGACGAAGTACATGCCAGGCATCGCGACGGCGGCAAGCACCACGCTGAACCACCACGGCATGACCAGCAGCGAATCGACGATCGAGCCGGAGTTGTCTCTGCGAGTGCGTGACATTACGGAGTCCAACAGCGCGGACTCGCAGCCTAGCCAGCGGTCCTTACTCGCTGTCGCGGTCGATCGCGACAACGGTGACCGACCTCGATCACATTCAGCCCCTGAGGGTGGTGGAGCGCGTGAGACGGCGCGTGTTCAGGGCGTACGGCGCTGACTCGATGCCCGTCATCAAGCGATGATCGCGCGGCTCAGTATCGTGCGGACCGCATCCGCGACGGAGCTACGGTAGCCTCAAGCTACCGAGTTGAGAGTCCGCCCCTCCTCGATGGTGCGAACTCGCTTACCGCGCATACTTCGGCCTCATCTGGGTTGGAGGGATAGTGCTCAGGATGCTTTCCGTCCGCAATCCGCCGGGGACAGCAGGACTTCTCTTCCCTCTTGTTCCGTCCGTGTTCCTTGCTACCTGCATTGGCGAATGGTCACGCCGAGGTCATCGCCCGTATGCGCGAGATGGCCTCCACGCGAGAGAGCGGCCACGCCTCGCTCTGCGTCCGAGTGCTGGCTTCCGGCTCATTGGGTATAGGCTTCTACTGTGATAGCACCCGCAGCTCAGAGACTCCTGTTGACGCGACGGGTTGCTTTACTGGCGCTCGCATGCAGCGTGTGCCTCTTTGCGGCGTGGATGGCCTCGGTCGGAGTTGGAAGCGTGCGGCAACTTGTTGTCGGGCTCCGTCCCACAATCGACAGCGCGTGGTGGCTCAATCAAGTGTGTTTCGGGGCGATCATCGTGACGACTCTTGTCGGACTGTTTGCCGCGATCCTGTCTTGGTGGCAGAGCGCCCAGATGCGAGAGCTCATCATTGATCCCAACTCGTGCGTGAAGTGTCTCTACTCGGTAGGTACACAACGCACAGTCTGCCCTGAGTGCGGCACGACTCGTGACATCAGCTCGGTTCTTGCCGAGAAGAGTCGTGCGCTACGGTTGCTCGACCTTGACCGATCGCTGGGGCGAATCGCCTCCATTGCTCTTGGCATTCTGGTCGCGATTGCTCTCCTCCCCATAGTGCTCGCGGCGATCGGCGCTGGAGTTGGGGCACCTGCGATCATGCTTCCGGCGGCGATGGCGAGTTGTGGAGTAACAGCCGTCACGGTGTTGCATCTGAGGCACAGGATGGCGCGAGCGGCGACGGCCGATCTCCCGCAAGTTCGTGACACGCTCTAGGCTGCTGACCGTGAGCACGCCGCTCGATCGCGCATCCGAAGCTGCCGAGGTCCGCATCGGCTATCGATTGATGGGACTGGCGTTCCAGGTCACCAGCGAAGTCGGTGCCGGCGTCGGCATCGGATGGCTCGTCGATTGGTTCCGCGGCGGAGGCACCACCGGGCTCATGATCGGCGGCATCATCGGCGTGATCGTCGCCATGTTCACGCTGATCCGCCAGGGACTGAAGGCGATGAAGGAGCTCGACGAAATCGACAAGCGGAGGAAACGCGGTGGGTGACGAACGCGAGCCTCGCATTCGGCTAGGGGGCGCAGTCCTCATCTCGATCGTGGCGATCGCGGGCGTTGCAGGCGCCGGTATTGCGGCGCTCATCACCGCGCGCGTGACAGAACCAGGCACACCCGACCCCGTTGTCTCAAGTCTGCTCGGATCGCTCGCGGCGCTGCTCGTGTCGGTGCCGCTTCTCGTGGCGATTCAGCCGTGGAAGGTGCGAATCGCAAGCACCTGGGCCACCATCTGGCTGGCCACGATCGTGGGTCGACTGCTCATCACTCCACTCGTGGGGCTCGCTGTATACTCCGCGACCCCCGTCAGGCTGGACGCGTTTCTTCTCTCGCTGGCGGGTGCTTATGTGGCGTGTCTCGCGGCGGAAGTCGCGGTGTCGGCCAGAAGCGTCGCGCGGTCGCTGGGAGCCGCCGAGGCAGAAGCTCGTCGTCGCTCCGCAGCCAGTTCGCCTGACCCTTCGAGTCAAAGTTCCAACTCCGGTTCCACCTCAGCCTCCACTTCGAGCTCCTCTTCACGATCCCCTCCATGAACGCTCTGTTCCTTGCGTCGCTCGATCCGCTCCACCATGTCGTTGACAAGAATGTCTTCGGCACATCGCTCCGCCTCAGCGTGGTGATGCTGGTCGTCGGCGGCTTCGTCACCATCTGGGCGCTTTCGTCGGCGGCGAAGCGGATCGCGACGGGACCCGAGAGCATCGGCAACGAGCGCTATGTCACGAAGGGCCGGCTCGCCCAACTCGTCGAGATGATCGTCGTCTATCTGCGGGACGAGATGCTGACGCCCGTGCTCGGCGCGGCGACGACTCGGCGCTACCTGCCGTTCCTGATGACGCAGTTCTTCTTCATTCTCACGCTGAATCTCTTCGGGCTCTTTCCGTTCATCGATCTACAGACGCTGGTGAAGAATCTCATGGGCGTTCAACATCCCGAGGGAACCGATTGGATCTTCTTCGGCGGGACCGCAACGGCAAGCATCTCCGTGACGGCGGGCCTTGCGGTGTTCTCATTCATCGCGATTCAGGGGCACGCCTTCCGCGAGCTGGGCATCAGGGGCTGGCTCGAGCACCTTTGCGGTGGCAAGGACGTGGTGGCGGGACCCAAGGGACTTTGGCTCATCGTCCCGATCATCTTCGTCGTCGAGTTCATGGGGCTCTTCATCAAGCCCGCAGCACTCGCGATTCGTCTCTTTGCAAACATGGTCGGCGGTCACACGCTGCTGGCCACGCTGTTGATGTTCGGCGCGATGGCGCTGCAGGCGGGCATGGGAGTCGTGAGCATCGGCTCGATTTCGCTGCTCTCCGGCGTCTTCGCCGTGCTCATCACGTTCCTTGAGCTCTTCGTGGCCGTGCTTCAGGCCTTCATCTTCATGTTCCTGACAGCGGTGTTCATCAGCACCATGAGCCATCATGATGAACATGACGAGCACGAGGGTCATGAGGGTCCTGAAGGTCATGAAGGCCATCACCACGAGCTCGGCCACGGGAATGCCCAGCCGCACGCCATTCCCGTTCCCGCGGGAGCCGCTCACTGAGCCGGAATCGCACTTCGACCAGAACCCGACGCGCGACTGAAATCAGCCTCGACTTCCACTACCATGTTCGCCCCTCCGGGGAACGCCGCGGCCCGATTGGCCGCATCACTGAACGACACTCAACCCGACTCGCACCCGACTTTCGAACGGCCCTAGGAGCCACCATCGTCATGAAGAAACTCAGCATGCTCGTCCTTCCCGCTCTCGCCATGCTCGCCGCAACGGGCACCGCCTCCGCCGCGGATCCTGTCGCCGGCGTCAACCTCACCGGTCTCGGTGCCGGTCTCGCCGCGGGCCTCGCGGTGCTCGGTGCCGGCGTAGGCGTCGGTCGCATCGGCGGCAGCGCCGTCGAGTCGATCGCCCGCCAGCCCGAAGCGAGCGGCAAGATCTTCCTCTACATGATCATCACCGCCGCACTCGTCGAAGGCGTCGCGCTTTTCGGCGTCGTCGTCGGTCTCGTTGCGTTCGGCAAGGTTTGAATCGCACCGCGTCGGCGGTTGATCCACTGCGAGCGATCACACGGATCACGCCGCGCGGACGCAGTGGTGCCGCCTCCCGCGTCCTTCACTTCGCGCCTCGACTAGCGTTCGGTCCAGCACTTCTGATGGAGTCCCCGCGTGACACACGCCCACATGCTTGCCGCTGAAAGCCCCGTTTCGCTCGAGGTGCTGCCCGCGGTCACGGCCGTCGTGGTCTTCCTGGTCGCATTCGTCTTCCTCTACCTGAAGGTCTGGCCCATCATCATCAAGGGGCTCGACGAGCGCAACGCCAAGATCCTCGGCGAGATCAAGGCCGCCGAAGATGCGCGCAAGCAGGCGAAGGCGGCGCAGATGGAGTTCGAGAAGAGGCTCACCGAAGCGCGCGAAGAGGCGACGCGGCTCATTGCGGAGGCGCGCAGCGAGGCGCAGCGCCAGGCCGAGGTGCTGCGCGCGAAGATGGAAGAAGAGACGCAGGAGCGACTGACTCGCGCCACCGCCGAGATCGAGGGCGCGAAGCGACAGGCGATTCTCGAAGTGCACGATCGCGCCGTCTCGCTCGCCTCGCAGATCGCAGGACAGATCCTCAAGCGCGAGATCAAGACGAATCCCGATGATCAGCAGCGCCTCGTCGAAGAGTCGTTGCAGCAACTCGTCAGCAGCCGCAACTGATCGAGTTCATTCCAGTCGTCGTTCACGCCAACTCCGTTCCTTCGCATACGCCACGATCAGTCGACGCCGAGTCACCCGATGCCCACCCAAGTCGATGAGATTGCCAAGGTCTACGCCCGGAGCCTCTTCGAGCTCACGGAGAAGGCCGGTGGAGAGAAGGGCGTCGCGGAGACGGCCGAGGAACTCGAGTCGATCGCAGAGTTGATCCGCTCCGACGCGAAGCTGCGCGAGTTCCTTGCGTCGCCGATCGTCGAAGCACAGGCGCGCGGCGCCGCGCTCGATCGCATCTTTAACGGCAGGGTCACCGATCTCACGCTGCGCTTCTTGAAGGTCGTCAACGATCACGGTCGCAGCGGTCATCTCGCGTCGATCGCGGATGCGTTCGATCTGCTGGTGCAGGAGCGCTTCGGCCGCGTGGAGGTCGATGTCTACACCGTCACCGGTGGACGACTCGATGCCGCCGTCGAATCGCGTCTGACCGAACGCGTGAAGGCCGCCTTCGGTAAGGAACCGGTGCTGCACAGCTACGCCGATCCGCACATGATCGGCGGCATCAAGCTGCGCGTCGGCGATCAACTGCTCGATGGCTCCATCGCGACGCGCTTGCGCCGCATGGTCGACGCCATTCACGAGCGCGGCCAGACCGACTTCGGCCGCGACCTCTCGAAGTACCTCTCCTAGTCCGCTCCATCCGATTCACTCCGCGCGACGGCCCACGCAGGGCTCGCGACGATTCCCGAACCGAACGCCAGTCACGAAGAAACCACGAGGCTCCCTGTGAAGATCAAGACCGACGAGATCACCTCAGTCATCAAGCGCGAAATCGAGCAGTTCTCCAGCCAGCTTGAGGTCAGCGAAGTCGGCCAGGTCATCGAAGTCGGCGACGGCATTGCGCGCGTCTACGGCCTGAGCAAGGTCATGGCCGGCGAGCTCATCGAGTTCGAGACGCGCGGCGGCACCGTCACCGGACAGGTGATGAACCTTGAGACCGACATGGTCGGCGCCGTGCTCTTTGGCGACGGCAACAGCGTGCGCGAAGGCGATGTGGTGCGCTCCACCGGTCGCCTGCTTGAAGTGCCCGCAGGTCCCGAGCTGCTCGGCCGCGTCATCGATCCGCTCGGCAACCCGATCGACGGCGGTCCGCCCATCAAGGCGAGCGCGTCGATGAAGGTGGACATCGTGGCGCCCGGCATCAAGGAGCGCCAGCCCGTCAAGGAGCCGCTGCAATTCGGCATCAAGGCCGTCGACAGCATGATCCCCGTCGGTCGTGGACAGCGCGAACTCGTCATCGGCGACCGCAAGACCGGCAAGACCGCGGTCTGCATCGATTGCATCATCAATCAGAAGGCGTACTGGGGCACACCCGATGCCGTCGTCTGCATCTATGTCGCCGTCGGTCAGAAGGATTCGACCGTGGCCGGCGTCGTCGAGACGCTGAAGAAGCACGGCGCCATGGCGTACACGATCGTGGTGAGCGCCACCGCCGGCATGAGCGCGCCGCTTCAGTACATCGCGCCGTACGCGGGATGCGCCATCGCCGAGTACTTCATGTGGCAGGGCAAGGAAGGCAAGACGCCGAAGCATGTGCTCTGCGTCTATGACGACTTGTCGAAGCAGGCCGTCGCGTATCGCGAGCTGTCGCTGTTGCTGCGTCGTCCGCCCGGTCGCGAGGCGTACCCCGGCGACGTCTTCTATCTGCATTCGCGATTGCTCGAGCGCGCCACGAAGCTGTCGAACGAGAACGGCGGCGGATCGATCACGGCGTTGCCGATCATAGAGACGCAGGAAGGCGACGTGTCGGCGTACATCCCGACCAATGTGATTTCGATCACCGACGGACAGATCTACCTTCAGCCCGAGTTGTTCTCGGCAGGCATTCGCCCCGCCATCAACGTCGGCATTTCGGTCAGCCGCGTCGGCGGCAACGCCCAGATCAAGGCGATGAAGGAAGTCGCGGGCTCGCTGCGACTCGATCTCGCGGCGTTCCGTGAGCTCGAAGCGTTCGCGCAGCTTGGCACGGAGCTCGATCCAACCTCGCAGCGTCAACTCGACCGCGGTGCACGCATGGTCGAACTTCTCAAGCAAGGTCAGTACACTCCCTTCGACGCGATCGATCAGGTCATCTCGATCTTCGCGGGCAGCAAGGGATTGCTCGATGATGTGCCGCTCAAGCAAGTGCCTGCATTCGAACAGGGTCTGCTGGAACTCTTCAAGGGTCCGCAGAAGGCCCTTCGCGATCAGCTCTCTGAGAAGAAGAGCTTCAAGGGCACGGAGGATCAATTCATGAGTGCCATGAAGACATTCAAAGCGAATTGGCGGCCTTCTTGATCCAACGCGATCTGACGCCCGCCGACTACAAGCGACGAATCATCAATTTGTTTGCGGTGCTGCTGCCACCGGGTGGGCTGCTGATCGCCATCTCCATGCTGTGGGGCACGGCGATGGATTGGCTCTCGCTGTCACTGCTGATTTCGATGTCGGTCGCCACGGCGCTTGGCGTCACGGTCGGCTTCCATCGACTCTGCACACATCGTTCGTTCCGCACACCGGCACCGGTGCGCTATCTGCTCGCCGTCGCAGGATCGATGGCGGTGCAGGGACCGGTCATCACCTGGTGCGCCGAGCATCGGCGGCATCACCTTCACAGTGATTCCGAGGGCGATCCGCATTCGCCGCACATGGCGGAACACGGATCGTGGGGCGACGGCTTCTGGGCAATGATGCGCGGCGCGTTTCACGCGCACATCGGCTGGTTGTTCGCGCCGCGCAGTCGCGCGCTCGGTCGCTACACGCGCGATCTTCAGAAGGACACGGTGCTCGTGGCGGTCGATCGGCAGTTCCGCTGGTGGGTGCTCTTCGGACTGCTGATGCCGGCGCTCATCGGCGGCTTGGTCACCATGACATGGTTCGGCGCCGCTCTTGGGTTCATCTGGGGCGGACTCGTGCGCGTGCTCATCGTTCATCACATCACGTGGAGCGTGAACTCGATCTGCCATCTCTGGGGCACGCGTCCATTCGAGTGCGGCGACGAGAGCCGCAACAACGCCATCGTCGGCCTTCTCGCGATGGGCGAGGGCTGGCACAACAACCATCACGCTTTCCCCGCGAGCGCTCGGCACGGTCTCCGCTGGTGGGAGGTCGATGCGAGCTACTGGTTCATCCGCTCGCTTGGATTCGTCGGTCTGGCGTCGGACATTCGGCTGCCGACGCGCGAGCGCATTCGTGCGCGGCGCGGGCGCGCGGCGGTCGGTCGACCTGACACCGGGCCGCAGATCCCGGTGGAGGCCGGCGTTCCGGGCGCCGTCGCTCCGGGCAGCGTCATTCCGGGCACGGTCCCCACGATCCAAGGATGAGTGCGATGTCGGCGCCGTTGACGATGCCGTCGCCGTTGATGTCGCCTGGTCCGGTCGTCAGCCACTGACCGAGCACGATCGCCAGATCCGCACCGCCGACCTGACCATCGTTGTTGAGATCGGCGGGACATGGCGTGCCCTTGCCTCCGGTGACCTCGTAGCAGTTCGAGAACCCGGAAGTGGAGTTGAGAACGCGCGTTGCCGTCAGTGAAAGACGCAAGGGCGGTGTGTACTTCGGCGGTGGCGCGACGACCATGACGAACTTCGTGGTGCCATCGGCGCCATTGACGATCACGAAGTCACCGAGGAATGTGCGACCCTCACCGAACCCGCTCGCATCGCACTCCAGATTGTTGAACGCCTCGATCGTGTGCTCGGTGAGTTGTTGTCCGGTGAGCGTGCCTGAAATCGAGATCGACTCGGCCAGCGACACCGAGTCGATGGTGACGAATGCAGGAGGATTCTCGATCTCGATTCCGAGCGCTCCATTGTCGTAGATCGAATTGCGGCTGAGCCGGATCGGTCCCGCGAGCACCCCCGCATCCGTGTTGCCTGCGATGTTGTTCTCGATGGCCTGCGTGCCGGCGCCGCCGAATTCGCCGATGCCGACGCCGTTGGACGCGAAGTCATTCTGCATGAGGATCGTCGTGTCTGCTCCGTCCTCGATGAGGACGCCGAACGCCTGGTTGAGTCGGCAGTTGTTTCCGAAGATTGTCGTCGCGCTCGTGCCCCGAGCGTCCACATGAATCCCGCTCTCGAGATTCCCCTCGATGACGTTGTTCGCGATGCCGGTCGTCTTCGCTCCAATCACCACGATGCCGTTGCCGAGATTCGGATTCTGCAATCGCCCGATGTCGTTCGATGCGATGACGTTGTCGTCGCATCCCGTCCCGTTGATGTAGACGCCGTGATTGGCGTTCGACCAGATGTGATTGAAGGCGACCTCGTTCCAGTACGCGCCCAAGGAGATGTCGACGCCGTCGCCGACGTTCGCGATGCCAACTCCGGATGCGTTGCTTCCAATCCAGTTTCGCGCGACGACGTTCTGGGATGCCTGCCAGACGAGCAGAACGCCATCGTTCGTATTGCCTGCGATCACGTTTCCCTCGGCCTCGATGCCGTAGAGATCGCCACCGGGGAGTCCGCCGTTGGGAACGCCGCCGCCGATGTGGTTCCCCGTACAGTCGTCGATCCGTACGCCACGTGTGTTTGCGATCGAGGCCGTCTGTGAGGCGTTGAGCCCGATGACGTTCGCCTTGACCGTGTTCTCGTCAGCGGCGTTCTGAATCGTGACGCCGTTTCCGCCGTTGCCCGAAATGAGATTCCCCGCGCCGATGGCGCCGATTTTGTTGCGGATGCAGATGTTGTCGAGGTGCACGCCATCGCCACCTTTGAGAATCGAATAGTCGCCCGCGGCGTCAGTTCCGATCCGATTGGCGAAGATCTCATTGTCGTCCGAGCCACCTTCGATGAAGACGCCGTGAATGCCGTTGTCGGAAATGACATTGCCGTCACCGACGGCGCCGATGTGGTTCCCGTCTGAGCCCCCGATGATGGCGACTCCGTTGAACCCGTTCCCTATCCCGGTAGTCCCCGCAGGATTGAGCCCAATGGTGTTGTTGAGCACTGATACGTTCGTACTGCCGGAGTCGAGCTCGATCCCGCCGAATGCGTTGCCGGAGATTACGTTTCTCGCGTCGGGCGTGTCGCCGCCGATCATCACATTGGCTACGCCGACGAGTCGGATGCCCCGCGAGCCGTTGGCGAGCGGGTTTGCCCCAATGGAGTCGATGCCAATCCAGTTGCCGGCCACAACCGTGTTGGCGGCGCCGCTGGAAGCCGAGACTCCATGAGTCGTGTTCGCGGCGATCTGATTGCCCTCGCCGGCGAGGTCACCTCCGATCTCTGTGCCCGTCACGCTGACGATACTGACGCCCGTGACTCCGTTGGGCACACCATTCAGTCCGGCCGCGTCAGTCCCGATTCGATTCCCGATGATCCGATTGTTCGGCGCATCCCCGGCTGGGCCGGGTGTGAGCGAGACGCCATTGAGCGTGTTTCCAGAGATCACGTTCCCTTGACCGGCGGTCGCACTTCCGATCGTGTTGCTCGACGCGCCATCGGTGATCACCACGCCGATCCAATTCGGTTTCTTCACGTCGAACCAGTTGAGGCCGATCCGGCACGCACGGACCGCATTGTTCGTGGCGGCCGCGGTCGACATCGTGACTCCGGCGGCGCTGAAGTTGGTGATCGAGAGTGAACGGATCACGTTGTTCGCACTGATCACGTTGAAACAGGTGGCGGCGCCGCCGCTCATGAGCTCGGTGCCCGGCTGCGTCAGGCCATCGATGAAGACTCCGCTTGAGTCGGTGAGCGCCGGCGGGTTGCCCGGGACGAACATGGGTGGCGGTTCGTTGGGAGGTCCAGGAGGTTGGTACTCGAATGAGATGCCATCGACACCTGTGCGCAGATTCGCCTCGGTGATGCACGCGGAGAGCGTCGAGTCGACGATGCCGAGCATCGGATTCGAGTCGCTGATGCCATTGCCGGGAAACATGTCGGGCGCATCGAAGGGGCGATTGACCGTCCAGCAGCCGACGGGAAGTCCCGAGTAGTTGCGGATGATCTGCGAGCGGGCGTTGAAGTCGTCGCCCGGCGTCGGGCCGGGACCCGTGCAGGGGAGCGAGTTCGGCATGAGCCCGATCTCGATGTCGGTGACATCGAATCCGCTCTGACCTTCGCCGATGAAGTTGAAGCCGCATCGCGCCATCAGCATGTTGAATGTGGGACCGATGACGACGCCGCCGAGCGCACCGCCCGGAAGACATGGCATGACAGCGGTCGTGACGCGCATCAATCCCGGAGGCGAGCCGGGTGGAATGAACACACCGGGCGTCGGATCGAAACCGCCGAAGGTCGGCGCGTTCACGAGACCAGGAGCCGGGGCGACGACCGACGGGTCATAGACGATGCTGAAGTGGTAATAGGTCATCCGCATTCCCGGAACGGGGAACGACATCGCGTTCATCAGTCTCACGTCGACGACGAGATCGCACGGAAGTGGTGGGAGGACCGGTGGATCGATCATCTGATCGCCCGCCGTCGTCTCGACCGTGCATCGCTGGATGCCGGCGAGCGCCGGATTTACATCGACCCAGGTCTGGAGCGGGAGCCCCGGCATCGGCGCCGGCACCGTGATGTTGGGCGTGATGACCTGACTCTGCGCCGACGCGCAGATTGCAGTCACAAGAACACCGACGCCGACGGGAGCGACGATCCGAGTCGATGGGCTTTGCATCGCGAACTCCTTGCCGCGGTCTGCGGCAGTGGTGGTGCTTGCGAAGAGCGACGCTATCGATCCGCGTCGAGCAAAGCAAGAACCGCGCGGTCGGATCCGATGTCGTAAAGTGAACGCCAACATCGAATGACCAGCATGCGACGGTGCCGCTGCGTGGCAGCCGATCCGTGAACGAAAGCACATGAACTCCGCGCGGCCGACAGCCGACACGGATCCGGACGACAAAGCGACCGATCGTCAATGCAACGATGCGCAGCCGCGCACTCAGTCGCTGCACACGCGGTCATCAGAAGCACACGGCGCTCGTCCGGTGTTCGCTCTCAGCTTGGTTTCCGTGCGATCACATCGAGAGTGGTGATGAAATCGCTCGACTTCGATCCCGCCGGAAGGCCGGCGACGATGCGTTGATAGAGCGGGTCTTCCCAGTTCGTCATTGCGTCGATGTACTGCGGCTTCGAGTCGAGCGTGACCTCCGTCAGTCCGGCGTCGATCGCCATCCGGCGCGTCTCTTCAACGAGCGAGGCGCCAGCGATGCATCCAACGAGCGCCTCGACATCGTGACGGATCGCTTCCGGCAGCGGGCGCAGCAGCGCGAGGTCGGAGACGGCGACGCGTCCACCCGGCTTCAGCACTCGCGCGATCTCGCGCCACACGCTCGTCTTGTCGGGGGAGAGATTGATGACGCAGTTGGAGATGACGACATCAACGCTCTCGTCCGCCACTGGCAGGTGCTCGATCTCCCCCAGTCGGAACTCGACGTTGTCGAGGCCTGAACGCTCGCGATAGATCGCGGCGTTGCGGCGCGCCTTGGTCAACATCTCCGGCGTCATGTCGACGCCGATCACTCGCCCCGTGGCACCGACTTTCGGTCCGGCAACGAAGCAGTCGAAGCCTCCGCCGGAGCCGAGGTCAAGCACGACCTCGCCCGGTCGAAGCGATGCGATGGCCGTTGGCTTCCCGCACGAAAGACCCATGTTCGCCCCGTCGGGCGTCGCCTCGAGCTCATGCTGCGAGTAGCCGATCGCGGTCGCGAGCTGTTCAGGCGAGAAGGTCGCTGGCCCGCAGCAGCCGCCACTTCCGCAGCAGCCGGCCGCGGGATTTGTGTCCGTCGCTGTTGCTGCCGACCAGCCGCCCGCGTTGGCGATCTCGGCGTACCCGGCGCGAACCTGCGACCGCACATCGTCGGCCGCGAGCGGTGTTGGCGTCGCAGCGATCGGTGTCGGCGTCGTCGCAGTGGATGTCGGCGTCGCGGCGCTCGGCGTGTAGCAGTCATCGGAGCAACACTCTCGAGCGTTCGATTCAGCGGGCTTGGAGTTCGTGTTCATGAGTTTCCCATCATTGCGTGGTGATCGATCAGAGCGAGTGCGCTCAGGCTTCGGTTGCCTGGTCGGGGCAGTACCCCTCGATGGCGGATGCGAGCTCGCGCAGCGCATGGACGAGTTCGCTGAACTGCACGCGATAGTTCACCGTGCGTCCTTCCTTCACATACTCCAGCACACCCGCCCGCGCCATGAGCGCGAGATGCCGCGATACGACGGAGAGATCGACGGAGCAGCACTCGGCGACCTCGCTGACGGAGCACGACCGTCCGCACTTGGCAAGGCACGAGATCAGCTTGGCGCGCGTGGGGTCGCAGAGTGCCTTGAAGAGCTCGGGATCGAGCAGGTCGTCGATCGCTCCGCAGCAGCGGGCCGCCTGTTTCGGCGTGGCTGGACGTCGTTTGCTTGCTTGCGTCACGATGCAAGTATAGCGGGTGATCGCCTCGGGTCAAGCTGATTGTGAAGCGTGGCGGGTGGCGAGCGGGGAGTGGCGAGTGGAACTTCGATCGCACGAGGCCGCGCTATGCGCAGCCGCTGGACATGGGCATGTTCGCAACGCATGCCGTACCTTGAACTCCGATCTCGCATGGACACGGATTCGACGACGAACATCACGGCACTCGCAGGGCGCCGCGTCTGTGTGACCGGAGGCGCGGGCTTCATCGGTTCGCATCTGGTCGATGCACTCGTCCACGCTGGTGCCGATGTCAGCGTCATCGACGACTTCTCGAACGGGCGCGAGCTGAATCTGGCCGCCGTTGCGAGTCGCGTGCGCGTCTTCACCGGCAGCATCCTGAACGAGGTCACGCTTGATGCGGCGATGGGCGGCGCATGGGCCGTCTTCCATCTTGCGGCGCTCGGCAGCGTTCCCGCCAGCGTTGAGACACCGGCGCTCTACCACGCGGTGAACGCGGAAGGAACGCTTCGTGTGCTCGAAGCGGCGCGCCGACACGGAGCGCAGCGCGCTATCTACTCCGCGAGTTCGGCCGCCTACGGTGACGGCGCGGAGATGCCGAAGCGAGAGTCGATGCGACCCGATCCGCTCTCACCCTACGCCGCAACAAAACTCGCGGGCGAGCACTTCATGCGTTCGTGGTCGAACTGCTACGGCATGGAGACGATCTCGCTGCGCTACTTCAATGTCTTCGGTCCGAGGCAGCGCTTCGACTCTGCGTATGCGGCGGTCGTGCCGCGCTGGATCCACTCGTTGCGCACGGGCGAACCGATCGAGATCTACGGCGATGGCAAGCAGACGCGCGACTTCACATTCGTCTCGAACGTGGTGCACGCAAATCTGCTGGCGGCGGCAGCGAAGCCCGAGTCGCTGCGCGGTGCATGCGTGAATATCGGTTGCGGTGTCTCCTTCTCGCTGCTCGATCTGCTCACGACGATCGAACGGGCGCTTGGGCGAACGGCCGAGCGACGCTTCCATCCGATGCGAGCGGGCGATGTGCGCGAAAGCGGCGCCGACATCGCGCTGGCGCGGGCGCTCATCGGTTTCGAGCCGACCGTGTCATTCGACGAAGGATTGCAGCGCACGATCGCGGCGGAGAGCGAGCCGGCGGCCAAGGCCCCGCCCCGAGGGCAGCGATGACCTGGCCATCCGATGAAGCACTGCGCGCAGGTCTCGGCGCGGCCATCGAGCAGGCAGAGAAGAGTTGGCGCGAAGGCGGCATTCCGATCGGATCATCGCTGCTCGACGCGAACGGCACGATCGTGGCGGTCGGGCACAACCAGCGCGTGCAGAGCGGCGATCCGACCGCGCACGCGGAAGTCGACTGCGTGCGCCGTGCGGGGCGACGACGCGATTGGCGCACACTCACGCTCGTCAGCACACTTTCGCCGTGTGCCATGTGTTCCGGAACGGCGATCCTCTTCAAGATTCCGCGCGTGCTGATCGGCGAGCACCGCACATTCATGGGCGCCGAAGATTGGATGCGCGCGAACGGCATTGATCTCCGTGTGCTCGACGACGCGCGTTGCGTGGCGCTGATGGAGCGATTGCAGCGCGAACGCCCCGACCTCTGGGCCGAAGACATCGGCGAGTAGCGCGATTGACATCGAAGTCGTCATGGACATAGACTCGGGGCACCTCGGCAGTTTCGTCGAGGCAATGGAGGGTCAACATCAAATGAGCAAGCAACGCGCGACATCATGGTCAGCGGCGATCGGTGTTCTTTCGATCGCCGCGGTTTCACTCACCGGCGGCATGGCGCACGCCGGATTCACCTCGGTCGATTCGTCCTACTTCGGTGCGGGCACCACGGTCATCACTTTCAGCGAAGTGCCTGAGTTCACGGCCATTCCGTTCACGATCGGCATCGCAGACTTCATCGGACTGGCGGGCATCGTCACCGATGACGACGCGGGCGGCGCCAGCGCACCGCCGGCACCGTCGGGCGGCGCGTACCTCTACTCGGGCAGCGTCGGGAACGACGACATGATCGAGATCCTGCTCGGCACTCCGCAGGAGGCGGTCGGCGCCTACTTCAGCATTCTCGGTGGGGGCGGTCTGCTGGGCATGCTCCAGATCGAGCTCTACAGCGGTGACACGCTGCTCGGCTCGCTGCTCGCAAGCTTCGATGCCGGAACCTCAGGTGGATTCCTCGGCGCGAGCGCCGGCTCCGCGATCATCGACCGAGTGATCTTCCGCGACATCGATGACTCGATCGGCATCAGCTTCCGCCTGGATGATGTGCAGTTCATTCCGGCGGGTGGGCCGCTCGCGCTGCTGCCATTCGCCGCACTGGCGCGGCGCCGACGCCGCGTGTGAGGTTTCGCACTCGCTCAAGGATGGTGCGCCGCACCGCCCGCGCTCTCAGGGCAGATGCAGGAAGTGCGGCCACCAAGGCAACTCGCGCATGTGGCTCAGCAGTTCCATGCAGAGCACCAGGATGAGCCAACGCGACACGCGGTGCATCTCACGGCGCAGGCCGCTCAGGTTGACTTCGACGACAGCCGGAGAGTGAAACCGGCGCGGGTTGGGGAAGAAGCGAGGCGTCGCGCGGCAGTACGCGTCGAACGCTTCGCCATGGATCTTGCGAAGCACTTGCTCTTCGGCACGCACCGTGAGTGCCATGTGCACCCATGCCACCACGACGACCGCGAGCATGAAGACGCCGCTCTGGATGAACATGCCGAGCGAGAGCGCAATGAGAAACGAGCCGAGATAGAGCGGGTTGCGCGTGATCGAGTAGGGGCCCTCGATGACGAGCGATTGCTCCTTGCGTCCGCCGACATGGAGTGTGGCCCAGATACGCAGCGCCACGCCCGCAAGGAAGGTGCTCCACGCGAGCACATCGATGGCGAGCTCAACCCAGGTGTCCTCGGCGAACCAGGGCTTCGAAGCGAGTGCGAGCGCCGTGGCCGCACCGAGCACGATGCCCGCGATCAATCCGCGTCGGCGGAACCAGGGCGAGGAGAGAACCACTTCGGGAGCGGCCGTCAGCGTTGTCATGGGAGCTCCAGACCGATCCGTCGGGTGCCGACTCTTGTTGGCGGAAAGCCGAGTGCGGTGCCGGTGCGAGGTGGGCAGTGTAGCGATGCGCAGCCTGCGACTCGTGTCAACGCCGCGCAACAAAAACCCCGCCGACCGGACGAGCCGATCGGCGGGGCAAGACGTTGAGGGTCGCACGCGAACCGTGCGGACCCCGTCGGGTGCACGGGGTTAGCGGTGCAGACCCTTCTTGGTTTCACTTGTCAATGACCACCTCCTTCTTGAGTGCGCCAAGCTCAGCCGTCGCGAGGGAACACCTCGCCGCCAAGCTCTTTTCTCCGCAGCGTCCCGCGGAGCTCATCGCCCGGGCCACTTCGAGTCGCTCGCATTGGCGTCCCAACGCTCGTGCTCGAAGCGGAGTCCGGTCGGCCGCGTCTTCCGTCAGCTCTCCGCGCGGCAGTTTGCGCGGCGGGACCGACCTCCGATCACGGCATTGCGAACATAGCACCGGCTCCGGCCGGGGACAAATCAAGGGCTCCAGTTTCCGAGCACGATGGCGAGATCGGCGCCATTGATGATGCCGTTTCCGTCGAGATCGCCGACGCAGCACGACTTCGTGCAGACGCCCCAGTTGCCGAGCACCAGCGCGAGATCGGCGCCGTTCACGATGCCGTCGTTGTTGATGTCACCTGGCACACCCGAGAGACCGGTGAACTCGACTTGCACGCTGTTCGCGGTGTAGGTCACGAGCACGCTGTCGCAACTCGTGACGGCACCGAACGTGCCGGAGCGCGTGCCGGTGCAAGTGAGAATCGTGAAGACGCTTCCCGGCGTCGGCACAAACCCGTTGATGCGAGCGACGCTGAGTGAGCCGGCAAGTGTTGCATTGCCGGTGATCGCGAGTCGGTCGTAGCCCGTTCCAGGCGTCGCGCCGCCGATCTCTATCGAGAGCGTGCCGCCCGCCTGCTGCGTGTAGCCCGAGGTGAGCGAGAGAATGCCCGCCGACGCGCCAGGCGCCACGGTGCCGCTCGAATTGGTGACGGCGCCGGTGACGGTGCCGTTGCCCATGAGCGTGCCGCCGTTGATGGTGACGCCGGTCGTCGCGGAGAGTGTTCCATTGACCTGTGTTTCGCCATCGTCTTGAATGTAGGTGCCCGACCGCGTCAGCGTGCGCTTCGCGTCCACGAGCACCATCCCGGTGTTCGAGAAGGTCCCGACTCCGATCGTCACATTGCCGCTCGATGAATGCAGCAAGCCCTGGTTCAGAAAGCCCGGGTTGGCGGTCGGATCGATCGTGATGCCTAAGGATGCGTCCGCCAGGATCGAGCCCTTGTTGATGATCGATGTTTGGTTGACGCCGAGCTTGAACGAACCGCGGACCGTGTGTTCCGGAGCGATCGTGAGGGCGACGTTCGAGTTCACGCCATAGATTCGATTGCTCTGAGTGTTCGTTGCAACTGTATCTCCGGGACCGGCAAGCGTGAACGGCGTCGTGTCGATGCGCAGATCGGTGGTCGCGCCGGCGGAATTCAGGTGGAACGGTCCCTGGAGATCGATCGTGCCACGCAGGAAAGTGGAGGTGCCGTTGTTGGTGTTGAACTCGCCCTCGATCGTGACATCTTCGAGCGTCGTCGAGCCCGCATTGCGAATCGCACCCGGTCCGGCACCGTCGGTGTCGAGCAGCGTGCCGCCGCGGATGGTGACGCCCGTCAGATTCACGAGCGACCCCGCTGCGGCTTCGATCAGTCCACCGGTGTTGTCGATCGTGGTGCTGGTGATGCCCAGCGTGGCGCCGTTGGAGGCGCGCATCGTGCCGGTGTTGAAGTTCACATCACCGGCGGTCAGGTTCACTGACGCGTTCGCAGGGAGGTCGGCATCGATGAGTCCCTCGTTCGTGAGTCGGGTCTGGCTGAGGCCGAGTTGGAAGGCCCCGCGCAGCGTGTGACCCGATGCCACTGTGATTCGATTCGCCGAGCTGTTGCAGTAGATACGGTTGGCCTGCGTGTTCGAGGCGCTCGTGGCACCCGGACCGGAGAGTGTGGTGTTCGCTGCGTCGAATCGGAGGTCCGTCGTGGCGCCCGCGGAGTTGACGACCACCGCGCCGGAATCCGAGAGTGATCCACCAGCAAGACTCAGGAGACCGCCGTTCCCGATGAGCAGCGTGTCGCCCGTCGTGACCGTCAGTGACTGAATGTTGAAGCTGCCAGTGAGCGAGACCTCACTGAACTGGCGTGAGTTCGAGTCAATGAGCACGTCGAAGAGAAAGCCTCCGCCGTTCTGCGGCACGCCGAAAGGGGACCAGTTGCCCGCGGCATTCCAGATGCCGACCGCAGGTCCGACATAGGTCTTGAGTACGACTCCGGCCCGCGCTGGTGCCGCCATGCCAAGAACAACACCAGCCAGCGCCACGGCACCGACTCGGACAACGGAGACAGACAAGCCTCCTCGATTCGTCAACAGCATCAGAACCTCCTTTCGGCGGAGCGCGCCGAACTGAGATCGAGCCTAACGAGCTCGCGGCTCGCAAGCACGCGCAACTATGCGAAATCCGGCCTCAGAAGGCTCAATCCGCGATTCGCGTCGAACCACAGGCGGCTCTCACTGGCGATACTCGTTGTCCATCTCGTCGGGCACGGGGCCGGAGTCGTCGTCATCGCTCTCGACATACTCAAGGTCGCCGTTGCTCATCGCTGACGCGGTCTCTGGCTCGTCGGCGTCCGCTGCGTTCTCTTGCTCTGTGTCGGCGCTCATGCCGCGCGGCGGCGACGCCCCGAGCAGATCGGTCTCGGCGAGATCGGCCGCTTCCATCGCCTTCATGCGATGCCAATCGTCAAGCGTAATGAGCACTGCGCGCGCCACCGAGCCCTTGTGATCACTGAGAATGCCCGCGAGACCCATTTGATCGACGAGCCGGCTCGCTCGACCATAGCCAATGGCCATGCGACGCTGCAACAGACTCACGCTGCCACGACCACTCTCGATCATGACTTCAACGGCTTTATCGAAGAGCGGATCGCGCTCGGTCACGCCGAGATCGCTCTCGTCGCCTTCGCCATCGCCGGATGAGCTCTTGGCGCCAGGTCCTCTGATGGCAAGCAACTGTCGCTCGAAGGATGGTGCGGAAACCTGCTTGAGGAATCGCGCCACGCTGCGCGTCTCCTGATCGGTGACGAGCGTGCCCTGAGCGCGACGCAACTCACTCGAGCTCGGCGTGAGTACGAGCATGTCGCCCTGGCCCAGCAGCAATTCGGCGCCCTTCTGATCGAGCACGATGCGACTGTCCATGCCGCTGGCAACCTTGAAGCTGATGCGGCACGGCATGTTGCTTTTGATCAGACCCGTCACGACATTCGCCTGCGGGCGCTGCGTGGCGACGATCAAGTGAATACCGACGGCGCGTGCCTTCTGCGCGATGCGAACGATGGAGGTCTCGACCTCCTTGTTCGTCATCATGAGATCGGCGAGCTCGTCGATCACAAAGACGAGGTACGGCAGTTTCTTCGGGATCTTCGCGCGCTCGAGATCGTTCTGCGGGTTGAGTCGCAGGTAGAGCTCCTCTTCGCCAAGATCGTTGTAGGAGCGGATGTCGCGGACGCCAGCGTCCTTCAGCACTTCGTAGCGCTCTTCCATCTTCTCCGTCGCCCACTCCAGAATGCCTGCGGCCTTGCTCATGTCGGTGACGACCGGGCACATGAGGTGCGGAATGTCGGCGAACTGGCTCATCTCGACCATCTTGGGGTCGACGAGCACCAGCTTCAATTCATCCGGGCGCTTCGTATAGAGCCAACCCATGATGATGGTGTTCATGCAGATGCTCTTGCCGCTGCCGGTGGTGCCGGCGATGAGCATGTGCGGCATGCGCGTGAGGTCGACCACCATCGGCTCGCCCGCGGAGTCCTTGCCGACGAACATCGGCAGCATCATGCCCTGCGCGTGGCCGCCGGACATGAGCTCCTTCAGTCGCACACGCTCCTTCTGACGATTCGGCACTTCGATGCCGACGGCCGTGCGCCCAACCATGTTGGGAATGATGCGAATGTTCGGTGCCTGCAACGAGCGCGCGATGTCCTTCGAGATGGTCTCAAGTCGAGCGACGCGCGTGCCGGGCGCCAACTCAACCGAGTAGAGCGTCACGACCGGTCCGCTCTCGATGCCGACGACTTCGCCGTCGATGAGGTAGGTGCGGAGCGCTTCGGTCAGCACCTGCGCCTGCTCGCGGACGAAGGTCTCCATCGTCTCGGAGAAGTTGCCCTCGGGTTCCTCGAGCATCTCGAGCGATGGGAACTGATAGCCGCTGTAGTCGACGGCACGCGGGATGTCCTCTTCGCGAGCGCTTTCGACGCGCCGGTTCGCCATGCGCACCGGCAGTTTCGACATGCGAGCTCTGAGTTCCTCGGCGGTGAGCTGACGCGGTGCCATGAGGGAGTCGGCGGCGTCGGCCGTGTCGGCGGTGTCCGTGGTCTCGGCGTCGTCGTCCGTGTCGAGATCGGTCTCGCTCTCATCACTTTCAACATCGCGTTCGTCATCGATGTCATCGAATTCGCCGTCGTCCGCGCCACTGCCTTCGAAGTCGTCGTCCGACTCGTCAGGTGCACCCCGCGTGGTCTTCGCGCCGCGTCCGTGCGCGTTGTCGAGGTCGAAGTCGTCCGCCGCGTCGCCGACGATCGTCGCAGCATCGAGATGTCGTCCCTCGTGCTCGAAACGCTCCGCGTAGGAACGGATCGAGTCGCGATCGGTCGCGCTCCCATCGTCCATCAGCGCAGCGCGGCGCGCTTCTCGGGCCATGCCTTCGGCGACTTCGAGATCTCGTTCGTGCATCTTGCGGCGCACGGTCTTGCTCGCCGTCATCTCGGGTGACACGACCACCGCGCCACCAAGATCGGTGCCCGCAAGAACGGCGCCAGCGCTTCGAAGCGCCGGCTGCGCCCTGCGACCGAAGCGCGGCACGAGCTGACCCCACTGGAATCCGGTGATTGGATCGAGAAGCGACGCGCCGCGGCCCACGAGCGCGGGGAATGCGAAGACGATTTCATCCATGGCCACGATCGCGCCGACGACCAAACCGAGCAGCAGCAGTCCAGCGACCGCGAGCGGCGGGAAGCGCATGGCCAACTCGTCAAAGATGTAAGCCGGCAGCACGCCGCCTTCGCCGCCGACAACGGGCGAGAGCACCGGCAACCACCAACCAAGCAGCGCACTGGCGCAGGTGGCCATCAGCAGCACGCCGAGCAGACGCACAAGCGGGTGCGACACGATGCGACCCGACGCGAGTAGCGTCAGCATCCACCCGAGCGCCGCCATCGCAACCCACGCACCAGGGCCGGCGGCGAGATAGACCCAATGCGCCACCGTCGCGCCGGCAACACCGAGCAGGTTGAGTGTCGGCTCGTTGTGAATCGCGACCGATCGGGAGGGCGAGTCCGCGGTCGAGTAGGTCGCGAGCGAAAGGAAGAGCAGCGTCCAGGTCGCGGCCAGCGCCAGCCAACCGATGCGGCGACCCCATGAGGCCGGCGCGAGTGATTCCACGGCGTCATCTACTCGCTGATCGCGCAGCACAACTGGACTGGTCCTTCGAGGCATTCAGGCAATATCGGAAAGCCGAGCCTCTGCCGATGAATCGGCGCGGTCGCGATGCGCTCGATTCTCCTATCGCGCGAGCCGTTCCCGACGCGATGTCGAACAACACCTTCGGTCCGGCGGGCTGCTACGATCTCTCCTCGCACGGATCGCATGCACTTCGCACTCATCGATGCGGTTCTGGAGGCGACCCCCGAGCGGGTCGTCGCCATCAAGAATGTCTCGCTTGCCGAGGAGTACCTTGGCGACCACTTCCCCGGATTCCCGGTGTTGCCCGGCGTTTTCATGCTCGAAGCGATGGTCCAGGCCGCGCGGAAGGCCCTGTCGCTGCGAGGATCAGAGAACTGGGTGCTCGGTCAGGTGCGGGCGATGCGATACGGCAGCTTCGTGCGCCCCGGCGAGAGCCTGCGGGTCGAAGTTTCGCTCGATGGCGAGCCCAACGAAATCACCGCGAGTTTTCGCGGTACGGCAAGCGTGGTCCGCAACGGGCAGACCGCTGAGACCGCCGTCTCCGGCCGCCTTACAATGCGACCCCCGAGGATCGACTGAGCGGACGCGGAGTTCCGCGAGGTCGAATTCGCACTTCAGGAGAGTCCCACTTTGGTGAGTACCCGAGCAGATATTGAGAGTGGTGTTCGCGACGTTCTTTGCGACGCACTTGGCGCCGACGCCGAGGATGTGACCCCGACGGCCCGCATCAAGGCCGATCTGGGCGCGGAGAGCATCGATTACCTGGACATCATGTTCCGGCTGGAGAAGAAGTTCACCACGCCTGAGAAGCCCTTCAAGATCCTGCAAGGCGAGCTCTTTCCGGAGAACCTGCTTGCGGATCAGACGCTCGTCGTGGACGGCAAGGTCACGGACAAGGGCATGGCGATGTTGACTGAGCGGATGCCGCATGTCGACTTCACCGACTTCGCGAACGACCGCAGCGTGACCGCGTTGCAGAACACGTTCACGGTCAACAGTCTGGTCGAGTTCGTGCAGCGCAAACTCGGCAGATGAGGTGTCGAATCGCTGCGGCGGCGCAGCACTGAAACGCCGAGTGGCCGAAGCGCGCATGAGCGAGTGCGCTGCGTCTGGCGACCCTCGCTCGCACCCGCACTCCCATCGGAGCCCTCATTGTGCGCTGGATGTGGATCGACTCCGTCATCTCGTACGAAGCCGGCCGCCGAATGGTGGCGGTGAAGAATGTCTCGTTGGCGGAGGAACATCTGCATCAACACTTTCCGGGGCGGCCGATCATGCCCGCGAGTCTCATGATCGAGGGCTTCGCGCAGACGGCCGGCATCCTCGTCGGCGCGACGGAGGGCTTCCGCGAAAAGGTCATCCTCGCGAAGATCGCGCGTGCGTCCATCGATCGCGATGTGGTTCCCGGGCAGTGCATTCGATACGACGCGCACATCGAGCAGATCAGTGACGCTGGCGCCAGCACGAAGGGCACGATCGAGCGACTCGATCATCGCAATCCGGTGTGGGAGCGAATCGGCGAGGTCGAGATGATGTTCAGCCACATCGATCAGAATCGCTCCGGCGTCGTGTTTCCGGAGGAGAACTTCGTCTTCGGCGAGAATTTCAGGGCGATTCTCAGCGCTTCAGGACTCGACCGATTCCTGAAGCAGTGAGTTTGCGGGGTTGGGATCTGGCCCTTTCCGGTTTACGATTGTGCCCATGATCACACTCGCTCTCTGCGCGATTCTGGCGCAGATCGTCCCGCCGCCGTCGGCGGAGGTGGGGTTGCAATTCGAACGAGCGCTGTTGCCCGGCATCGGCGAGGTGTGGATGGAGCTGCGGCCATTCGCGGCACTGGACGCGTCCTTTCGCATCGAGATCCAGACTGGCGACGAATCGCCTGCAGAGGCACCGCGCGCAGAGGTCTCCGAGGGAACGGCCGCGCTGACTGGCACAGCGTCCGCGGCCGCGACGCAACGCGCTGCGGAGACCGCCGCGCGGCAGAGCGCGGTGGACCAAGCTGCGCGCGCGGTCGTGGCGCGGCGCGGTTCGCTCGTCGGATTTCCTGACAGCCGCGCGTATGTTGCCGAGTCATCGCGCGGCCGTCTCGGTCTGATCGAAGTCGGCGGCCGGCGATTCGCGCTGGCGCCCGCTGAAGGTCACTGGGCGGGGCCGATTCAGGGCACGCCTCGTTGGATCGAAAGCCCCGGCGCCGGCGCACCGTTGCTCGACGAAGTGTGCCGAGTGCTTGAAGGCGCTGATGCGGGCCAGGACCACGGAGACGACGAAGGCGGCATCGCAGGGGACCCGAACGTGATCGTGCGCGGCATGCGCGTGCGCGTCGCCGCTGATTGCGACTACGAGTTCACCTCGATCTTCGCTGACGAAGCAGACTGCGCGGCGTATGTGGTGTCGCTCTACGGCGCCATCAGTTCGATCTACGAAAGCGAGATGGATGTGCGCGTGCAGCTCTCCTACATGCGTCTCTGGATGACGCCCGACGATCCGTACAACGCTTCAGATCCGCTCGTTCCATTCCGCGATCTGTGGAACGCGACGCAGCAGGATGTGGTGCGCGATGTGGCGCAGCTGCTGTCGGGACGGCGCAATCTTCCATACGGCGGCGTGGCGTGGCTGAGCGCCGCGTGCGGTGGTTCCGGTTACTCGGTGAACGGCTACCTCATCGGCAGCTTCGCCGACGCGGGACGCCCGAACCCGGGCAACTGGGACATCATTGTTTGCGCCCACGAACTTGGGCACAACATCGGCACGGGGCACACGCACAGCTACGGCATCGATGGGTGCGCCTCGGGCGCGATTCTGCGCGGCGGCTTCATGAGCTACTGCCACATCGTTTCGGGCGCGACCGCCAACATCGATCTCACGATGCATCGCATCATCCGGCAGAAGGTCGCCGAGTTCCTGACTTCGGCGCCGTGCATCGGGCGTGACTGCGACGGTGACGGCGTCGACGATGCGGAGGCGATCACCATGGGTCAGGTCGCCGATGTCAACGGCGACGGCATTCCAGACTCGTGCCAGGATTGTGATGGCGACGGCGTGCTCGATCCCGATGCGATCACGGCGGGTGCCGCCGACATCGATGGCGATGGAGTGCCCGACTCGTGTCAGCCCGATTGCAACGGCAACGGCGTCATCGACATTCTGGATGTGCTCAACGAAACGAGCGGCGATCTCTGGGGCAATCTCATCCCCGACGAGTGCGAGACCGATTGCAATGGCAACGGCATCTCCGACTACAACGAGATTCTCGCGAACATGTCGCTCGACATCGATCGCGACGGGCGGCTCGATGCATGTCAGGATTGCGACGGCGATGGAACGCTCGATGCCGCGGTGCTTGGTCTCTCGCGATTCTGGTGGGTTGCTTCGAGCGCGGACGGCGCGTTGCGCGAGTTGCATCCGCGCAGTGGTGTTCGCAAGCGCTCGACGAATCCGGCGCCTTCACCGGTCACTGATCTGGCGCTGAGCAGCGACGGATGGGTGCTCGGCACGTTCGGCAATGCAGTGGGGAGATGGAGTCCTGTGACGGGCGTCTACCTTGGTTCACTCGTGGCGAGTGGCGCCAGCGGTCTCTCGCAAGCGCGTGGACTCATGGTGATGCCGGATGGTTCGTTGCTCGTGGCGAGCTATGGATCCTCGGCGGTGCTGAAGTTCGCCGCGAACGGCGCTCCCGCGGGCACATTTGTGCAGTTGCCCGGGAATCCGAGGTCGAAACCGCATGGGCTCGCACTTCGCGCAGACGGTGTCGTGGCGGTCGGTGCGGACGATGGATTCGTGCGCGGGTATGCGTGGCCGAGTGGAGCGCTCGTCGGCGTGCTCGCGAATCTGAACACGATCGGTCCCGCCTCCGATCCATCGGGACTGCTCTTCCTTCCGAACGGCGATCTTCTCGTCGCGTCGCGCGGACTCAGCGCGATCCACCGATTCGACGGCATGACCGGCGCTCACAAGGGCCGGTTCGATGTCGGTCCGCCCTCAAGCTCGAGCATCGCGATGAAGAAACCGAATGCGATGCGTCTCATCGCCGATGGCAAGGTCGTGCTCGTCACCGACAATCAGAACGGTGCACCGGTCGTCGGTCTTGATGCGAAGAGCGGCTATCACCTTCGCACGTATCGCGTCTTCGCGACCGATGCGCCTTCAGCGACGGGCCTGCTGATCATGCCGGCGTCGCCGCTTGATTGCAACGGCAATCAGATCCCGGACAGCTGCGACATCACTGACGGCGCGAGTGAAGATCGCAACGGCGACGGAACGCCGGACGAGTGTCAGGGTGGTCCATGGGCGCCGGAGGATCTCAGTTTCGATGGAGCCGTGGACGGCGCGGATCTTGCGATCGTGCTCGGCAACTGGGGCGCGGGACCAACGGGTGATGTGAGTGGCGATGGCTTGGTCGATGGCGCCGACCTGGCGCTCGTGCTCGGCGCGTGGACCGGTTGAGCTTGAGGCGAGCAACGCGCGGCGGCGGTGAGTTGGTCAGATGAGAGTCGAGGAGTTGGTGAGTCGCGAGTCGAGGCCGTACGCTGCGCGTTCGCGTGGGCGCGGCATTCGGTCGCGGCTCGCACTCGAAGGAGAACACCTATGTCCAATTCCCGCCGCGAATTCATCAAGCACAGCGCGATCTCGGCGCTGAGTGCGGGGCCGCTCGCCTCCGCGGCGGCGTCGATGTTCGCTCGCGGCGCACACGGAGCGACCGGACCGTCGACGCAGGCGGGCGCTGCTCCATCGACAGCGAGCGGCGCGAACGGCAAGCTCGCGGTCGCGTGCATCGGTGTCGGCGGCATGGGTGGCAGCGACCTCGGCCAGGTGTCGTCGCACTCGGATGTGAAGATCGTGGCGATCTGCGACATGAATCTCCAGACGCTCGGCAAGGCGGGGGAGAAGTTTCCCGACGCGCAACGCTTCCAGGATTGGCGCGAGCTCTTCGCCAAGCTTGGTGATCGCGTCGACGCCATTGTCTGCTCCACGCCCGATCACATGCACGCGCCGATCTCGATGACGGCGCTCAATCACGACAAGCACATCTATTGCCAGAAGCCGTTGGCTCGGCTCACTGACGAGAATCGTCAGCTCGCGCGCGTGGCGGCGACGAAGCCGAAGGTCGTCACGCAGATGGGCACGCAGCGCTCGGCGCGCGCTGAGCGTCGACAGGGCTTGACGCTGCTCGAACAGGGCATCGTCGGCAAGGCGAAGGCGCTCTACGGTTGGACCGATCGTCCCGCGGGATGGTGGCCATGCGGCCAGCCGCGCCCGGCGGGCAATGATCCGGTGCCCGACTGGCTCGGCTTCGATCTCTTTCTCGGCGTCTCACCGCTGCGGCCGTTCGTGAAAGACGCCTACACGCCCTTCAAGTGGCGCGGCTTCTACGACTTCGGCACCGGCGCGATCGGTGACATGGCGTGTCACATCATGGATGTGCCGTACATGGCGCTCGAACTCGGCGCACCGCTCACGATCACCTGCGAGAGTCCCGACGCGACCGACGACGAATATCCGAATCAGGAGTCGATCCGCATGACCTTCGCGGCGACGGCGAAGACGGTCGGCGAGCTGCCGTTCTACTGGTTCGATGGCGGACGCAAGCCTGATCTGGCGGCGCTTGGATTGCCGGCGGACATGAAGCTGCCGAACAACGACGGTGCGGCGATCGTGGTCGGCGAAGGTGGCGTGCTCGTGCAGCCGTGCGATAGCGCGCCGCCGATGATCTTCCGTGACGGGAAGCAGGTCGAGATTCCGCTTCCGGATGCGAAGACGACCAACCACTGGCACGACTGGGTCGACGCGTGTCTCGGGCGAGGCAAGACGCGCGCTCCGTTCGAAACTGCGGGACGGCTCTGCGAGGTGCTCTCGCTCGGAGCGATCTCGAGTCGATTCAACAAGCAGACGCTGAACTACGACGGAGCGCGCGGCGAGATCACGAACAACAGTGACGCAAATGCGTGGGTGCGACGACCGTATCGTGATGGCTGGGCGGTCGCGAACCTCTGACAGGATGAGGGGCCAGCCTCTGTAACAGGGGACAGCCTCCCTTAACAATTGGCGGCCAATTGTTAAGGGAGGCTGTCCCCTGTTACAGAGGCTGGCCCCTTTCGTTAGCGCCTGCCGCCGGGCTGTTCCGGCAGCGCCGCGGGGTTCTCGTAGAAGTCGCGCGATCCTTCCGGCAGCACGCAGATGAATCCGATCAATGGACTCGTCGGCGTGACCTGCGCCTGCATGAGCACGATCGGCGTCGGCGCGTAGTAGCGGAAGATGCCGCCTTCGAACGGGCCCTCACCGCGCCAGTCCCAGAAATGTGAGAGTGGAATCGAGAGCGTCTTGCCGGCAGCGAGCTCGTCGACATGGACCATGTAGCGCTGGTTGAGCCACAGATCGAAGTCGCGGTAACTCCGCGCCGTTGCGTTCACGACGGCCACGGAGGTCGGCCCCGGGATCACCTGGATCTGGACGACCGTGTCCTGCATGAGCTCGCGCGGATACGGACGAGTCGCTCGAGTCGGATCGATGTTGATCGGGTTGCACCCGCCCAGGCAGGCCGCGATGCCAACCAGAGCCGCGAAATGAAACGCAGGACGCACTGCACGATGGACCGCAAGACTCACTGCGTGATTCACTGACAGTCGCGCCGCAGGTCGCATCTCGCGGGCGCAGCCAAGGGTCCCGATGTGCGGCGTCTCCAAACAGGACTGGTGGCGGACCGGGCTCATGGAGCGGCGACACTGTACCGCCTACGCTCAGGGCCATGAGTGTGCCTGTGACGCAGCAGGGAACCCCTGAGCGGCGGCCGCTCCGTCCGATCGCGGAGATTGCGGCCGAGACCCGGCTCGATCCGCGCGTGTCAGCGCGCGTGCCCGGGTTCGATGCGCCCTTCTTCCAGGCTGGACTCGCGGGCTATTCAGATGGTGCCATGCGACTGATCGCGCGCCGGCACGGCGCCCCCTTCTGCGTGACCGAGGCCCTTCTCGACCGCACGCTCATCAACGGCGGGAAGGGGCGGCGTAAGGAAGATCCCGATCTCATCGCATGCGAATGTGGAACGGGGGACATCGAGGACAACCGCGCCGCCGGACTCGACGACCATCCGATCGCCGGGCAGATCATGGGCACGCATCCGAGCGAGATGGCTGAGGGTTCACTCATTCTGCTCGGCATGGGTTACGAGGTGCTCGATGTGAACCTCGCCTGTCCGGTCAAGAAGATCAAGAAGGCGAGCCGCGGTGGTCACTTCCTGGCGCACCCGGACGAAGCGATCATGGTGCTCGAAGCAGTGCGGCGCGCGATCCCTGACACGACGCCCTGCACCGTGAAGCTGCGCCGCTCCTACGACGACACGCCGGAGATGGTCCGCAACTTCGAGCGCGTCTTCGACGCTTCGTACGACCTCGGATACCTGTGGACGACGGTTCATTGCCGCACAGTCATTCAGCGCTACGAGGGTCCCGGGCGCTGGGAGTTTCTCACTGAGCTCACGCAGCGCCACCCTGATCGGATCATCTTCGGGTCGGGAGACATCTGGACCGTGGAGGACATCTTCGCCATGCTCGAACTTTGCCGCGTGCAGGGCGTGAGTGTGGCGCGCGGATGCATCGGCAACCCTTGGATCTTCCGACAGGCGCGCGAGCTCATGGCAGGACGACCCGCGCTGCCACCGACACTCGCGGAACAGCGATCGGCGCTGCTGGCCCACTTCGAACTCGCAAGTGTGATTCACGGCGAGAGGAGTGCCGGACAGCGGATGCGGAAGTTCGGCATTCGTTTCGCGCGCCACCATCCGCGCGAGGCAGAGGTGAAGGCCGCCTTCATCCGATGCGAAACGCCCGAACAGTGGCGCGACGTCATCAACCTCTGGTTTGGCTGCGACGGCGCGTCGGCGGACGGGTCGACCCTCCAACTGAGCTCGTCGCAGGCGGTGGCGACACCATCGGTGACGTGAAGATCCACGCAACTCCATCGCCCGGGCGCGGATCGAGCTCCATGTCGCCCGCGCGGCCGACGATCAGCCGTCCCCGTGCTGTCTCGACTGCGGCACCCGCGTGATCTCCCGCGGCCGTTCCCGGGATCGAGAGTTTCTCTGCCGGCCGGAATGTCGACCCAGAGCGCGTGAAGAGATACGCGGCGCCCGCGTCCTCGCCCGCCTCGTCATCGCCTGATGCGCCGACGAACGCTGAGTCGCGATCGAGCGCCACGGAGATACCGAAGCCGTCGCCCGAAGTGAGCCATGGTGCTACGAGTGAGGCGCTCAGGGTGAATGCAGCGGTGTCGCGCTCGAAGAGGAACGCGGCACCAGTTGAGGCGTTCGATCCCGGCGCCTTCGCACGCGGCGCACCGACCAGCACCCGTCCACCGTTGATCGAAACGGAGTGACCAAACCACGCGGCTCCGGGCCACGGGCAGGGCAGCGATTGGTCCAGCACCCAGGTCTGCACGTTACGCCGATAGAGATGGACCGCACCTGCGGGAGCCGCACCGTCGGGCTGTCCGTAGGCGCCGACCGCGAGGAGATCGCCCTCGATGGCGACCGCGGCACCGAACCACGCCGAAGTCGCAGGCAGCGGCGGCACGAGAGACGCCGCGTGCGTCCATCGTCCATCCTGCTGTTCGAAGACCTCGACTGTGCCGCAGTCAGGCGTGCTGCCTTCCGCGAGTGACAAGACTCCATCGGCGTAGGGCGCACCGATCACGGCGACACGGCCGTGAATTGCGACGGCCTGGCCGAAGAGCTCGGCGGGCGCCGGTGTCGGTCGCGCGAGCGTCGCTTCGAGTGCCCACTTGCTTCCGCGCCGCACAAAGACATGCGCGCGTCCCGCCTCGAAACCGAGCGATCCATCTCTCGGTGCGCCAACGATCAATCGATCGGCGTCCATGTTGAGCGCTGCGCCGAAGTCGCAGGTCACGCACGCAGCGGGGTCGCGGATGAGCGGTGCTGGTCGCCATGCCTTTCGGATCTGGTCGTAGCAATGCACGACGCCCGTGTCCGTACCGAGATCGTGATTACGACGGTTGCCGACCGCTGCCCGCTTGGCGTTGATGGCCACCGCCGCGCCGAGTTGCGAGGGCGGGGGACCGGGATCGGGTTCGAGGAGCGCCTCGAGTGTCCATGATTCGGAGTTTGATCCACCGCTTGCTCCAGTGCTTGCGCCGGAACTCCAGCTCGCGGCAATGGCGCACGACGCGAACGCAGTGAGCAGGAGCGCGGTCGCGGACTTCGTTCCGTTTCCGTAGCGAACTCGCCCGCGCCCTCGGTTTGCAATCGACATCAAGAGACCCTTCCCCCGGGAACGGCGCGCAGACATCGCCCGCCACCCCGGCGTTGACAGACTCATCAGGCAATCGCCGCGCCAGCCCTCAGCACGACGCGCACCGACCATCGGCACGACACGCGGCCAATCTAACGCGACGCGCACGCCCTTCGACTTCGTGTGCCCAATTTTCCGCCAGCACCCGAATGGACTGGGCGTGGGTCGCGGAGATGGCACGAGCGCTTGCCAACCAACCCCGCACCATCGGTGTCCGCGCCGCACTCCTTTAGGATGCGTCGCATGCACACGGAATTCATCGACTACTCCGACGGCGACGCGACGCTCGAGGGCTTCATCGCCTACGACCCCAGCAAGTCCGGGCCCAGGCCGGTGGTCATCGTTTCGCACGCGTGGGCGGGCCAGGACGACTTCGCCCGCAAGTACGCGGAAAGGTTCGCCGAGCGCGGCTATCTCGGCTTCGCGCTCGACATGTATGGCAAGGGCAAGCGCGGCACCAGCCCGGAAGAGAACTCCAAGCTCATGGAGCCGTTCGTGAAGGACCGCGGTCTGTTGCTGCGGCGCATCGCGGCGGCGGCGCACACGATCAAGCAGTACGACAAGGCCGATCGGCATCGCGTCGCTGCGATCGGATTCTGCTTCGGCGGCATGTGCGTGCTCGATCTCGCGCGATCGAGCGTCGATGGAATCGTCGGTGTCGTGAGCATTCACGGCTTGCTCGGGCCGACCTCGGTAAAGCCGGGTGCGCGACCGATGACGACGCGTGTGCTCGCGTGCCACGGCTACAACGATCCGATGGTCATGCCCGATGCCGTCGACGCGTTTGCGCGCGAAATGACCGACGCCGGCGCCGACTGGACGCTGATGATGTTCGGTCATCGCGGGCACGCGTTCACGAACCCGGAGGCGAATGCACCGCAGGGCGGCATGCGATTCTGCGAGCGAGCCGAAGGGCGCACGCTTGCGGCGATGGATCACTTCCTCAAGGAGTGCTTCGCCGATCGCCAGGTGGAGATGGCGCCAGTGCCCAAGTCGTGGAAGTGAGTCGGACGGACGCTCGGCGGACTACTTGGTGCGGCGCCCGCGACGGCCCTGCTTGAAGCCGCGGCGGTGACCCTTGACTTCGGAGCGCTGTTCACGGCTGAGCAGATCGCGGCGCGGATCGCGATCCTTGCCGAGGCCGATGCCGCGATTGCCGTCGCGACGACCGGGCGCACCACCGGGTTTTGTATCGCCGCCTGAACCGCGCTCGCGTGTCTTCGGGCCGCGCTGGCCGGAGCTCGTGCTGCTGCCACCGCCGCTTTCACCGCTCTCGCTGCCGGCATCGGCCGCTTCGCCTGTGCCTTCGTCGTCACCTTCAAGCGCACGCTTGCCGCGCAGCGCGAGCGGCGCCGCGAGCGCCAGTTCGAGCGTCCGACTCGCGAGGTCGATCGAGATGATGCCGACGCGCACGCGATCACCGAGACCGATGCTGGCACCACTGCGCACGGCCACGAGTCGTCCATCGCGCTCGTTCACGGTCCATCGCTCGGGTCGGCGCTCAGGGTTGCGCTCGCGCTCGCTGCGATCGGTGCGGCTGCCGCGTTCGCGTGCACCGCTGCGCGCGGCGCGATCGACGCGCTCGCTGCCGCCGCCGCCGCGATCGTTCGCTCCTCCGGTGTCTTCGCCGCCGCGCCATCGCTCACGCAGTGGGCGTGCACCGGCGGCGGTGGCGTTGGCTGACGACTTGCTGACTGCGGAATCGCCGGCCGACGAACTGCCGGCTGTGGTCTTGCTGCCCGACGACTTGCTGACTGCGGAATCGTCGGCTTTCGAAGCGCCGGATCCGGACGCACCGTCGGCACCGCCGCTCGCGCCGCTCTCGCGCGAAATCGGCATCGCGTCCAAGCGCACGACACCATCGATCAAGTACTTCTCGAGACTGACGAAGACGGCGGACGAGCCGAGCACACCGGTCACGATCGCGTCGAACTCGTCACCCATGTGCTTCTCGTGAAGCAGTTGCAGCACCAGGAAGTTGCGGAGATCGCGTTCGGCTTCCTCTGCGCGCACTTCGGTCTCGGAGCAGTGGCCACCGATCTCAAGCAGCGTCGCTTCATTGTGGATGCGCGGGTCATCGTGCATCGTCTGCGCCAACGAACGGCGACGACGCCCGCCGGGCACTTCGGTGCCGTTCTCGGTGAGCTCAAGATAGACATCGAGCGCGCGATGCACCGTGAGATCCGGATAGCGCCGAATCGGGCTGGTGAAGTGGCCGTAGTGATCACTCGCGAGCGCGTAGTGACCGATCATCGCGGGCGAGTAGGTCGCCTTCGAGAAGGTGCGCAGCACTGCGAAGTGGATCGCGCGCGCGTCGTCGCGATCGCGCGTCGCATCGAGCAGCGCCTGCAGATCCTGTCGCGTCGGTTCTTCCGGCACGCGGAAACTCGCGGTGCGCGCAAACGCGCGCAGCTCCTCCAGATCAGCGAACCCCGGCTCCGGGTGAATGCGGCGCAACAGCGGCACTTCGAGATCCGCGAAGATGCGCGCCACCGCTTCGTTCGCTTCGACCATGAACATCTCGATGAGTCGATGCGTGAACGCGTTGTCCTCGGGCACTGCGTCGATGACATGGCCGTCATCGTCGTAGATGAGTTCCACCTCGGGCAACGCCAGCGTGATCATGCCCTGGTGTTTGCGCCGCTTCTCGATGATCTTCGCAAGTTGATCGGCCAGACGCAGTGCGCGCACGACTTCGTCGGACGCCTCGGTCTCCGTTCGCGCGTGCGTCTTCGCGTCCGTGCTGCGCCCGTCGATGTACGCCTGCGCCTCGATGTATGTGAGCCGCTTCACCGAGCGGATCACGGAGTTGGCGACGCGCACATGACCGGGTCGACCCTTCGAATCGAGCGTGATGATGGCGCTCTTCGTGAAGCGGGCGACGCCCTCCTGCAGACTGCATACGCCGTTGGAGAGCACTTCCGGCAGCATCGGAATGACGCGGCGCGGCAGGTAGCAACTGTTGCCACGCTCATGCGCTTCGGTGTCGAGCACGCCGCCGGTCGGCACGAACGATGCAACATCCGCGATGTGCACGCCGAGCGTCCATGTGTTGGCTGCGTCGTTGTGGGCGATGGTGATCGCGTCATCGAAGTCGCGCGCATCCGGCGGATCGATCGTGAACGCAATCTCGCCGGTGAGATCGAGTCGATCGGGCCACGGGCCGTCGACGTGCTTCTCGAATGAGCGCGACGCGTCGCGCGCCTCTTCGACCACTTGCTCAGGGAACGGGCCGGGGAGTCCGAACGCCGCAATCACGCCTTCGGTCTCGACATCGGGACGACCTGCCTCGCCGAGCACTTCGGTGATCACGCCCTCTGCGGCCTTGAGCTCGGTCGGAAACGAAATCACTTCGACGACGACCTTGTCGCCTTCCTTCGCGCCCTTCGCGTGCGGATCGCGCACGAGGATCGGATCGCGAAAGCGCCGGCCGTCCGGCTGCACCAACCACTGGCGTCCCGCGCGCGCGAGCGTGCCCGCGAAGTTGCGCGACGCTCGCTCGATCACTTCGAGCACGCGGCCGACCGGGCGCGAACCGGACCCACCGGCGCCGCGACCACGACCGCCGCCACCACCTCCGCTGCGCACGCCGCCACCGCGCCGATCGCTGCCGCCACTCGTCTTGCGCACCACGCGACAGCGCACGCGATCACCGCTGATCGCATCACCTGTCTGCCCCGCTGGAATGAAGAGATCACCCTCGCGCGTTGGCGTGTCCGGAATCACGAAGCCGAAGCCGCGCGGATTGATCTTGATCTTGCCGTCGATCGTGTCGCCGTAGCGCGGCAGTCGCACGCGATCGTCTTTGCCGATTTCGAGCAGCGCCTGAGACGCGAGCTCCTCGACCGCTTCATGGAACGGAGTGTGGTCCGCCTCCGGAATGCGGAGCAGGCGTGCGAGATCGTCGATTTCCGCCGGGCGGTAGTCGTCGTGAGAAAGATGGTCGAGGATTCGTGCGCGGAAGCGCAATGACATAAGTGGAGGGTACGCGAAGCACTCGGAAGGGAACGCGCGCAGGGGGTGGTCGTGGTTGGAACCTAGGTGCACGAAGCGAGCCTCACGCGAGCGAAGAGTCGCGTTCAGCGGGTGTCGCGCGGGCTGAAGATCGCTCGTGGTGCGCGCTCACCAATCCGTGCTTGGTTGCAATTCCGAGTATGGAAACTCGGGCTGGTTTTCCGTCTCGGTGACGAAGTGGAACTGAAGATCGTTTTCGTGAGCCACTCTTCCGAGTGATTGCCATGTCGATCCGTCGGTCGTGTACTCCGCCCATCCGTCGTCGAAGGCGATCGCTGACGAATACGAGTATTCAGGAGTCAGTCGCCGTGCAACCCACGCCCAGTACGTGCCTTTGCCACTTGAGAACTGCAAATAGTATGTGTCTCCGTTGTTGAGAGCATGGACCTCTGCAAAACTGGCGGTGACCCATCGGGCGTTTCGGCCGAGATCATCCCAGGAGGCGGGATACGAGTAGGTGGGCGCAGGGCCGAACGCCACCGAGGACGCCGGTATCGTCACGGAATCGAGTTCAATGTTCATACTGTCGCGCAAGGAAACCACCAGTCTGCTTGTGGTTCCCGGGGTCCGGAGCAGGCGTATTCCGATTCCGCTGACAAGTCTGGTACCTCCGGTGACCGTCAACCGCTCTCGGATCTTCTTTGCGACCCCGTCGATTCGTCCAACCAACTGATCCGTGCTGCACGGTCCCTGGTTAGGAGGGCAGGCGTACGACGCTTCTCCGTAGCACATGCCCTGATGCGCGCCATTGCCATAGGCGATGTCCGCAATCGGGGAAGTGCCCGGATTGGTGTGCCAGGCACCAGAGTGGTAATTGCCGCTCCCCCAATCGGCATTGGAGAACCGCGGGTTGAGCTGCCCGCCCTCGGTGAACGAGAGCCGTACCCAGCTGTTGAGAGAGAAATAGTTGCCCGTTGGCTTCAGATCGATATTCTCAAACACAAGGTGGTAGAGCCTGCCCTCGGTGACCGAATACGCCGGAGCGAACGAAATCATCCTCGCAGCGTCACTCTCGGTCGATCCCTGCAGACGCTGAGTCGCCAGCGGGACGCCGGTCGGGAAATGATTGTCTGACCCATCGTCCGCAAAGAGATCGAGTCGCCACTCGCCCCCAGTGCCTCCTCCATACCCGGGATAGTCACTGCTCAGGAATGGAAACGTCACGGTGACGAGGGGGCTCGACTGCTCGGCACGGAATCGTATGAAACACTTCCTTGGCCCCACGGGGCCGCCGAGCGTCGTGTTTCCGAGGGCATCGCCGCCGATGCCGGGTCCATACATGCCAAGGTCGGCGGTGGCCGATGCGACCCTCTCTTCCTCCTCGCCAGCGTCATCGCCGTCAGTCGAGGAGAGACAGTCAGAATCAACAAGAGTGCCAGTCGTGTCATCACCGTCGTCAACGAGGCACAAGAAGGAAGGAGAAATGAAGAGGACGACTGTGACGAGCAGGGGTCCCATCGCAAGAGTTGTTGGCGTGTTCATAATTTGGAACGATTGTCGCTGAACTCGGCGCCGACGGAGTGAGCGTGGCGGCGACGTGTGGCTGTGGCGAGAAACCAGATACTGGCGAACGCGGCGGTGGGCCGAACGCGGCGGTGGGCCGAGCACCGTCGTCCGAGGGATCAACTTGTACACGGTGCGTCGCGGCTACGAGTGCAGATACTTGCACCAACTGGCATCGACCTCTTTGGTGGATGCGACGGTCTCTCATGGTGTGGCGAACGCGGCCTCCGCCTCATCGTGCGATCGCTGGAATCTCCCACGCCAGATGCACTCAAGGAGCCGATTCGATCCGGTCGGTTCGTCTCAATGCCCTTGAGCGACTCCGGGATCCATGAGGTGAGGGGTTGGCCGCGCGCCGGCGTCACGATCGTTCCTTGTGCGGCCTCTATCACCGCCCCTTCCAAGCCGTCCCCCAGTTGGGGCGCGATGTCCGACTGATCCGGAACTCCGAGAGCACTGCTCGCGCAACGAGCATTACGCGAGCGGAAGATCGCTCGTGGCGCGCGAAATGCGATCGTGCAGATCGACGAGGCGGGCGAGATCGGCGTGCACGCGGCGCGCGCCGACTTCTTCGACGAGTCGACAGACCGCCCACGGCTCGCTGCCAGCTGCGTAGTCCTGTTGCCAACGGCGCATGCGCGCTTCATCGGCGGCGCTCGCAAAGGGAAACGAGGTCGGCGGCTTCGGCCGCTCGATGCGCCACGGCTTCGGTGTGAGTCGCGCACGGAAGCACTTCTGCACGCGGCACAAAGTCACGAAGGCAGGATCGGTGCCGGCCGCGCGCATGAGCTCAACGACCGGCTCGCTGCCTGGCTCATGTGTGCGATCCGTTGCCAACACGCGAAATCCCGCCGCCGTGCGATAGATACGAAACGATGCATCGGACCAGCTCGCGAGCGCGCGGCGCAATCGATCGAGCACCCGCGCTTCGATCGACGCGGGCTTGCCGCGGAGCAGCGCCATGACGCGACCGCCGAACGAATCGGCGGGCAGATCCACATCCAGGAAAAGCGCGTTCGCCGTGTTGAGAATCTCCGCGCCGTAGCGATTGCGCGTGCGGATGGCGACGGTGGCACCGCGCGAGCCTGGGATCTCTTCGAGCAACTCCTCGCGAAGAACGGAGCGCCCATAGGCGTAGACATGCGGCCCATGCGCGGACTCGCCATCGCGCGGGCTGCGCGCACGAGTGCGATCGCTGTCGAGTCGGCCCTCCTCGATGCGCTGTTTCGCGCCGGCATAGCGCTGCTGCGCATCGGCCCGCGCCTCGTTCACATTGTTCTGCGAGCAGCCCCACATGCGCAGCGCGTACTCGGTCCCGGTGGGGGAACGAACGGTGCCATCGACATGCGCCCAGTGGCGCGGAATGAACATGCGGTAAAGGATACGGTGAAGCGCGAGGGCATCACCCGGTGAGACATGTGCGTCAAGGCGATCGACGGCGCGGCACGCCGCGACCTGGGGTCGGCCCACGACCGCCGCCTCCGGGTGGTCCGGACCTCGGGCCCTTCGTCGGCGCACCCTTGAGGATCGAACCGAGGTTGCCGATGCCGCGACCTTCGCGCGAATGATGCGTCGCCTTCGACTTCCACGCATCGCGATCGGGATCGCCGCCGGAGTCGCCGCCGTCGGTCTTGGTGCCGGTCCCGGCGCCGGATCCGGCGCCATCGCCCGCGCCGTCCTTCTTCGATGCGCCGGTTGACGCGTCCTTACGAGAGGTTTCCGTGGTTGCGCCTTTGCTGGCACCCTTGCCGGAGTCCTTGCTGCCCGCAGCACCAGCGCCGCTCGCCGGCGCACCGCTCGCGGCCGTCTTGGAACTCGACGCACCTGCTGCGGCGGTCTTCGCATCCGTTGAGCCCGCGCCAGCGCGCGCATCACCGCGGTCAGCTCGCTCACCATCGCCACCGATCGACCCCGGCACGAGAATGCCGCCGCCGAGACCGATCACGCGCTCGAGCGTCTTCTTGCCGCACTCGGGGCAAGTCCGCAGCGGGTTCGCGGTGATCGGCTGTGACTTGTCGAACTGATGTTTGCAGCGCTTGCAGCGGTACTCGTAGGTGGGCATTGGGTTGGTTCCTTTCATGGTGCGACGGCGACTTTCGCCGGGCGCAGTACCGTCTCCCCGAGACGATACCCGGGCTGGAAGACGACGCTGATGCAATCGCGATCGACGCCATCGGCAGGCTGCCGCATGACAGCTTCGTGCTGATGCGGATCGAACTCCTCGCCGGGCTTCGGCGCGATGCGCGCAATGCCCGCCTTCTCGAGCGCCTTCGAGAGTTCGGCGCGGAGCATCGAGAGTCCTTCGATCGCCTTCTCGGCGCTCATGCCGTCGGTCTTCCCCAGCGCGAGCTCAAGATTGTCGAGCACAGGGAAGACATGTCGCGCTGCGTCGGCCACACCGGCACCGCGCGCGCGGACTTCGCTCTCCAGTGCGCGACGCTGCGCCGTCTGATACTCGGCGATCAAGCGCATCCGCTGCTCGCCGGCATCAGCGACCGCCTTCTCCAGCTGCGCGATTCGCGCGGCGTCGGAGTCGATCGGGCCGCCATCGTTGTCGGCGGCCGCGCGGTCACACGCGTCAGCGTCGACTGGCGCGTCGGCATTGCACGAGGCGCCCGCTTCGGCGCCACAGTGCGAGCATGCGGGGGGAGTCGCGGCATGCGCAGCATCCGCAGCACCGCGCCGCGCAGTCGCAGCGTCGTCGCGTTCAGAGTCGTGTGTGGGTTTGGGTCGTGCGGCACTCATAGATTGAACTCGTTCGGGACACTCGTTGTTCAGCCGCGCAACCATACGCAGCGATTGTTCGTTCGTCCGCACCGTTCGCGCTGACTGCGCGACGGCGCTCCTGCTCGCCGGTGTTCAACCGCCTGCGAAGGTGTCCTTGATCTTCTGCCAGAAGCCGGGATCGGGCTTCTTCTTGATGGTCGTCGCTTCGATCTCGGCCAGCTCTTCGAGCAGCGCTCGCTGCTTCTCCGTGAGTCGCTTCGGTACGACCAGATGCGCCATGCACACGAGTGCGCCGCGCCGACCCGAATGGAAGTTCGGAAGGCCATTCCCCGACACGCGGATCACATCACCGTGCTGCGTGCCCTTCGGCACTTCGACCGGCACCGGACCGTCGAGTCCGTCGATGGTCACGGTTGCTCCGAGCGAGGCTTGCGCAACCCCGATCGGCAGCAGCGTGACGAGATCGTCGCCATCGCGCTCGAGGTCCTCGTGATCGCGCACGCGCACCACCACATGAAGGTCGCCGCGCGCGCCAGCGCTGCTCGTGCCCGCGTCGGGCGGCGGTTCGCCTTCGCCTTGAACACGGAAGATCGTTCCGTCGACGACGCCCGGTGGAATCTTGACGGTCACCTTGCGCTTGACAGAGGTGCGCCCGCTGCCGCGGCAATCGGGGCATCGATCCGTGACGACGCGTCCGCGCCCGCGGCAATTCGGACAGGTGTTCACCATGCGAAACATGCCGCCGAAACCGACCTGCTGCACCTGACCCTGGCCGGCGCAGGTGGGACATGTCACGGGCTCGGTGCCTGGCTTCGCGCCGTTGCCGGTGCATGTGGCACAGACTTCCGGTCGCTTGTAGTCGACTTCGCGATCACATCCGGTGAGCACATCGGAGAGATCCACCTCCACCGATGTTTCGAGATCGAAGCCGCGCGCCGGTCCGCGTCGACCGCGACCACCGCCTCCGCCACCACCACCACCACCGCCGAAGATGCCTTCGAACATCGAGAAGATGTCCTGCACATGCATCGAACGGAAGTCGTGTCCCGGCGTCTGACGCAGACCTGCGTGACCATGACGGTCATATCGCTGGCGCTTCTCCGAATCGGAGAGCACTTCGTAGGCCTCGGCGCACGCCTTGAATTCATCCTCCGCCTTCGCATCACCCGGATTGCGGTCCGGGTGATACTTCATCGCCAGGCGGCGATACGCGCGCTTGAGATCCTCTTCGCTTGAGGAGCGCTCGACGCCGAGGATCTCGTAATAGCAGCGGGTAGTGGGCATTGATCCGCGCGTGAGTGTCCGAACAGCGAGTGTGCCGCGGCGCGGCCACGAAGCAATCGAACGAGCGAGCGCGTGTGCGGCGATTGACCGCGACGAGCGCTCGACTCAGTGAACGCTTCCGGCGACCGGGTCGGCGTCGTCCTTGAGATCAGTGATGATCACATCGGTGGTGAGCATGAGTCCGGCCACGCTCGCGGCATTGAGCAACGCCGTCTTCACGACGAGCGCCGGATCGAGAATGCCGGCCTTGACGAGATCCTCGTATGAACCGGTCGAGGCGTTGAAGCCGAAGCCGCCCTTGCCTTCGCGCACGCGCTCGACGACGAGATCGCCATCGATGCCCGAGTTCGCGGCGATCTGCCAGCACGGCTTGGTCATGGCGTCCGTGACGATGTCGAAGCCGAACTTCTCGTCGCCCTTGGCGCTCTTGCGAGCGGCGTCGACCGCGTCGATGGCGCGAATGAACGCCACGCCGCCGCCGGGCACATAGCCCTCCTTCGCGGCCGCGCGTGTCGCGTGAATCGCATCGTCGACGCGATCCTTCTTCTCCTTCATCGCCGTCTCGGTCGCAGCGCCGACATTGAGGATGGCCACGCCACCGGTGAGCTTCGCGAGGCGCTCCATGAACTTCTCGCGGTCGTATTCGCTGGTCGACTTGTCGTGCATCGTCTGGATCTGCGCGGCGCGCGACTCGATGTCCTTCTTCTTGCCGCCGCCCTGCACAATGACGCAGTCGTCCTTGGTGATGATGATCTTCTTGGCGGTGCCGAGCTCGGAGAGATCCACATCACTCAGATTGCGCCCGAGGTCCTCAGCGAAGAAGGTGCCGCTCGTGAGCACGCCGATGTCGCCGAGCATGGCCTTGCGACGATCGCCGAAGCCCGGCGCCTTCACGGCGCAGACCTTGAGCACGCCACGGAGTCGGTTGACGACGAGTGCCGCGAGCGCCTCGTTCTCGACCTCTTCCGCGATGATGAGCAGTTGCTTCTGCGCGACCGCGACTTTGTTCAGCAAGGGCAGCAGGTCGACGAGATTCGAGATCTTCTTCTCGTGAATGAGGATGAGCGCGTTCTCAAGCACGCACTCGGCCTTCTTCGGATCAGTCATGAAGTACGGCGAGAGATAGCCCTTGTCGAAGGACATGCCCTCGACGTACTCGAGAGTCGTGTCCGCGGTCTTGCCCTCTTCGACTTCGACGACGCCGTCGGCGCCGACGCGATCGATCGCCTCGGCGATGAGTGCACCGAGTTCGGCGTCGTGATTGGCGCTGACCGTGGCGATCTTCTCGAGATCAGCGCGGCCCTTGCACTTGGCGGCGGTTTCACTGATGGACTCGGCCGCGGCCTGCGCTGCGGCGTTGATGCCGCGCTGCAATGCCACGGGATTCGCGCCGCTCGCGACGAACTTGATGCCGCTCTTGAAGATCGCGGCCGCGAGCACGGTGGCGGCAGTCGTGCCGTCACCGGCGACATCGGCGGTCTTCTTCGCCACCTGATGCACCATCTTCGCGCCCATGTTCTCGAAGGGGCACGGCAACTCGACTTCCTTGGCGACGCTGACGCCGTCCTTGGTGATGCTCGGCGAGCCGAAGCTCTTCTGCACAACGACATTGCGTCCGGACGGGCCCATCGTCACGGCGACGGCCTGGGCGATCTGTTCGACACCGCGCTTGAGCTTGTGCTGGGCGTTCGCGCGAAAGTTGAGTTGCTTGCTGGTCATGGTGTTGGCTCAGGGTTCAGTCAGTGAAAGGGTCAGTAACGAAGGAGCGAGTGTGCGGCGGAGCCGCTACGGAGCGCTCAAGCAGGAGCGAGTGTGCGGCGGAGCCGCTACGGAGCGCTCAAGCAGGAGCGAGTGTGCGGCGGAGCCGCTACGGAGCGCTCAAGCAGGAGCGAGTGTGCGGCGGAGCCGCTACGGAGCGCTCAAGCAGGAGCGAGTGTGCGGCGCCTGCCGCTACGGAGCGCTCAGTTTTCGATCAAGCCGAGCAGCTCACCCTCACGAATGATCATGTGCTGCGCGTCCTTGATCTCGATCTCCGTGCCGGAGTACTTGCCGAAGAGCACGGTGTCGCCCTTTTTGACGAGCATCTTCTGGCGCTCACCATTCTCAAGCAGCTTGCCCGGACCGACGGCGAGCACCTTGCCCTGCATCGGCTTCTCCTTGGCGGATTCCGGCAGGTAGATGCCGGAAGCGGTCTTCTTCTCCGCTTCGAGGGGCTTGACGAGAATGCGATCTTCGAGAGGACGAACGGTGGTCATTGGTGTAGCTCCGAATGCGAGCGAGTGTGCGTCGCGATGTGAATCGAGTTGAGTCGAGTGAGGTCGAGTCGAGTGACGAGCGAAACGAGTGTCGAGGCGTGATGAAAGTCGGCGGTGAAGTGGAGTGGCTCAGAAGCCCATGCCACCCATGCCGCCCATACCACCCATGCCGCCCATACCACCCATGCCGCCGCCCATGCCTCCATGGTCGTGGTCATGGCCGTGTCCGCCGGCTTCGTCCTTTGCCGTCGGCGCTTCAGTGATGATGCAGTCGGTGGTGAGCAGCAGTCCAGCAACGCTCATCGCGTTCTGGAGCGCCGCGCGATCGACCTTGGCTGGCGTGATGACGCCGGCCTTCACGAGGTCTTCGTATGCGCGAGTCAGTGCGTTGAATCCGAAGTGGCCGCTGCCTTCCTTCACCTTGGCCACGACGACCGAGCCCTTCTCGCCCGCGTTCTCCGCGATCGTGCGCAACGGAACCTGAATGGCCTCCGCCACGACATCGATGCCGAACTCCTCGTCGCCGACGCAGCGATCGCGCGCCTTCTCAAGCGACTTGAGCGCTCGGATGTAACTCACGCCGCCGCCGGCCACGACACCCTCGGCAACCGCCGCGCGCGTTGCGTGCAGCGCGTCCTCGACGCGAGCCTTCTTCTCCTTGAGCTCCGCTTCGGAGCTGGCGCCGACCTTGATCTGTGCCACGCCTCCGGCGAGCTTCGCGAGGCGCTCCTGCAGCTTCTCGCGGTCGTAGTCGGAATCGGTCTTCTCCATTTCGCGGCGAATCTGCTCGCAGCGACTCTTGATCGCGGCGGTGGCGCCGGCGCCTTCGACGACCGTTGTGTTGTCGGCGTCGACGATGAGCTTCTTCGCCTGACCGAGTTGCTTGAGTTCGACCTTGTCGAGCTCGATGCCGAGATCCTTCATGATCGGCGTGGCACCCGTAAGCACCGCGAGATCTTCCAGCATGGCGCGGCGACGATCGCCGTAGCCCGGCGCCTTCACCGCGCAGACATTGAGCACGCCGCGCAGCTTGTTGATGACGAGAGTGGAGAGTGCTTCGCCGGTCACATCCTCAGCGATGATGAGCAGCGGCTTCTTCGCATCCATCACTCGCTCCAGGAACGGAACGAGCTTCGTGATCGAGTCGATCTTGTCCTCGTAGATGAGGATGAGCGCCTTCTCGAATTCGACGAGCATCTTCTCGGGGTCGGTCACGAAGTTCGGCGACAGATAGCCGCGATCGAACTGCATGCCCTCGACGACATCGACGAAGGTGTCGAGGCCCTTGCCCTCTTCGACGGTGATGACGCCGTCCTTGCCGACCTTCTCGAACGCATCGGCCATGATCTTGCCGACGGCCGTGTCGTTGTTGGCGGAAATCGTCGCGACGCTCTCGATGCCGCCGTTCACATTGGCGACGGGCTTCGCGGAATTCTTGATGCTCTCGACGACGGCCTCGACGCCCTTGCGCATGCCGCGCACGAGTGTCATGGCATCGACGCCGGCAGCGACCTGACGCAAGCCGAACTTGAAGAGCGCTTCGGCGAGCACGGTGGCGGTGGTGGTGCCGTCGCCCGCGTCGTCGGAGGTCTTGCTGGCGGCCTCCCGCACGAGCTTCGCGCCCATATTCTCAACTCGATTGCGAAGTTCGATCTCCTCCGCAACGGAGACGCCGTCCTTCGTGACGGTGGGTCCGCCCCAGCTTTTGTCGAGCACGGCGTTTCGGCCGCGAGGGCCGAGCGTGCTCTTCACCGCGGCGGACAGTTTCTCGACGCCGGCCAGCAGGGACTTGCGGGCATCGACATCGAACGTGAGATCCTTGACGGCCATGAGCGTGACTCTCCGAAGGGGCGCTGGCGTGGAACCGGATGGCACGATCGCCATCACGGGTTCAGGCTGCAAGGCAAATGGCTTGCCAGCGACCGTGCGCGCGTGCCATGCTTCGGACGGCTCAAATGCCGCTTCGCACCGTGGCGGCGGGGGTCACAACGCGTCGGGAGAAGGGAATGCTGCCATCATGGCAGACGGCGAGCAGCGAACCGCAACCAGCACGCGGCGAGTCGCGGCAGTGAACGAGCGACCGGCGGCGAACGGCCTGCTACTGGCGTCGGCGGACACTCACCGCGCCGTTCGTGGTTCGAATGCGAACCGTGGCCGCGGCCGCATCGCCGAGCACCAGCGTTGTGGCGCCTGAACCGACTTTTCGAAGCGCGCCGTCGGCCTCGAGTTCGATCCGCCCGTTGGAGGTCCTGGCTTCGATCGTTCCCTGCCAGAGCGCGGGCAGCGCCACTTGTACGGCACCATTTGAGGTCGTGGCGCTGACATCGCCGAGCGAGCCATCCGCCAACGAGATCTGGATCGCGCCGTTCGAAGTCTCGGCGCTGACGGCCCCTCCAGCCTCGGTCACCGTGATGTGCCCGTTGCGGCTCGTCAGCACCAGCGCGCCTGCATGCGCGACGCGGATGTCGAGGTTCGCGGAGTCGTGACTCGACTTCGGTTCAGGAAACTCGACGCGCACGCGGATGCTGCCGTCCATGCCGCGCTCCGTGACGACCATCGCCGCCGCGCTGCGTGCCTCCGCCTCTTCCGCGGTCGGCGCGAAACAGCGGATCTCGGTCTTGATGGCGAGTCCTTCGGCGGACGCATCTTCGCGCACTGTGATTGAACCGTTGCCGGAGGCCACTTCGAGTTGTGTCATGCCATCACTCGACTGCACGCGATCGTCCGTGCGCGCATGCATCGCCGGATTGGAGGAGCAACCCATCTGCATGGTGAGCAATGTCAGCGCCGCGAGCGGCATGAACGACATGAATGACAGGAACGCCCTGAGCGTGATCGATGACGATGTGTGCGGGGATCGAGCGCGCGTGCTTCCGGAGATTCGTCGCAGCATTGGCTTGGTTCCTTGAGGCATGAGTTCAGTCATCACTGGGATCGGTGTTCAAGAGTTGCGTCCGGTCACGGGCTCTCGCAGCAATTCCGATCAGCGCGATCGCACGGCTGAGGCGATCGCATCGACCGCGCGGTCGATCTCCTGTGGCGTGTTGTAGTGAACCGCACTGACGCGAGCGACTCCGTCGGTGGCATCGATGCCCATCGACTCACACAGTCGATGTGAGTACATGTGGCCGTTGCGAATGGCCACATGTCGCGCGTGCGCGTGTTTCGCGATTTCGCTGCTCGGCCGCGCTCGATGGCGCACACTGACGGTGGCGACGCGCTCGGGTCCGTGCGTGCGATGCCCCAGCATCTCGAGTCCGTCGATGGCGAGCAGGCCGTCGACCAGGCGCTCAGTGAGCGCGGTCTCGTTTGCTTCGATGACGGCGAACGCGCGCTCGATCATCGCGCGGTCACCCGCAATCGAGTCGGGTGTCGCGCTCTCGGGCAACCTTTGTGTCGCACCCGCGCCCGCGAGCAGTGCGAGATAGGGGCGCAGTCCAAGCAGTCCCGCGCAGCCCTCGTGGCTCACACCGCCGAGCTCGAATTTCGCCGGCACCTGTGTTCGAGGAACAAAGAAGTGGCCGGGACCCGTGAGTTCGTCGAGCGCCTCGTGTCGACCGAAGAGCGCGCCCATGTGCGGGCCAAAGACCTTGTAGGTGGAGAAGACATACCAGTCGCAGCCCCACGCATGCACATCGATCGCGCGATGCGGCGCAAAGGCGACACCATCGACGACGGTCCGCGCACCGACGGCGCGAGCGCGCCGCACCACCTCGGTCACAGGCACCACGCCGCCAAGCAGATTGGAGACATGGTGGAAGCAGACGAGTCGCGTGCGCTCGTTGAGCAAGTCGTCAAGCGAGTCGAGCGGGCAGCCGGTCGCATCGTCACCGGCGCGCCACCAGCGGATGCGCGCGCCGCACTGTTCCAGCATGAGCCAGGGCGAGATGTTCGCTTCGTGCCCCGACTCAGCGATGACAATCTCGTCACCCGCGCGGATCACACTTCGCATGCACTCAGCGATCATGCGAAGCAGCGCGCTTGAGGATGCACCGAGAATGGCGCGGCCTGCGTCTCGTGCGTTGAAGAATGTCTCCATCCAGCGATGGGCGCTCTCGACGGTCTCGGTCGCGTTGACGGACTCGGGATAGCCCGCGCCGAGCTGCACATACGCGTCGCGCATGTACGCGCTCATTGCATCGATCACGCTCGCGGGCAATTGCGAACCGCCCGCGTTCTCGAGGAACGCCGTTGGCTTCGACAGAGCGGGAAACGAGCGGCGAACCGCGTCGATCGAGTGCATGGTGGTGACGGGGTCGCTCTCAACGGTCCACTCCGTCGCGAGAGTTGGCGCATGGTAGACGCCTCGTGTATGTCCGGAGCAGCCGCAGCGCAGCGAGTCGGAGCGGAGGCAGCGCCGGAGGCGCCGGCGGAACCGGGCACGTCGCCGCGTACGCCGCGGAGGTTCGCTTGCCAAGCGCCAGAGCCGCTTCATCAGCCGCGCGCCGATCCTCATGGCCCTCCATGTGCAATAGGTCCATGACGTGCTTGCGCCCGCGCCGACGGTGCCTGAGCGCAGGCTCGTGCGTCCTCGCAACCTGCCGGTCGCGATATGCCCTTGGCAAGCGCCATGTCAGCCTGCCGCAGCTTGGCCACAACCTCCTCCGGTCGGTGCCGCTACTTTCTCTCTCCTGGATCCTCTGTGAAAGACTCCTCTCGGCCCCTTGGGCCGGGTCAGTCTCTCAGAAGGCGTGGACCTGTTCAGCGCACCGCTGTCAGGGTGCGGCTGTCAGCGCGAGTGGCGTGAGGAGCGACCGAACTCGTACCGGCCAGATACCTGTGTCCACTTTTCCTAGGCAAGATCAATGAGCGGTTGAAGCAGACGCGAGTACGATGATCGACACCATGATCTCCTCAACTTCTCCTCGCCGTGAAGACGTCAGAGAGCTTGTTCGAAGTCACCGTCTCATCCGGCTCTCGCTGTTCTCCCAACTGATCCTGGCGTGTGCGGTCGGTGTGCCAGCCACCGCGTTCGCCGACTGGGTACCCATTCAGAATCCGAGTTTCGAGAGCCCGGTCAGACTCGCATGCTCGTTTGGCGGGAATGTCCCGGGATGGTCAGTGATCACCGGGAACTGGAATCCCGGGATCGGCGACCAATGCGCACCTCTCAACGGGTTCCCGGCCGGGGTTCCGGACGGGGCTCAAGTGGGGTTTGTCAACCATCTCAACAATCCAGTCATTCAAGTACTGGCCGAGGTGCTTCAAGCAAACAAGGAGTACACGCTCCTCGTTGAAGTTGGTCGCCGCTCGGACGGTTTTCCAATGATCGACTACGCCGTACGGCTGGTCGCAAATGGCATGATCTTGGCGCAGGACGCCGACGAACTGGAGCCTGCGCAAGGAACATTCCTGACATCGGTTGTCTCGTTTGTCGCACCGGCCAACCATCCCGCCCTCGGTATGCCGCTCGAGATCCATCTTGTCAATATCGCTGGCCCGCAGGCCGATTTCGACAATGTCCGGCTCTTCGCTGGCCCGTACACACCGCCGCTCGTAGGCGACATCAACGGCGACGGGATTGTGAACGGTGCAGACCTTGGCATCATTCTGGGCTCATGGGGCGCGTGCGCGCTGTGCAATGACTGCCCCGCCGACCTCACTGGAGACTGTGTGGTTGACGGCGCGGATCTCGGAGTGCTGCTCGGCGCCTGGACGGGCTGAGCCTGGCGATCGGACTCCCCGCGGCGTCTTGGGCCGGGACAGTCTCTCATAAAGGGAGGACCTGTTCAGCGCACCCCCGCCAGTAGGACCGAGTGAAACTGACATCGGCGGTGTGACCTGCGAAGTTGCTCACGAGTCGCTGTGCGACGATGCCTGGCCGATGTAGTCCGAAATCGGTGGTGCAGGGCGCACGAGACTCTTGGCGATCCACAGCGCGTTGGCGCCGAGGTAGAGCAACCCGAGCGCCATGACCGCAGCGCTCGTCACCGCCAGGAACATCGCGAGCGTGTAGAGCGTGTCGAATTGATAGAACGCCATGATCGGCACGGCCGTGGCGAAGACGAGCACGCCGCCCGCTGCCGCGACAAGGGCATCGACGCTTTGACGACCTTGCCGCGCTTCGCGCCATTGTCGACTGCGACGCCCGAGGATCGGAAGCACATGCCTCAGTCCCGTCAACGGCGCAAGCGATGCAAGCAGTTGCCACGCGGTGGAGATGATCAGGACGAACGGATCGGGGTAGCGGCCCGGACGCCATCCGAAAGCGGGCGGCAGCGCGATGACCGCGATCGCCCAGAGAAAGAGCCCGAGCGTCAACGCCACGCGTCGCCGGCCCCACTCTGCGCGCAGCAGTGGTTCTGCGCGCGGCGCAATCGCGACCGAAGCAGCGGTGCCGATGAGTAGCAGAATGGCCGCCGCCCACCAACCAAGCTCCAGCAGTTGCGCCGCCCGCGGTCCAGGCTGATTGCTCAGCTCCTGCACGATCGCCGTCGCGGGTCCGGCGAGCTGCACGATCACCGCTGCGGCCAGGCAGCCGACGGAGACGAGCAGCGCTGTGGCTGTGCGCACCGGCGCTCGCAGTCTGGCGAAGTCGAGCAACTCCGGATCGGACGCGATCACGAGTGATGTCATCACATCGATCCCGCACTCGGGGCAGCGCCCGATCGCCGATAAACCGCGCAGTTGGTAGCCGCAGGTTCGGCACGAGAGATCGCGCGAGACGGGAAAGGACGGAGTATTCACGACACCACAGAGGGAAGACGAAGAAGCGCCGCGCACGGCACTCGATGCGGCGTGCGGGCGAGCGAGAGACGGATCGCCGATCGGCGCAACGATGCGCCTTCGAGCGTGACGACGGTCGCAGCGTATACTCGGCCCCGATCCATGGAGCAGCTCGCACGCCTGCGACAGAACGTGACGAGCGTCTTCATGGGCAATGCCCAGGCGGTCGATCGTCTGCTCGTCTGCCTGCTCGCACGCGGGCATGTGCTCATCGAAGATGTTCCCGGGGTCGGCAAGACGGTTTTGGCGAATGCGCTCGCGCGAAGCCTGCGCTGTTCCTTCAATCGCATCCAGTGCACGCCCGATCTGCTGCCTGCGGACATCACCGGGACCAGCGTCTTCAACCGTCAAACGGGCATCTTCGAGTTCCGGCGCGGCCCGATCTTCGCGAATGTGGTGCTGGCCGACGAGATCAATCGCACCACGCCACGCACGCAAAGCGCGCTGCTCGAAGCGATGAGCGACGCGACCGTCAGCGCCGACGGTGCCGTCTACGAGCTGCCGCGGCCCTTCATGGTCGTGGCGACGCAGAACCCGTACGAGTTCGAGGGAACGTACTTTCTGCCCGAGAATCAGCTCGATCGCTTCCTCATGCGCGTCTCGCTCGGTTATCCATCGCCCGACGACGAAGCGCGCATCCTTCGCACACAGCCGGGGCGAACGGTGCTGCGGGCGCTCGAGCCGGTGATGGGGTCGGACGAGGTGATCGCGCTGCAGGAGCAGGCGGACGCGGTGCGATTCGATCAATCGCTCGGCGACTATGTGATTGCCCTCGCCTCCGCCACGCGCGAGCACGAAGAGTTGCAGGTCGGCATTTCGCCGCGCGGCTCGCTGGCGCTGGCGCAGGCCGCGAAGGCAACGGCGCTCATCTCAGGTCGCACGCATTGCATTCCCGAGGATGTCGTTTCGTGCGTGCTCCCGGTGTGTTCTCACCGCGTCATCAGCAAGACCTACATGCACTCGGGCGACACGATGACGACGCGCCGCATCATGCAGCAGGTGCTTGAGACCGTCGCCAGTCCGGCGTGACCGGCGGCGACGCCGGACCGCCGATCGAGCGTGGGCGCGCGACTTCCGGCAAACGAGCATTGAACGGCGCTGCGCGCGTCGTTAGCCTTCAACCCTCGCGGGCGAACACTGGAGGACGCTGAAATGCGGTACGAGCGAGCTGCATTGGGTCCACGCGTGCGACGACTGGTCGCGCTCACGGCAACGATGGTTGCGGCGAGCGCGTCGGCGAGTGCATCCACGGTCGGGCGCGATCAGCCTCCTTCGCACATTCGCGTCGGTGCAGCGGTGCCAACGGCGCAGAGCACGGCTCACATCTGTGTGACGAAGGAGATCGCGGACGCCGCGCGTGCGAAGGCAGAGGCCAACCGCGCCGCGCTCGGTCTGCCGCCCGCCCCGTGTGTCGGTTGCGGCAGCAAGGGCGAGAACGGCGAGTCGTCATCGGGTGAGCCGAACGATGGCACCGTCGACGGTGCGGGCACGACGATCAGTGTGAAGTACGCGGGCATTCCCGGCGACATCACCGGCGACGGATCGGTCAACGGCGCTGACATCGCGACGGTGCTCGGCAATTGGGGCGCGCGCGCATGCTGCACCGCCGATCAGAATGGCGACGGCGTTATCGGCGGGGCCGACATCGCGATCATCGTTGGGCAACTGGGGCAATTGAAGGAGTGTGAGCCGCGCGGCCTGCGCCGTGCGCGGGCAGCGCCCCGCGCGAGAAGTGCCTCAAAACAGCAGGCGGATTCCTGCGACGAAGGCGATGTTCAACTCGGGACGACCGCTGACGCGTTGATAGACGGGTACTTGCACGCCGAGCTCGAACGCCCATCGCGGCGCTTCGATCAAGAGTCCAGGACTGAGCAGGATCTGCCAGTCGCCATTGGTCTCGTAGAAGCTGTTGACTTCGCCAACCGCGTACCACGCAGCCTCGTGCAGTTCCCCGTACTCCTCCGGATGGACGCGAAAGACATAGGAGAGATCCAACTCAAGAAGGTCGGCCGTCGTCTCTCCCGCGAAGAGCGGATCGAACGCCGAGCCCGTGGTGAATGTCCACTTCGCCGCAGCGCCGAAACCGTGCCGCCCGAAGATGCCCGTGAACGCGGTGCCGACGTAAGGATCGACGGAGGAACTGCCGAAGCCGTTCGTGCCCGTGGGAATCTCGAGACCGGCGAGGATTGCCAGGCGCATCGTGTCGACGGGACCGAGGTCGGCCTTCCACACGCGCAGTTTCAAGCCGAGGTCGAGATCGCCGAGTCCGATCGCATGCGCATCGAAGGAAGTGGTCGCGCTGGAGCCGCTGTTGCCTCCAGTCGCGCCACCACTTGATGCGGCGCCGATCGTGTCGTCGGCGGACATTTCGCGCTGAAAGAGCGGCAGCTTCGCCTCGATCGCAAGCTCCGGCGTGAGTCCGTACGCGGCCATGAAGAGGTACTCGAGTTGCCAACCGGCGCGACCCGGCGGCTCGGCCTCGCGACGAAAATCGTACGCGCGGAACTGAAAGCGCGTCACGAGCGCACCGGGCGAAGGCAGCGTCGCCGATGGCGAGTTGATGACTTCCTGCGCGATCGCGAGCGGCGCACACGCAAGGGCCGTGAGCGCCGCCGCGATGGCGATCGAGCATGCGCGAAGGGGTCGCCTGCGTCGCGTTCGGTGCGACCGGCGCGAGTCATGTGAGCGAGATGCGTCTTGGTGCATCTCAGTTTCCTGACAGCATCGGGTTGCGAGGCGGCATCGGCACGACCGGCGCGGTGCCGGCCGCGACACCGACATAGGTCAATCCCGAGTCCTCGACGGCGCGAGCGAGTCGAGCGGGCGACGGATGCGGATCCTGTTCGAAGACGACCTGCACGAAACCGTGCTTCATGTCGATGTTCTCGACGCGCACGCCGGGAATCTTCACGAGCTGCACTTCCACATTGGAGGCGCATTTGGGGCACGCCAGTCCCGAGACCTGGACCGTCGCCCGCGCGTCCGCAATCGAATCGTTGGACGCGGTGGCGGTACCGGATTTCGCAGCAGCGGTTGAGTCCGAGGTCGAACCCGGGGAGGTGGTGCCGCCCGACGAAGCGCAGGCACCGAGCAGAATGATGGAGAGCAGTGCCGCGGCGCCCGTGCGCGCGCGACGAATCGATGAGAGGTCAATTGTGTTCATAAGTCACCTGTGTTTGATTCTGGGAGTTGTGATCGAGGGCGACGATGGCGGCGACGCAGTTGATGCAATCGCAGCCGCCGTCTCAGTGATGTCGAAGGAAGACGGAAAGCGAACGAGAGATCCGCGCAACACGCGACTCGCGTCGACCGGGAATGGGTCGGCGCGCAACGGTGGCGCGGGCGTCGCCGTCAGGTTCTCAGGATGCTGCTCTGGAGCAGCAAAGCGCGGCCGCCGATGCGACCGAGCGCACTCGCGGATGCGCCGAGCGGTCTCGTGCATTCCGGGCGAGAGATGTTCGCAACTGCAGACGCGTGGGCGCCTGCCAACTGCCAGGAGAGATCGATGCGATCGCGGCGCTGATCAGGCGCGAGGGGCACTGCCGGAACCGAGTCGCGCTCCGGCGCTCGACTCGCGCACGCGCATGTCTCCGGCTCGCACATGCAGCCTTCACCGCAGCAGGTGGAGGCCGGAGCACCGGTCGTCTCGCCCGCCATCGCGCATGCGTTCTGCGTGGTGCTGTTCCGTGGCGCGGTCGATCGGTCGCAAGGCACGAGTGCCGCGCCCACAAGTGTCATCATCGCGATCAGCAATGTGGGTACCAATGGCACGGCCATTCTCACGGCGGCAGATCGCATGCGTTGTCCGGCGCGTCTCACGATCGCAGTATACGGGTCCGTTCGAGATCGCCATGCTCGGACTGGCTCGTTCGTGCTGGTTCGTGCTCGTTCATGCTCGTTCATGCTCGTTCATCGCCGTGCCGCTACCTTTGCCCTCGATGAGCGAACGAGCCGTCGTGCTCCTTTCCGGCGGTATGGACTCAGCGGTCGTGCTTGCAGAGATGCGCCAAGCCGGCTTCGCATGCGTTGCGCTCTCGTTCGACTACGGCCAGCGACATCGCGTGGAGCTCGAAGCAGCGGCAGCGGTGGCGAAGGCGCTCGGTGTCGTTGAACACCGACACGCGCGAATCGATCTCCGCGCATTCGGCGGCTCGGCGCTGACGGCGGACATTGCCGTGCCCAAGGACCGAACGCAGCCAGATCGGAGCGTGCACGAGCAGCCCGTGACGGGGGCGATCGATGTGCCCATCACCTATGTGCCGGCGCGCAACACGATCTTCCTTTCGCATGCGCTGGCGCTCGCGGAGGTGACCGGCGCGCGGCATCTCGGCATCGGCGTCAACGCGATCGACTACTCCGGCTATCCCGATTGTCGTCCCGCGTTCATCGACGCCTTCGAGCGACTCGCGAATCTCGCGACACGCGAGGGCGTGGAGGCGACCGAGCGCCGGAGCTCATGGCTGCACATCCACGCACCGCTCTTGAAGATGTCGAAGTCGGAGATCGTGCGGCGCGGCATCGAACTCGGCGTCGACTTCGCGCAGACATTCAGTTGCTACGACCCGCAGTCAACGGCGCCGGGTTGCACTGGCGCAGATGCACAAGCGAGCGATGCGCCCAGACCCGTAGGCGATGCAGGTCGGCCCGTAGGCGATGCGCCCAGACCCGTGAGCGCTCGCGCCACGGGCTTCAGCGCCCGGCCGTGTGGCCATTGCGATGCGTGCCTGCTCCGCGCTCGCGGTTTCGCCGACGCGGGCGCCATTGATCCGCTGCTCGTGTCGGTGCCCCTTGCGTGAGCACCGCGCATCGCGTCGGTCATCAAAGTTCCTGAAAACACGCTCATGCCTGCGGGTTGCGCGGATGGGCTCGCGACAGTCTTCCGTCACTTGAGAGGAGCCTCACATGACGAGCGGGTTGAATCGAACCAGAAAGGGCGCTGCGTTTGTCTCCATGGTCACTTTGATCGCAGCGATCACATTCGTTGCGGGAGCGACTCGAGCGTCGGCGCATGACCTGAATCCATCGCCCTTCCGCGGACAACCGGGCTCGACCTACCAGGCGTGGGACTTCGTCACGCCGATCCTCGGCGCGCCTGATGGCTACTGCCCACCGCAGAATCCAGGCGGTGTGCCGAACGCGTCGGCGAGTGCTGGTGCGATGTACTTCCCGAGTTTCGGTGGTCTCGACGGTGTCTGGTGCCTGGCGGCGCCGGGCGTGTCGCTGCGGTTCACGGAGCCGTGCGCCGGAGCTCCGCCACTTTTTTCCTGAAGACCATCTATGTGCAGATGACGCTGCACTTCCACTCGACCACCGCCGGCATCCAGATCAATGTGAATCCGCCGGGTGGTCCCGCCGTCGTCGTCGGGCAGATAGATCTACCGGTTCCCGGCAAGGGTCCGTTGTGGGTGCATCGAACGGTCGCCGTCTGCATCTTCCAGTGCCCGCCCGTCGTCGACGTCACGCTCATCTGCACTGGACTTCCAACGGACCATGTGGATGTTGCGGAAGTCGTGATCGAAACCGTTTGCGAGCCCGACATCTGCCATGGCCCGAAGCCGCCGGTGCTGCCCGGCGACTATGACGGCGACGGTTTCGGCGACAACTGGGACAACGCGCCCGGTGTGCCGAACATAAATCAGAGTGATTGCGACGGTGACGGCATCGGCGATGTTTCGGACACCTGCAAGATCTGCCCCGACGGCACGCCGCAGGAGCCCGAGCCATGCGGCCTCGATACCAACGGCGGCTGCAACAACCCGAACGATCCCGTCACTTCGATCAGTTGCAACGGAGAAATCTGCGGAACGATCTGTGGCGGACGCAGGAATCCGCGACACGGATTGGTACGAGATCAACCTCGCCGACAACGGTGGCGACCTTCGATGCGGATCTTGATCGACCTGCGTCGCAAATCGTTTGCCTGGTTGCGCCGAAGCCGTACCGGATCGTCGTCGTCGCCGGGTCGCTCGCCGAAGGCATCTTCAACGGGTATCCGTGCAACGGTCTGCAGAACGAGTATTGGCTGCGCTTCTGGTGCGCCGAGCCGTGCGGAGTCTGCGGCGTGGCGGGCACCAACGACTGCTGCTCCGCGTCGCCTACCGGTTCGGCGGGCTGCGAGCACGGCGAGTGCTGCGCGAAGGTGTGCGCCATCGATCCGTTCTGCTGCTTCACGCAGTGGGACGGCATCTGCGCGCAGGAAGCTCGCGCACTGTGCCAAGACATCTGTTGCACGGCGGATCTGAACGGTGACGGCATCGTCAACGGCGCGGATCTGGCGATCATCCTTGGTCTCTGGGGCGCGAACTACATCAACCCGGCCGACTTGACTGGCGATTGCCTCGTCAACGGCGCCGATATCGCCGTCGTGCTCGGTCAGTGGGGACCCTGCTGACGGTTCATGACTGCCGCGGCGACAAGACCGCGGCGAGCGCGAACGCACCGCCGTTGCAGCGGCGTACGCTGTCTGCAATGGACGGCAGGTTCGACTCCTTTGGTGCGATCATCGCGCAGCTGCTTCGCCGAGCAGCGGCGGCGATCGAGCGCGATCCAACGATCATGGAACGGCTCGCCGAACGCGCCGACGCCGCGTTGAGGGAGATTGAAGCAGCGCCCGGGCCTCTGCAGGAGGCGTCATCTTCGACCGCGTCCGACCCGTCATCGCCGCCAGCGAGCGGCGACGCGCGCAGGCCGACGCCGTCGGTCACGCCCGAGGTCGAGCGGCCAGCTCCGCCGGCGCTCGTTGAGCCACGCCCGCCCGCGCCAGCGGACGCCGTGCTCGCCGCCGATGAACTCATGCAGCGACTTCGCATGGGTGACAACTCACCGACGCGAGCGCCCCGCACGATCGACCCGTCGGGTGGGCCCCCGCAGCAGAAGATCCATCACATCGCGGCGGAGTGGCACAATCTCCTGTCGTCGGCGCGTGACATCGAATTGACGCTGATGGGTGTGCGGCGCGCGGCGCGATTCGGTCGCGCTGCGAGCGGCGGCGATCTCATCTCGCTGCTGAACGCGCTGCAGGCTCACGATCCGGCGCTCCATCCGCGCGTGCAGCGTGCGACGGCGCGCCTCGGCAAGGCGCGGATCCACGCCTGGCCCGCGTACCTCGCGCACGAACCGCCGGCGGGACTGCTCGTGAATGCCGAGCGCGCGTACGCGGCCATGCGTCTGTCGATGCTGCTCGTCTACGAGGATCTCGATTCGATCGTGAAGTCAGGTCGACCACTTCACGGTCTGGTCGGTTCATCCCGCATGCGGCTCGAGCACGCGGCGCAACTCGTCGCCGAGTCGCAGTGCATGGTGAAGACCGCCGCCGCCATGCTCCAGACGCGCGGCGGCGCGGTGCCCGCCGACCTCACGGGTCACTGCGATGTGCAGTTGCGTGTCTTCGAGGGACTGCGCGAGATCATCGTTCGTGACAACGCTGGGCTCTTCCTGCGCGAGCACATGACAGCACGGGAAGCGCGTTCGCCGGAGGACGCGGGGCAACTGCTTCATCGCGTGCACAAGCTGAATGATGAGCGGCGGCGCAGCGACGGACTTGCGTCACCGTCGACCGGGCTCGACACGGACGATGACACACTCGAAACGGACACGGATGCGGAGGCGGGGCCGCACTTCGAAACGATCCTCGACGCGGTGATGGAAGCCGAGCGCCTCTTCGGCGCCGCGTCAGACGCGCCGCTGCTCTTTCTCGACTCGGTGTACGAGTCAGCCGCGAACTCGCCGTACAAGCGCCCTGGCGAGGTCTTTCGACTGCTCACGGCGTTGGCGGAATCCGCTCAGGAGTGGCGCGGCGCGAATGGCAACCTTGGTCGTTCCTTCGCGGGTTTGCTCGGGGAACGCGGCTTCGGCGAGAAGATCATTTCTCAGACGACGGAAGCCAAGTTCGGCGGCGACTACACCTTCCCATACGGTGGGCGGCCGGTGCTCTTCGAGCATCATTGGACGCTCGGCTCGCGCAGCGCGAACACCTGTCTCTCCGTGCACTGGCATCGCGACACCGACGCGAAGCGCATCGTCATCGGTCACTGCGGGCGCCATCTTCGCAACACACGGACGTGATCGACGCGTGGAGCGGCGCGGGCATGCGCAGACATGCACAGGCATGCGCAGACATGCGCAGACATGCGCAGACATGCGCAGACATGCGCAGACATGCGCAGACATGCGCAGACATGCGCAGACATGCGCAGACATGCGCAGACATGCGCAGACATGCGCAGACATGCACAGGCATGCGCAGACATGCTCAGGTCAGACGTCCAGGTTCTTGACTTCGAGCGCGTGCTGCTCGATGTAGTGCCGACGCTGCTCCACATTCTCACCCATGAGAATGGCGAAGAGCGTGTCAGCCTGGCTCGCGGCGCCCCAAGCCACGCGAAGCAGTGTGCGCCGCGCCGGGTCCATGGTGGTCTCCCAAAGCTGGAGCGCTTCCATTTCACCGAGGCCCTTGAATCGCTTCACTTCGATGCCGCGGCGCCCGACCTCGTGCAGCGTCTTCAAGATGGCGGGCACATTCGCCGCTTCGACCATCTCGTCGGCCTTGCCCTTCTCGCCTTCGACGAGCCAGCCGTAGCGCGTGGAAAGTTTTTCGCCCGTGACGGCTTCTTCCTGGACGAGCGCGTAGTCGTCGATCGCGACACCACTCTGCGCCAGCTCCGTGAAGATCCGCTCCAGTTCGCGGTTCTCGTGCAGTGTGCGGATCTGCGCCGTGCGGCTGGGCGGGGTCGTGGCAGCCGCTCCGTTGACAGTGTTCGCTGAACTTGCGCCGGTCACTGCGCTCGCGTCATTCGCTGTGTTCGCGCTGTTCACTGTGCCCGGTGCAGCACTCGCGTCCGACGCGGCATCGGCGTTCGTCTCGCCCGCCTTCGGATCGGCGGCGATCGGAGCCTTGCGACCGACCGCACGCGCGGCGCCCGTCGACGCGAGTTCATCGAGCACGAGCCCGTTCGCCGTCAACACCGCCTGCGCTTCCGCTTCGCTGAAGCAGAGTGCGTCGCCATCCTGCCAGACGACCTGATGCGTCGGCAATCGTCGCGACTGCTTCGGATCGTTCTCGCGCGACTCGAGCAGGCGGGGGAACGGAATGCCGCGAAGCTGCGCCACCTTCGTCAGATCATCGAGTCGATGCAGCATTCGCACGACGCGGCGCACTTCGTCACCCTCAACGCGATCGACGATGTCACCCTTGTCATCGCGGATGACGAGCACCGCGCTCTTGAGCGCCAGATCCACGACGACCTCGCTGAATCGCTGATCGTTCAGCACATACTCCACGCTCTTGCCGCGCGCGACCTGATAGAGCGGCGGCTGCGCGATGTAGATGTGGCCCTGCCGGATGAGCTCGGGCATCTGCCGGAAGAAGAAGGTGAGCAGCAGCGTGCGGATGTGACTGCCGTCGACATCGGCGTCGGTCATGATGATGACTCGACCGTAGCGCAGCTTGGAGATGTCGAAGTCCTCGCCGATGCCGCATTGCAGCGCCTGGATGAGGATGCGGATCTCTTCGAACGCGAGCACCTTGTCGAGCCGCGCACGCTCCACGTTCAGCAGCTTGCCGCGCAGCGGGAGAATCGCCTGGTGCACATGGTCGCGTCCGCCCTTGGCGCTGCCGCCTGCGGAGTCACCCTCGACGATGAAGAGCTCCGTCTTCTCGACCTCGTTCGACGAGCAGTCCGCAAGCTTGTGCGGCATGCCGCCGGAGTCGAGTGCGCCCTTGCGCTTGATGAGTTCGCGCGCCTTGCGCGCCGCTTCGCGCGCTTCGGCCGCAAGCTTGGCGCGACCGACGATGCCCTTCGCTTCCGAGGGATTCTCCTCGAGCCACGCGCCGAGTTGCTCCGAGACGACGGTGACCACATAGCTCTCGACCTCGGGGTTGAGCAGCTTTTCCTTCGTCTGATTGTTGAAGGTCGGCGTCGGCAGCGTCACGCTGACGACGGTCGTGAGTCCTTCGCGCAGATCGTCGCCGGTGGGGACGAGGTCGCGCTCCCTGAAGAGATTCGCTCGCTTCGCGTAGCCGTTGATGGCGACGGTGAGGGCACGGCGGTAGCCGGTCACATGCGTGCCGCCGTCGCGATTGAAGATGTTGTTGCCGAAGGGCAGCAGCGTCTCCGCCATCGAGTCGGTGTATTGCATCGCGATCTCGCAGCGCAGCCCCGTCTCCTGATCTTCGCGCTTGATGACGATCACCGGACTCGCGGTCGTCTTCGATGCGTTGAGGAAACGCACATAGCCCGCGAGACCATCCTCGGCGAAGAAGAGCTCTTCGCGCTCATGGCCCTGCGCATCGACGCGTTCGTCGACGAGTCGGATCTTGGCGCCGGGATTGAGGAACGCCAATTCGCGCAGGCGATACTGCAGCGTCTCGAAGCGCAGCGTCGTCTCCGGAAAGATCTCGGGATCGGGACGAAAGCTGATCTTGGTGCCGTTGCGCGAACCCGCCGCGGGGCGCTCCGCGACAACATGCAGTGGCTCGCTCACCACGCCGCGCTGGAACGCGATGCGATAGGTCTTGCCTTCCTTCACGACTTCGACTTCCGTCCATTCCGAGAGCGCATTCACGCACTTGACGCCGACGCCGTGCAGACCACCGGAGACTTTGTACGCGCTGCCGCCGAACTTTCCGCCGGCGTGCACTTCCGTGAGGATGACTTCAACCGCAGGGCGCCCGTCGATCGCAGGATTCTCGTGCCGCATCGGATCGACCGGCATGCCGCGACCGTCGTCGATCACCGTGCAACTCCCGTCGACGCCGAGCGTGACGGTGACCATCGACGCGTGTCCCGCCATCACTTCGTCGATCGCGTTGTCGACGCACTCGTAGACGAGATGATGCAGGCCTTCCATGCCCGTGCCGCCGACATACATGCCGGGGCGCTTGCGAATGGCTTCAAGCCCTTCGAGCACCTGAATGGAGCCTGCGTCGTAGACGCCCGGTGCGGTCACATCGAGTGTCTTCCCGGTGGCTTCCGTCTCTCGAGACTCTGGCTTTGGAACGGCTGCTTCGGCCATGGGTGATCGAGGGGGAGCGGGCATCGCGGGGCAGTTTCCGCCAGCTTCGAGGAGGTGCCTCAAGGCTTGGAAGGGTCCTTTCGGACGAAGCGTGATTCTAGCCGAAACGCCGTGCCTTTGTGAGCAAACGCGTATTCTTGGAGAGCGTTCTCCGAGGGGGTCGATACACACTTCTTCACGCGATGAACAACCCCACGGACCCACCGCAGCAATCGCAGTCGGATGCCATGCAGGTCGCGCGCCGAAAGTTCGTCTTCCTCGGTCTCTTTGCGCTGGCTGGGTGTGCGACGAGTCGCACCGCCGAGTTGCCCGGTCCTATCTGGCCGAACCTTGATCCCGTGTGCATGGTGCCGCCACCGCCGCCTCGGGTCTCGGGCAGTTCAGCGCCGTTGAACACAGGTCCCGCTGCGGGCGGCGCGATTTCGCGCGCCAAGTGGGCCAGCGCCGGTCCCGTCTGTTCGCTCATGAATCCGATGTTGCCGGTGAAGCACATCACCGTGCATCACGATGGCATGACGCCGTTCCTTGCGAACGATGAGAATTCGAGCAAGGTTCGCATCGAGAAGATCCGCAACGCGCACCGCGGCAAGGGGTGGGGCGACATCGGTTACCACTTCGTGATCGACCGCGAGGGTCGCGTCTGGGAGGGCCGCCCCATCAACTGGCAGGGCGCGCATGTCGGCAATCGGAACGAGGGCAATCTCGGCATCTGCTGCCTGGGCAACTTCGATGAGCAGGCGCCGACAGCAGCGCAAATGGCGGCACTCGAGCGACAGCTCAAGATTCTCATGACCATGTACGGCGTGCCGAGATCGCGCGTGAAGACGCATCAGGAGTGGCCGGGTGCAAAGACGGCGTGCCCCGGAAAATCGCTGCAGGCGCAGATGATTTCGATGCGCAAGGGTTCGAGGCTGGCGTAGTGGCGCGTCCAGTGCGCGAACGCGTGATGGCACCAGCGCACGATTGCACGATCACTGCGGCGCGATGACTCGCTGACACGATGCTTTACTCGACGATCATCGCGATCAGCATGATCGCCATCGGCGTGCTCGTCTGGCGAGTGCTGCAACGACAGGAATCGGGGGACATGAAACTCAAACGGCGGCTGGACGCTGATGATCGGCGCGCCAAGGCGGCGCGTGATCGTGTGTCGCGCGATGAGTAGCGCGGCCGCACTCGCGCGTTCGCGCGGTTGCTGCAGCACCCCGCGCGGTCGCACGATCTCACTCGCGCGGCGCGGCCGAAGCGAACCACGGCTTGAGCGCGGGATAGAGCGATCGAAAGCGCGCGAGCGCCTGCGCGAGCGCAGGCTGCGCCGCACCGGGTTCGACGCGCTCGGCAACTCTCACCGTGCGCGCAACGGCATCATCGACCGACTGGAATGTGGCGCTGCCGACGCCCGCGAGCAGCGCTGCGCCGAACGCTGCACCCGCGTTCGAGTTGACGGTGACGATCGGCACACCAAAGACATCGGCGCAGAGTTGGCGCCAGACCGGGCTGCGCGCACCGCCGCCGCCGAGGCGAACTTCGCGCACTTCGACACCGGCGTCTCGAATGAGATCGAGGCAGTCGCACAAACCGAAGGTCACGCCTTCGAGCACGGCGCGCACGAGATGCGGCCGTCGATGACGCGTGCTCAGTCCGACGAAGGCGCCGCGCGCGTGCGGATCCGGATGCGGCGTGCGTTCGCCGCTGAGGTACGGAAGAAAGGCAAGACCTTCGCAACCGGCGGGAACGGTCGCGGCTTCGGCGCAGAGCGACTCGTAGAGATTGCCCTGGCGTTCGAGCACCGCGCGCTTGAGATCGATCGCAAGCGAATCGGCGAACCACGAAAGACTGCCGGCCGCCGAAAGCATGACGCCCATCAGGTGCCAGCGTTCTGGAATGGCGTGGCAGAACGCATGCAGCGAGCCGTCCGGTGTGGCGCGGAAGGAGCGGCTCGCCGCGAAGATCACGCCGCTTGTGCCGAGCGTGGCGCTGACGATGCCTTCATCGACCACGCCCGCGCCGATTGCCTGCGCCGCTTGATCACCGGCGCCACTCACGATCGGAAGGCCTTCGTTCAGTCCGGTGAGTCGCGCAGCATCGGGCGCGAGTGTTGCTGACGGTCGCGGGCCTTCGTGCACATCCGGCAGCAACGCGACATCGATGTCGAGCGCGGCGAGAAGTTCGGCGCTGTATCGACGCCTGGCGCAATCAAAGAGCAACATGCCGCTTGCGTCGCTCGCATCGCTCACGAACGAGCCCGAGAGCTTGTAGCGCAGATAGTCCTTCGGCAACAGGATGTGTCGCACGCGTGACCAGATCTCCGGTTCGTTCTCGCGCACCCACGCAATCTTCGGTGCCGTGAATCCCGGCAACATGCGATTGCCGGTCCATGCGAGCAGGCGATCGAGTCCGATCTCGCGCTCAAGGCGCTCGCACTGCGGCGCCGAGCGCTGATCATTCCACATGATGCAGGGGCGAAGCGGAATGCCGGCGCCGTCGAGCAGCACCAGGCCGTGCATCTGACCGGTGAGTCCAATCGCCATGACGCTGCGCGGATCGGCGCGCGAGCGCTCGAGCGCTTGTCGAATCGAAGCGACGGCGGCCAGCCACCACGCCTGCGGATCCTGCTCCGCCCAACCGGGATGAGGCGTGTCGAACGCGTAGTCGTTCTGCACCGCTGCGAGTTCGCGCCCCGCGTCGTCGATGAGCACGCACTTCGTCGCGCTCGTTCCGACATCGATACCGAGAAGGAGATCGGCCACGCGCAGGAGAGTAAGACAGCCAGTGGGGACAGCCAAAGGGGACTGTCCCCGCTTTGGGGGGCTGTCCCCTTTCGGTGCGCGCGGTGGAGCGACTCTCGCGTATCTTCATCGTGAGACTGAGGGCGAACTCCTCATCCGGCCTTTAGGGAGCTCAACATGCGAGAGTCACGACAGCGACCAGCGTTGCTTCTGTTCTGCGCGGTGCTCATGATCGCAGTGCCTGCGGCGGCGACAGCACCTCCCGCACTCATCACAGCTCCGGACCAGATACCGCTCGACTACTTCGGCAACGCGATCGCCGTGGACGACGGCTTCATGGTGACGGGCTACGCCGCACGCTATCCGTCGCTCAAGGGGCGCGTCTTCAGTGTGGCGCTCGCCGGCGCGGAGCCGGTCGTCGGGCCGTCGTTCGCAACCAACTTCTTCGGCGATGGACTCGGCTCTGCGGTCGCGATCGACGGGGATCTGATCGTGGTCGGTGCCCCTCGGCGACGCAACACGACGAGCTCGTCCGACCTGATGGCGGGTCGGATCCACCTGCTCAAGCGCGCGGGGGACGGCACGCTCAGTCAGATCGCCTTCGTGCAAGGGCCGACGGCGGGTGCGCAACTTGGTGCATCGGTTGGCATCGATGACGGGAGAATCGTGGCGGGCTTGCCGGGCGCGCAACCAGCGGCAGCGCCACCAAATGAACAGTGGGGGCAGGTGCGCTTCTATGCAACCGATGGAGCGACACTGACCGCAGGAAGCGTAGTTGATGCGCCCGCGAGTCCAGCGCTCCGCAACTTCGGTCAGAGTGTGGCGATCTCGGGTGAGTGGGCGGCCGCGAGCGCGAATCTCTATCGAGGCAGTGAGCCCGCCGCCGGTTGGGTCGCACTCATGCGCCGACAGAAGAGCGGCGCGTGGCTGATTGATACCAAACTGACAGCGCCCGCGCCCTTCGCGGGCGATCGTTTCGGACTGACGCTTGCGATGCGCGGTGATGTGATGGCGGCCGGTGCGCCGGCACCGGGTCAGCTTGGCGATGCGTCGCGCGGTGCGCTCTTCGTCTATCGCAACCATGAGGGCGTGTGGACACTCGAGGCGTCGTTGGAAGCGCCGGCTGAGAAGTTCTGCGAGGGCTTTGGTCGATCGGTCGCGATCGGCGCTGACATGCTCGCCGTTGGCGCGCTCGCAAACGAGTCAGATGTCGACGATACGGCAGCGGTCTTCATCTTCAGGCGAGTGGTAGCGGGCGGAAAGACACTGTGGATTCCAGCGGGAGCTCGCACCGGGCTTGCATCAGAGGACTTCGGTGCATCGCTCGCCTTTGCCGGCACGCGCTTGGCAATCGGCATTCCAGGTGCCGCGAGTCAGGAAGGCGTGGCCACGGGTGCCGTCGCACTCTTCGATCTGGAGTTCGCGGATCTGAACGGAGACGGACTCGTGGACGGCGCGGATCTGGCGATCGTGCTCGGCGCGTGGGGACCAGCGCAGCCAGGCGAAATCGCGGACATCAACGGAGACGGCGTCGTCGACGGCGCAGACGTCGCCTTTATTCTCGGAAGTTGGAGCTGACCATGAACACAAGCGCGATTCACAGTATCGGGGCTCGACCAACACAGCTCGCAGAACGACCGCGGTGCGCGATGCGCCCCCGGCGCGCGACGAGCTCGAAGCGTGCGATGCACCCCCGGCGCGCATTCACGCGAACGGAACTCTTGGTGTGCTTGGCGGTGGCAATAGTGCTCGGGTCAATGGCGTTCCCACTGCTCGGCACCGGGCGCTCGCGCTCGCGCGAACTCGTTTCGCTTTCCAATCTCAAGACGCTCGCCGGTGCACACGCCGCATACGGCATTGACTGGGGCGACGGGCAATTCACGAACATGCCGGACAAGATGGCGCAGTCGGATGGAACATACGAGAACTACTTCAGCATGTTCGGCTGCCCTCCGAGCGTCGTCCTGGGATATGGTCGGATCTTTCCCCCGGGCGCCATACTAGGCAACTGGGGATATTGGATGCCGTGCACCTACGGCAGTCATGCCGCGAACTTCGCTCTGCTGTGGCCCATGCCGTTCGGCACGGTTGGTGGAGGTACCCCGGGCTTCGGAATGTGGCGCTTCCAGAATGTCGTCGGATTCCACGAGTATGTCGGCGGGCGCTTTATGGACGCGGTCTTCTACGCACCGTCCGACTCGCTTGCGATGTCGGTCGTTGGTCCGGGACTGCAGAGCTGGGATCCCTTCACCTATGTGAGCGGCGGGTACGAAGCGACGCTCACCTCGTATGTTTCGAGCCCCGCGGCCATGTATCACCCCGGCGTCCTTGGTGGCGATGATGGGCTCTTCAAGTCGCCCTATGCCTTCACTCAGGCGAGCGTGTCGCCGACGGTCGCACAGTGCGCCCACCCCGATCTGAAGACACGACTGATCGAGTATCGATGGCTTCAGGCTCCGGCGTTCTCTGCGCCATTGGCCACACCGGAAGGCACGTACTTCAACCTTGGTGCCGACAGTGAACCCATGACGCTCTTCTTCGATGGGCACACGGCGGGACTCTCGGTGCGGAAGGTGCTCGCCGACAACGCAACGGTCGTGAACGGCGGCGGTGCGAAGCTTTGGATGGACACGGAGATCACCGAAGGACCGTGGGCGGGCCACGAGGGTTACTACTCCAACCTTGCAATCGACGAAACGCGCACGAGCTTTCATGTCTTCACACGCGGCGGCATTCTTGGCCGCGATGTCATCTCGGCGCCGTGACCGGGGACAGTCAAAGGGGACAGCCCCCCAAAGCGGGGACAGTCCCCTTTGACAGTCCCCTTCGGCTGTCCCCTTCGGCTGTCCCCGCCCTGCAGCTCACCGAACAAGGACCCTTCGATGCACACAGCAGACTCCAGGCGGAAGACTGAATCGACGGCAGGCTTCACGATCGCGGAACTGCTCGTCACCATCGCAATTGCAGTCATCGTCACTGCGCTGATAATCCCGGCGCTGGGTGCGGGCCGTTCGCGTTCGCGCGAGCTTGTCTCGCTCTCGAATCTCAAGACGCTTGCCGGCGCTCACGCAGCTTATGGCGTTGACTGGGGCGACCGGCAGTTCACTCACATGCCGGACAACATGGCGCAGTCGAACGGAACCTACGGGAGCTATGTCGTTCTCTTCGGCTGTCCCTCGAGTGTCGTGTTGGGTTTCGGTGGAACCTTCCCCGAAAGCTCGTCGATAGGCAATTGGGGGTACTGGGTGCCGTGCGCCTCGGGCATCTGGGCGGCGAACTTTACTTTGCTATGGCCCATGCCCTTCGGCTCGGTCGGTGGAGGTACCCCGGGGTTTGGAATGTGGCGGTTTCAGAATGTCGTTGGTTTGAATGAGTATGTCGGCGGTCGATTCATGGACCCGGCGTTCTATGCGCCGGCCGATTCGCTGGCAATGTCGGTTGTGGGTCCAGGACTGGAGAGCCCCAATCCATTTACCTTCGTAGTCAGCAAGTTCGAAGCGACGCTCAGCTCCTTTGTTTCGAGCCCCGCGGCGATGTATCACCCCGGCGTTTTCGGAGGCGACGATGGACTCTTCAAGTCGCCTTATGACTTCACCGAGGCGAGCGTCGCTCCGACGGTCGCGCAGTGTGCACACCCAGCTCTCAAGACACGGCTGACCGAGTATCGCTGGCTTCAGGCCCCGGCGTTCACGGCTCCGCTCGCTTCACCGGAGGGCGCGTTCTTCAACCTTGGCGCCGACAGTGAGCCCATGACACTCTTCTTCGACGGCCACACCGCAGGGCTCTCAGTGCGGAAGGTGCTTGCCGACAACGACATTGTCGTGAATGGCGGTGGCGCGAAACTCTGGATGGACTCGGAGATCACCGAAGGACCATGGGCTGGCTATGAAGGTTTCTACTCAAACCTTGCAATCGACGACACGCGCACAAGCTTTCATGTCTTCACCCGCGGCGGCATTCTGGGCCGCGATGTCATCACTCCACCGTGAGGCAAACAGGGGACAGCCCCCCCGAGCGGGGACAGTCCCCAGTTTGCCCCAGCGGGGACAGTCCCCATCCGCCGCCGAAGGGGACAGCCAAAGGGGACTGTCCCCGCTCTGGGGGGCTGTCCCCTCTGGCTGTCCCCGCGAGCACACGCCTAATCGCGATGCTTGGTGTGACAGTCCCTGCAGGATGCGCTGATCGCTTCGAGCGCGTTCGCCAACTGCGCACGGTCAGGCGTGGGTGAGGCGAGTTCCGCTTCGAGGCGCTGCGCATGTTCGTGCGCGGAGTGCATCATCGCGCGCAGCTCTGCGGGACTTGCCTTCGCATGCTCGCTCTGCGCGAGATGACGAAGCAACTCAGTCAGTCGTCCAGCCTCGGCCGCGGGAACGAGATCGGGATGATCGCGAGGTGCCTTCCATTCGGCTCTTGCGATCGCCTTTAGATGATCAAAGGCATCATCGATGTCGATCATGCACTGCACAAACGAGGTCGGCCGCGAGATCGATGGGAAGTCGGCGGGCACCGCATCGATCACATCCTTCGACAGCGGCGTTGCATGGCGCGCGCACGCGAAGAGTCCTGTGTAGGCGGTCGATGTGCCCGCGATCTTCATGCGTTCGATCATGGCGTCGGGCGTGGACCAACCCAGGATGACGGCAACGGTGCTCGCCGCTCCCGCACTGCGATGCTTGCCGTGATGGCAATGAAGATAGACGGGACCGATGGCCATCGCATCGCGCACGGCGCGCGCAAGTTCGCGCTGCCGCTTCTCATCGATGCCGTCGTAACCGATCGGCAGATGAATGTAGCGCATGCCGCGCGATTCGGCCTTCGCGACTTCGGGTACGGCGCCGTCGACGGTGATGATCGTCTTGACGCCCATCGCCGCGAGCGCGTCGAACGCGACATCGCCTTCCGGCGCACTGCCGGAGATGAACTTCTCGTGGAACGCGACGGCGTTGTGAATGCCGGGGTAGTCGCGAGGCGTGGTTTCGCTCAGCGCCGGCAGCGCGAGCGACTTCGAGAACGGGATCGCGAGCGCCACCGCCGAAAGGAGGAACACCGCGAGTATGTAGTGCAATCTGAACATCGCGGTGTGCCCCCTCTGCGGGCGGCTTCAAACTGAGACGCGGGTCACGGCGTGCGACGCACGATGCGGGAGGCGTTGACAAGGAAGCCGCCGCTGTCGCCGCGCTCGATGAGCACGCCTTCGATGACGACATGATCGAGCGCCGCAAGTCCCTCGACGCCGTTCAACGCGATCGGAAGTGGACGGCCATTGGCATCGACGAGCTGCACCGTCGCCGTGTTCGTGAGCAGCGTTTCGCGGCTCTCGCAGCAGAGATCGGCGGGCGTGGCGCATTGATCGTCGTCGCGCTCATTGCACGGAAGCAGCCGCGGATCGGAGACGATCATCATGGCGCGGCCGGCAACGAAAGGATCGGCGCGGCCGGCAATGCGAGCGGCGAAGATCACGCGCTCGCCGACCTTCGAGTCCTTCATGACATCGCCAAGGCGCGACGCCTCAGGCAGTGCGCCCTTTTCGACAACGCCAGCAGGAATGCCTGGCGTCGTTGGTGCAGCCGCCGCAGGAGGGGCGACAGGCTTGGCGGGCGCGCTGGGTGCAGCCGCCGCAGGAGGGGCGACAGGCTTGGCGGGCGCGCTGGGTGCAGGCGTCGCGGGAGGGGCGACAGGCTTGGCGGGCGCGCTGGGTGCAGGCGTCGCGGGAGGCGCAACAGGCGTGGCGGGCGCGCTGGGTGCAGGCGTGCTCGTTGCAGCAGGCATGGCGGGCGGGCTCGGCGCCGTTGGTGCAGGCTTGTTCGGCGCGGCGGGCGCGGGAGTGCTCTTCGATTCGCAGGCGGGCATGCACGCAAGCGCAAGCGTGGTGATCGCCGGGAGCGCGATGCTGAAAAGGTGAGATGAACGGGTGATACGCATGGTGTCCTCCGATGAGAGATTACGGCGCACGCAGCGCCTCGGGAATGGAATGGCGCAGCGTGGCCAACGCAGAGACGGCGGCGCCGAGAATCGCCAGTCCCAAGCCTGATGCAAGGCCGATCGCGACGGCGGTCGCGTCGACACGGAATGTGAAGGCGCCCATCGAGAAGACGATGCCGACGCCATCGAGCAGCCAGATGCAGAGCAGCACGGCGGTCGCGGCGGCAGCGCTCGCCAGCAGCAGCGACTCCTGGGCAAAGGAAAGCAGCACGGCACCGCGGCCGTAGCCGAGCGACTGCAGCGTGCCGACCTCGCGTGCGCGCGACGCGAACGCCGCGTGCAGCGTGTTGAGTCCACCGAGCAGCGCGCCGAGCGCCACGAGTCCCGCCGAGAGGATGATCATCCAGCGCAGCGGCGCGAAGAAGCGCTTGAGCGACGCGAAGTACTCCGTCTCGGTGAGCACCGTGAGTTCGAGATCGAGTCGTCGCGCGGTGAAGGCTGCAATGTCCGCGAGCTCGGCGCCGCCCGATGGATCGAGCGAAACGACGACGCAGGAAATCGTGGTGCGCTTCGTTGCCGCGAGCACATCCGTGAGTGGCGCCCAGATCTCGGGTTCCATCACGCTGCCGGGCGCTTCGAAGCGACCGACGACCTCGAATGGTGTGTGCTCGATCACGAATCGCGTGCCGATGGCGAGCGATCCCGGCGGCAGACCCAGCTGCGCTTCGCTGCGCACGCCGACCATCGCTTCGCTGTGCGTATCGCTACCGCCGACTTCGGGAAAGCGACCTTCGACGACGCGCACACCGGAGTGCACCAGCAGCGCTGGAGGGTCCACGCCGCGAAGCAGTGCGCGGAGTGGAGTCGGGTCGTCGCCGACTTCGATCGGCACGGCCATCAGCGCTTCGGGACTGACAAGTGAGACACCGGCGACGGTGGGAATGCCAGGCACACTTGCGATCAGGATTGACGCAACGGACGCAGGCACTTCGCTTCGTTCGAGGCTCTCTTCGCTTCCGACGCCGAGCACGATGACATTCGCGCGATCATCCGACGCACTGAGCGAACGATCCATACCGATGAGCAGCGCGGACGCGGCGGTCGTGAGCGCGGTGACGAGCAGTGCGCCGAGGAACGCAAGCGAGAGGCGCATCGGCGAGCGACCGAGGTTGCGAACGGCGTATTCGAAGGGGAGTCTTCGCATCGGTGTTATGACGTGCGCAGCGCTTGCGCCGCCTCCATGCGTGCGGCGCGAATGGCCGGCGCCGTCGCCGCGAGCACGCCGACGAGCGCACTCGCGAGCAGTCCGACGGCCACGATGCCGACACTCGGAAGGATCTCGATCACGGCACCCTCTGCGGCGAACGCCGGTCGCAGCGTCGAGAGCGCCAACCACGCGCCGCCAGCACCGACGAGGCCGCCGAGCATCGCAAGTGCGAGTCCCTCAAAGAGTGTCATCCACGCAATGAGCAGACCGGTGAAACCGAGTACCTCGAGCACGGCAGTGTCGCGCACGCGCGCCTGCATGGCGAGCGCCAGCGCGTTGGCGACGAGCGCGAAGACCGCGATCAGCGACGCGAAGGCAACCCACGAAGCGAAGCCCGCAAGGTGCACCACATCCTGCGCCGCGCGAGCGACGAAGTACTTCTCCGGCGTCGTGCTCGTTGGAAACTGATCGTGCTCGAAGGCATCGTCGATGGCGCGGGCGACCGAATCGAGCTGCGCCGCGTCGTCGACGGTGACGGTGAACTGCGTGACGATGCCGCCGCTGCCACCGCGCTTCGCCGCCTCCTGGAGGAACGGCAGATGCACGAACGCAGCGTTGCGATCCTGCGGTTCATCGCTCGAAAAGATGCCAGCGACGACGACGGTGATGCCGGCGGAACGGAAGGTGTCACCCGCGCGGAGTTTGCGGCGTGCCGCGAGTTCTTCGCCAACGAGCGCTGCATCACCACGCGCGAGCCAGTCGCTCACCGACCCGTCGCGCAGTCGCGCCCGATCCGCGAGTTCCTGCTCCACCCAGGTCGTCTCAACGCCACGGAAAGTCACGACATCGAGCGATGCGCGGCAATTCGAGACGACGATCTTGACCGGTGTGACACTGCGCACGCCGGGAATGCGGTCGATGGTCGAGCGGTAACTCTGCGGCAATTGGCTCGCGAAGGGGCAATATCGATTCTCGCGGTAGACGACCAGTCGCGTGTCCCGCGCGGTGAGTTCCGTTGCTTCCGCAACGCCGCGCTCGGCGGAGCGGATCACCGTCCAGAGGAACATGGCGACGGCGATGCCACCGAGCGCGAGCGCCGTGCGCAGTGTGTGGCGCTGCAACTGCAGTCGCGCGTATCGAAGTACACGAATCGCGATCATGATGCGACCTCCCGTGTGGCGCTTGTGGCTCGCGGCTGCGGCGTTCCTGCGACCTCGGCACTCGCGCCAGTGACTCCGGCGTGAGCGGCGGACTTGGCGTACGGCTCCGCGAGTCGGCCCTTGTCGAGTTGCAGCGTGTGCTCCGCGCGGGCTGCGGCATGAGGATCATGCGTCACCATCACGATCGTCCGACCGTGTTCGCGATGGAGCAACGAGAGCAGATCAAGAATCGCGTCCGCGCTCGTGCGATCGAGATCGCCGGTCGGCTCGTCCGCGAGCAGGAGCGTGGGCTCGGTCACGATGGCTCGAGCAATCGCGACGCGCTGCTCCTCGCCGCCGCTGAGCTGGCGCGGATAGTGATCGTGTCGATGGGAGATGCCGACCTGTTCGAGTGCGGCGGCCACGCGCGCGTGACGCTCGCGGCGCGACAGCGCGTGCAGCAGCAACGGCAACTCCACATTCTCGTACGCCGTGAGCACGGGGATGAGGTTGTAGAGCTGGAAGACGATGCCGACATGCTTCGATCGCCATGCGGCGAGTGCGCGCCGTGAAAGCGCGGCGAGTTCGACACCGTCGACGCGAAGCGAACCCTCCGTTGGTCGATCGATGCCTGCGAGCAGATTGAGCAGTGTGCTCTTGCCCGAGCCGCTTGGGCCCATGAGCGCCGCGAAGGTGCCGCGCTCGATCTCAAGATCAAGTCCGTCGAGCGGGCGGATCGCGTGTTCGCCGCGTCGATACTCGCGGACCACGCCGTGTGCTTCAACGAGTGGCATAGGGAGCCTCCGTGGAATCGAAGAGAGTTTCGGCGATGACGACGACCGAACCGTCCGCGAGTGAGGGTGATGGTTCGATGACGACGCGATCGCCGGCGGAGAGACCGTCGAGCACCGTGAGCCAGCCATCTCGTGGTGGTGCGGAAGTGACGCGCACGCGTCGCGACTCGAGACGACCGCGCCCGCGATCGACGCCGGTCACGACGAAGGCGCTTCGTTCCGCGCCGTCTCCGAGCAGCGCGCTCGCCAACACCGCCAGCGATCGGCGCGCCGAGATTGCGCCGCCCGCAGGTGCGGTGGCGCTTCCGCTCCCGCCGTTCGCGACGGCAGCGCCTGAACCGCCGTGCAGCGCCGTCGGCGCCGAAGGCGCGGTGGGTGCCGTCACTTCGATGCGCACGCGCGCCAGCATGTCGGGTTTGAGTTCGGGCGATGGATCGAGCAGCGTCACTTTCACGCCAACGGTGTTCTTCTGAATGTCGGCCTTGTGGACCAGGCGCGTGATCACGCCGTCGAAAGTGCGATCGGGCAGCACCTCAATGGAGATCCGAGCGCGCTGACCGAGAGCGAGTCCCGCTGCATCCGCAAGCGGCACATCGGCACGCACGCGCAGTTTGCGCGGGTCATAGAGCGTCACGATGGCGCGACCGAGCGCCATGTCACCGGAGAAACGATTCTCGCCGGGCGTGGCGTGCACTTCCATGACGACACCGTCGATCGGAGAGAGCACGGTGCTGCGCTCGAAGGCAAGCGCCGCTTCGTCGAGCATCGCCTGCGCCACGAGCGTGGCGCTGGCCGCCGTCGCTTCAGCCGCGCGAATGGCGGCGGTGATGGCGCGCTGGCGTGGCTCGATCGCTTCGAGATCGGCGCGCGCTTCGAGCATCGCCTGGCGAAGACGCACGACCTCCGCTTCGCCCATGGCGTTCGACTCGGCCAGACGGTCGGCGCGTTCGGATGCGTCGCGCGCTGCATCGGAACGAGCCTGCAGCGCGGCGCGCATGAATGGAAGCTGCGCGTCTTCGGCGCGAGCATTCTCGGCAAGCGAAATCGCCTGTTGCCGGTCGGACTCGGCGCGGGCCAGTTCGGCCTTCGCACGCGCGAGCTCCAGTTCAGCCCCGCGCGACTCGAGTCGTGCCACGGGTGCGCCGCGCTCCACGCGGTCACCTTCGAGCACAAGCACTTCTTCGATGATGCCGTCGCGCAACGCAGGTGCCACGACGGGCTGCGGATCGGGTTCGATCCAGCCCGGCGCCTGCACCCAGCGCGCGGGCGCGGCCGATGGAGCGCCGGAACCATCGGGTTGCGCTGCGGATCCGACCGAACCGCTTGCTCGAGCGACGACGACGACGGATGAGACGCGCACCTTCGTCGCGGGACGCATCGCTTCGAATCCAGCGAGACCGAGGCCCGCGAGCACGGCGCCGATGATGACGCCGGGAATGAGCCACCGCGCCATGATCGAGCGCGCTGGTGGGGGGATGTTTCGTGCCATGGATCACCTCAATGAGTAAACGAACGAACCGTGGTTCGCGCGCGGAAGGCGCGCGACCACTGCGCGGGCACCGACGCGGCGCCGCGCAGAGACCACGGTGTGTTCACACGATGAGGAGCGTGCCGCATGCAAGCGGCGAGGCCGGCTGCCCGAGCGGGAGCGTCGGCGGCCACTCGATCAGGAGGCGGCGCACCGGTGCCGACATTGCCTCGGATGACATCGCGATGTACGCGATGAGCACTGGCGCGGGCATCTGCCACGGAACTTCCTGCGGCGCACACTTCACGCAGCAGGTGTCTCCAGAGCAGCCGGGAATCTTTGGTTGCGCAGGTGCGGAGTCTGGCTCGCGCGGCGAGTCGCTCGGCGTCAGATCGTCGCGCTCCGAAACATCGGTCACCATCGTCGGGTCCGCTGACGGTCTGGCCTCAGTCGATGTCGTTGCGTCGTCGCGATGGCAGCAACTCGAAGCGCACGCGCTCTCCGTCGGCGCCGCGATCGTGGTGGCGATCGGAGCACGGTCGCCTTGACCGAACATGCTCGTCGATCCGACATGGCAGCACGAGTCGCCGCGACCGAGCAGCAACACCGTGTGACACGCGCAGAATGGCACGAGCAGCGCAATCACTGCCAGCATCGCTCGCCAATGTCGCGGTCCGATCATCAACTTGAAGTCTATCGGCACTGCGCGCCGGAGGCGTGAAGCGATTGCAAAGCGGTGTGAAGTTCGCTCATATCTCGCGTGTGAGCATCCGCGACGATCGTTCCGCAGTCGCGGTATCGGAGTTTTCGGGCGTCGCGTCGGAGTCGACTTCGCGCTGCGATCACTCCGTGACTTCCTTGCGCTCATCGGCGTCGGTGCGTTCACTCGTGCCATCAGACGCGGGTGCGTCGGTGCCCTCGCTTGAGTCCGTGCCGTCGCCCGGAAGCAGCGCGGGCGTGTCGAACTCAGGAAGCACTTCGACATTCTTCAGCGCGCGACCGATCTGCCGCGTGCGTGTGGTCGTCTTCGAGAGCTGATCCTGCGCGCGCTCGAGATGCTTCTGCACGGCCTCGATGACATCGCCGAACTTCGCGAACTCGGACTTCGCGGTACCGAGCACGCGCCACACTTCGTCCGAGCGCTTCTGGATGGCGAGCGCACGGAAGCCAAGTCGAAGGCTGTGAAGAAACGCGGTGATCGTGCTCGGACCCGCGAGCATCACCTGGTGGTTGCGCTGCAATTCATCGACGACGCCTGGCCGCTGCGCCAACTCTGCATAGAGACCCTCGGTCGGCACGAAGAGGATCGCAAACGGCGTTGTGCGCGGTGGGTGAATGTATTTGTCGTGAATGCTCTTGGCGAACTGTCGCGTGACGCGCTCGAGCGCAATGCCATGCGCGAGCTCGGCCTCTGCGTCCGCCGCCCGGCGCGCATCGAGCAGGCGTTCATAGTCCTCGCGCGGAAACTTGCTGTCGATCGGCACGAGTACCGCGTCGCCGCCCTCCGGCGCAGGAATGCGAATGGCGAACTCGACGCGCTCGGCGGAGCCCGCGCGCACCGCGACATTCGACTCGTATTGATCCGGCGAGAGGAAGTCCTCAAGGATGGCGCCGAGTTGCACCTCACCCCAGATGCCGCGTGACTTCACATTCGTGAGCACGCGCTTGAGATCGCCGACATCGCTCACCAAACTGCGCATTTCGCCGAGTCCGAGATGCACCTGTTCGAGTCGCTCACCGACGCTGCGGAACGCGGCGCCGACGCGTTCTTCGAGCGTCTTCTGCAGCTTCTCCTCCACGACGCCGCGCATCTCGTCCAGCTTCTGCTGCGTGAGCACGCGCGTCTCGTCGAGCTTCTGCTGCGTCAGCGTGCGGATCGACTCGAGTCGTGCCTCGAGCGAGAGCGACAGTGCTTGCAGCGATCCGGTGAGCTCCTTGCGATGCGCGGAAAAGCCCTCGGTGCTCTCCTTCCGTGCGTGCGTCGAGTGGGCGAGCAGTTCCTCGCGCAGGTGGCGTGCGAAGTCGGCGTTCTCGTTTCGAAGCGCCGCAAGTGAGTCGCGCAATCCGGCGCCGAGTCGATCGAAGCGAGGCTCGAGCGCATCGGCTGTGCCGCGAGCAATCTCCGAGGCGACGGCGGCGTCATGCGCTGGGTCCTCCTCCGGCGCAATTGCCAGGGATGCGCGGCGCAGCAGCACCACTTGCATGGCGATGACGACGCATGCGGCGAGCAGCAGAAGGATGAGCAGCGTCTCGATCACGGGTGGGCCTCACGGATCCTACGGCGGCCGGTCTTTCGAGTCTTCGATGTGCGCGGGGGCGAGGCGCGGCGCTCCGGTGCCTTCGCGCCGGCGGGTGTGTCCGCGCGGTTCGTCGATGTTGCGCGGCTCGGCTCCTGCGAGCGATCGGATGATGTCGCGCGGTAGAGCGCCGCCGTCGCCGCCGCTTCGAGCGCCACACGCTGCGCGAGTGCCTTGGGTTTCACGACCTTCGCGTGCGATCCCATCGACAGCAGCCACCAGACGATCTCTTCGAGGCCATCGACGCGGCACGAAAAGCGCATGGAACCGTCGGCGCGCATCTCGACCGACTGCGTCGGATGCCACTCCGTGTCCGCGATGTTGCCCGCGAAGTCCGGCGCGAAGTCGATCTCGACATGAACGCGCGGTCGTCCGCGAATGACGGCCCACGCCGAGCCGAAGTGACGATCGACATCGAATCCGGCGGGCAGCGTGAATCGCGTCGCCGTGAGAATGAGCGAGCGGAAGCGCACGAACTTGTAGAGCTTCACCTTGTTCTGATCGACGCGGCGACCGAGCAGGTACCACGCACGATGCCGGAAGACGAGCGCGAACGGTTCAACGCGGAATCGCTGCGGCGGCGCAGGCGAGAGGTCGTAGGCGCTCTTGTACGCGGCATCGAGTGCGCGACCGCGCAGCATCGCCTCGACCACGACACGAAAGGTGTCGTCGAATCCGTGCGCTGGATTGCGCGGTGTGAGCCGCACCGAGATGCGTCCTTCGAGCTTCGAGAGATCGTGCTCGACCGGCTTGCTCACGCCGGCCAGGATTCGCGCAATGCCGCCTTGCGCCGACTCGAGCAGCGGGATCTGTCGCCGACCGAAGAGCTGGCGCCCGGCGAGCGCCAGCGGCAACGCTTCATCCAGGGAGAGCCGCGAAGGCGGCAGCACCTGAGCGTGATCGATTCGATATGTCCGCCGCTTCGGATCCTCGGTCGCGGGATCGAGCGTGATGCTGATGCCGAGGTCGCGCAGTGTTCGGATGTCGCGGTAGATCGTGCGTTCTGACGCGCCGTAGCGCTTCGAGGCCTCGTCGACCCGCAGCGATCGGCCGCTCTGCGCGTCCCGGAGCAGCGACAGAACGCGGGCGATGGTCGTATCCCGGCGAGGAACGGTGCGGCGCTTGGGGGGAATGGGCATCGAGGGTGCTCGGAAGATGGACGCAAGGACTGACACATTGTGTCATCACCCTGCTCTCCAATGCCGGAGCTTCCGGCAGATTGGGGTCGGCCGGAGCGCGGGAGCC
>Ga0163153_10000236_pt1 | contig 99156 bp, 94 predicted proteins | sample OliLakLV19MP6IB1_FD_148629 | JGI IMG/M metagenome (GOLD analysis project Ga0163153, IMG submission 148629) | Freshwater microbial mat bacterial communities from Lake Vanda, McMurdo Dry Valleys, Antarctica - Oligotrophic Lake LV.19.MP6.IB-1 | ecosystem: Environmental > Aquatic > Freshwater >...
ATTTTTTGGCGGCGCGCTGACGACTGGTGGAAACAACGGCTCGACCACCTGGACTGGTGTGCTCAACGAGTCTGGTGCAGGCGCCAGCCTCACAAAGGTTGGCACTGGCACTTTCACGATCAACGCCAACACTTCATACACCGGCCTGACCACCGTCAATGCTGGTGAGTTGAAACTGAACGGCACAATGGCTGACAGTCTTTTAATCGCAGCCGGTGCCAAATTCTCGGGTAACGCCACCGTCAGCGGCAATGTCACCAACAATGGCACGATCAACCCCGGCAACTCACCCGGCACGGTGACCATCGCTGGCAATTACGTTGCAGGCGTTGGCGCTCTCTTCAACATGGAGGTCCAGTTCAACAACGCCGGAGCTCCCGTTAACGGCACGACGCATGACTTCGTATCGATCGGTGGCTCGGCCACCGGTGCCACCACGCTGTTGAACATCATTGCCTTCCCGCCATCGGGCGCGCCTGCGGCAACAACAGGCAACGGCATGGAGTTGGTCCGCGTTGGCGGCGCAACCAGTGCGGGTCAGTTCGCACTGGCGGCTCCCGTGTTCCAAGGTGCTTACCAATACGTCCTGGCCTATATGCCGAACTATTCCGGCGCTCTCGACGGTTATTTCCTGCAATCGCGATTGGGCGAAGGTTTGTTTGGCGACGCGGCGATGTTCTCGGCCGGCCAAGCAATGACTGGCGCTTGTTTCCGTGGCACGGATGAACTGGTTGGCGACGGCACTCGTTCGACGGCAGGCAGGTCATGGGCCAAAGTCACCATCGGCAGCCGCTCAACCGGGCCCGATACCGGCATCGACAGCGAACAAGACTTCAACTGTGGCTCAGGCGGCCTGGACGTGCGCGTTGCGGGTAACATGCGCGCGGGCGTATCGGGCGGTTACGGCACCACCAACGTCGAGGTGCAGACTTTGGCTGGGGTCGGCAAACTCGACGGCGACGGGGGCATGATCCAAGGCTTCCTTGGTTATGCCCACGAGCACATGTTTGCCAACCTCTCGCTCGGTTACGGCAATATCAACTGGAACTTCGATGGTCCGGCGTCGGTGCCTACGACTGCCACCACTGGCGGCGTCATCGGTTCGCTGCAGGCCGGTATGCTCTGGCCGATGGGCGTTTGGCGTTTTGGTGCGATGGCCGAACTGGGCTACGACGACATGACCTGCGGCGATCAATGTCTGCTGGCGGGCACGGTTGAAGACATCAACAACTGGTCGGTCAAAGGCACTATGCGCCTCGACGGCACGATGTCCGGCGGCAAGCTCCTGCCCTTCCTCGCGGTGTCACTCTCGGAAGGTGGTTCGAACACCGTGACCAACGGCACTGCGAGCATCACGACCGACACTGCGTCCAGTTTGCTCAACGCCAAAGCCGGTATCACTGCACTGGTTGGCTCTAACACCGCGGTGTTCTTGAACGCGGGCGTCACCGAAGGCCTCAGCAATGAAGTCAGCGGCTTCGACGCCACTGCAGGTGTGAAACTGCACTGGTAATACGCAGACATCCTTCATCGCCCACCCGGCCCGCGAGAGGAAACTCCTGCGGGCCGGATTGTGTGAAAGTGTAAAACTGGCTTTCGTAAACTTCGACGTGCGCACACAGGTAAGCGCTACAGCATCCGCGCGTCTTAAACTCCCGGACGCAGTGCAGGCCATGGAGCGAAGCGAAATGCCGCCCTGCAGGTCCGGGACCATGCGGGGTTCGAACTCTATCGAAAACCACGAAACAACGGCATATCCCCTATAGGCCCCGCGCCCCGGATCGCGCTTCGCTTGTCCGGGGTGACCGTTGAAGCGGCGCTGCACTGCGGACGGGGGACGCTGTATTTTATAACTTAGGGGGTTGACCTCTTAGTGTATTTGTTCTATTTTTGTTCGTATAACTATTTGTGATTTTTAGTGAAGCGGCATGTGTTCTAAGCAGTAAAGTTTTCCGATTAAAAATCATGCGGCACGCCGCCGCAGACTTGACGTTTGGAAAATCGATTTGTGCGCATGTGGCAGTAAACGAAGAGGCTTATTGCAAGCTTTGCATGCAATAAGGGGGTGGTGACAGGGGGGGTACTCCCCCTCCGTGTTTCGACCCCTACTTGATCACTTCAAGGGCTCAAAGATGAGGGTTGAGATCAGTGCAGCTTTTTGACGATCACGTTGCCTGCCGAATAGCCGGCGCCGAAGGAGCAGATGACGCCGAGGTCGCCCTTTTTGAGATCGTCGCTGAATTTGTGGAAGGCGATGATGGAGCCGGCCGAGCTGGTGTTGGCATAGGTGTCGAGAATGATGGGCGACTCTTCCGGTTTGGCGTCGCGGCCCAGAACCTTGCGGGAGATGAAGTCGTTCATGTTGATGTTGGCCTGATGGAGCCACATGCGCTTGAGGCTTTCGGGCGCGATGTTTTCGTCGCTAAGGTGGCTGACGATGAGTTCGGCGACCATCGGTACAACTTCCTTGAAGACCTTGCGGCCTTCCTGGACGAAGAGCTTGTCGGCTTTGCCGATGCCTTCGGGGGCGGCGCGGTTGAGGAAGCCGAAATTGTTGCGGATGTTGTTGGAGAATTGGGTTTTCAGACGGGTGCCGAGAATTTCCCAGGCGTTTCTGCTGGCGGTGTCTTCTTTCTTTTCGAGAACGATGGCGGTGGCGACGTCGCCGAAGATGAAGTGGCTGTCGCGGTCGCGGAAGTTCAAATGGCCGGAACAGATTTCCGGATTGATGACCAACGCGGCCTTGGCGTTACCGGCGCGGATCATGTCGGCTGCGGCCTGCATGCCGAAGGTGGCGGACGAGCAGGCGACGTTCATGTCGAAGCCGAAGCCCGCGCAACCCAGGACGTTTTGCACCTCAACCGCGATGGCGGGGTAGGCGCGCTGCAGGTTCGAACAGGCGACAATGACGCAATCGATGTCCTGGGGTTTCCGCCCGGCGCGGTCGAGCGCCTCTTTGGCGGCGGTGACCCCGATCTCAGCCAGGATCGAGATCTGGTCGTTGGGGCGCTCAGGGATACGGGGGCACATGATGTCGGGGTTGAGCGTGTTTTCTTTCTCGACGACAAACCGGCTTTTGATGCCAGAGGCCTTGGTGACGAATTCGACGCTGGATTCATTCAACGCAGCGGTTTTGCCGGCGGCGATGTCTGTCGTGTGAAGAGCGTTGAATTTCCTGACATAGGCGTTGTAAGACGCGACCAGTTCTTCGTTGCTGATCGAAAATGGCGGCGTGTAAAGTCCTGTGCCGCTGATGGCTATTGCCGTCACGTTAACCCTCGCTCAAATCGATTATCTCTGGTGCGTGGTTTAGCGCATTGCGTGAGGCAGCGCATCCCCCCAATCTGCCGCCCGTTTCAGGTAGCCACAGGTTTGACGTGACGGAACAAAGCAAAGCACTGGTGCTGTTTTCAGGGGGGCAAGATTCGGCGACGTGTCTGGCCTGGGCGCTGGAGCGATTTGCGTGGGTGGAGACTATCGGGTTTTCGTACGGGCAGCGCCATGCGGTGGAGCTCGAGTTTCGCGGACGATTTGCCGCCGGACTCAGGTCCGGCTTTGCCGAATGGGGTGCGAGACTGAAAGATGATCATGTGGTCGATCTATCGGTGATCAAAGCGCTGGGCGAAACGGCTTTGACCGGTGATGTTGAAATAGCCATGGGCCGGAATGGCTTGCCGACAACATTTGTGCCGGGACGCAATATTCTGTTCTTCACGGCGGCGGCGGCGGTGGCCTATAGGCGGGGCATCAAGCATCTGGTGGGCGGCATGTGCGAGACGGATTACTCGGGCTATCCTGACTGCCGCGACGACACGTTGAAGGCGGTGCAGGTGGCGCTCAATTTGGGGCTCGACACGCGGCTCGTGGTGGAGACACCGCTGATGTGGCTCGACAAAGCTCAGACTTGGGCGATGGCGGAGGCGTTGGGCGGGACGGCGTTGGTTGACCTGATGGTTGAGGAGACGCACTCCTGCTATCGCGGGGACAGGTCAAAGCGGCATGACTGGGGTTATGGTTGTGGCGATTGTCCGGCCTGTGATTTGCGCGCCAACGGCTGGGCGCGCTACAAAGCGGGCCCGCGATGACTTACGCCGTCAAAGAGATTTTCTATACGCTGCAAGGCGAAGGCATGCGGGCCGGACGCGCGGCCGTGTTCTGCCGGTTTGCCGGCTGCAATTTGTGGTCGGGGCGAGAAGAAGATCGCGCCGAGGCGGTGTGCAAATTTTGCGACACACAGTTTGTTGGCATCGATGGCGCTGGCGGCGGGAAGTTTGACGGTGCCGATGTGCTGGCCCGGGCGGTGGCGGCGCAATGGCCTCAGAACGGCGGCGGCAACCGCTATGTGGTGTTCACAGGCGGCGAGCCGTTGTTGCAGCTTGACGATGCGTTGATTGAGGCGATGCATCGCCTGGACTTCGAGATCGCGATCGAGACGAACGGCACTATCGAGGCGCCTCGCGGTATCGATTGGATTTGCGTGAGCCCCAAGGCGGGTTCCACATTGGTGCAGCGGCGCGGCAACGAATTGAAGCTGGTCTATCCGCAGGAAGGTGCGGACCCGGAGCGGTTTCAGGAATTGGCCTTTGACCACTTCCTGTTGCAACCGATGTGGGGCGAACGAACGGCGGAGAATATGCAAGAGGCAGCGTGTTACTGTATGGCGCATCCGCGCTGGAGACTAAGCGTGCAAACACATAAGTGGATTGGGATACCGTGACGCTTTCAATCACCAAAGAGTTTCGCTTCGATGCGGCGCACTATCTACCGACGGCGCCCACTGGGCACCCGAACGCGCGGATGCATGGGCACTCGTTCACGGCAGTGGTGACGCTGGAAGGCGCGCCCGACCCGGCAAAGGGTTGGATCCGCGATTTTGGCGATGTGGACGCCGCGGTCGCCGATTTGCGCGCGCGGCTCGATCATCATCTCTTGAATGAGATCATGGGGCTTGAGCTGCCGACCCTGGAGCGGCTGGCCCGGTTCATTTTCGACGACCTCAAGGGCGCGTTGCCGGAGATTGCGTCGGTCACGGTCAACCGCCATTCGCTCGGCGAATCCGCAACCTATCGAAGGGTGTGATGGCAAAGGACAAACTCACGCAGTTGGGTCAAGTGGCGAAGCTGCCCGCGTCGCCGGATGAGGCGAGGTTGGAGCGCGTTGGCAATCCGCATGCGGACAGCGACTATCTGGTGCGCTTCACGGCGCCGGAGTTTACGACGTTGTGTCCGGTGACGGGGCAGCCCGACTTCGCGCATCTTGTCATCGATTACGCGCCGGGAAAGTGGATCGTCGAGTCGAAGTCGTTGAAGTTGTATCTGGGGAGCTTCCGAAATCATGCGGGCTTTCATGAGGACTGCACGCTTTCGATCGGCAAGCGCGTGGTCGAGGTGATCGCTCCCAAGTGGTTGCGCATCGGCGGCTATTGGTATCCGCGCGGAGGTATGCCGATCGACGTGTTCTGGCAGGCGGGGAAGTTGCCGGGTGGTCTGTGGGTGCCGGAGCAAGGGGTGGCACCCTATCGCGGGAGAGGGTGAGGATTCGGTATTGAATGTCAAGCGGTTTTGAGGTATTACTTTTCTGACAAAGTAAGGAACACGTCGATGCAATCAACCCTGACCGCCAAAGGACAAATGACCCTGCCCAAGGCCGCGCGGGAACATTTGCGCGTGAAGGCCGGGGATCGCGTCAAGATTTTCAACCTGCCGGATGGCACGACCGTGTTGCTTCCGATTCGACCGATCTCGGTCTTGCGCGGGATCGTGAAGTCGCCGCACAAGCGGCCAGTGACAATCGAGGAAATGAATGACGCTATCGCGGAAGGTGCGGTCGCGTCGCTTGGAATAACACCCCATCCGAAAGCGGCAAAGTGGAAGCCGTCACGGAGGAAGCGTCAGAAGTGATTGGCCTCGATAGCAATGTGTTGCTGCGGTACCTTGCGCAGGACGATCCCACGCAGTCTCCTAAGGCAACGAAGATCATTGAGGGTCTTTCGGCGGATGAACCGGGTCACTTAACCCACATCGCGCTTGCGGAAATCGCGTGGGTTCTGGCACGGGCGTACAAGGAGCCAGAAAGGTCGATCGCAAACATCTTCGCCCAGTTGCTGCGCTCGCGATCGATCGTCGTCAGCGACGAGGCATATGTGGTTCATGCGCTCCGCGCTGCGAGCGAAGGGGAGGCGACATTTGCAGACGCGTTGATTGGCGCCCTCTGCTTTCGTGCCGGATGCAGTAAGGTCGTTACGTTCGATGAAGGCGCTTCGAGATTGCCCGGTTTCGAACTCATCTAATGTTTCGACAGTTTCGCGCATTGCTTGTGGCGGAAGCAGGTGGTCATGTGGTCGTTGACCATGCCTACGGCCTGGGCGAAGGCGTAGACGATGGTGGGTCCACAAAACGTGAAGCCGCGGGACTTTAGTTCTTTGGCGAGTGCCAGGCTCATGGGGGTTTGCGCGGGCACGTCTTTCATCGAGGTCCATTTGTTTTGCAGCGGTTTGCCTTCCACATAATTCCACAGGAAGCCCGAGAAACCATTTGGCTCTTTGTCCATGATCTCAAGAAAAGCGCGAGCGCTTTTGATCGCGCCTTCAATCTTGCCGCGATGGCGGATGATGCCTTCGTTCTGGAGGAGCTTGGCGATTTTCGGTTCGGTGTAGCGGGCGATTTTTTCGGGTGCGAAGTTGTCGAAGGCGGCACGGAAGTTTTCGCGCTTGCGCAGGATGGTGATCCAGCTGAGGCCTGCCTGAAAGCCATCGAGCATTAGCTTTTCGTAGAGTGCGCGGTCGTCGTATTCGGGGACACCCCATTCATCGTCGTGGTAGGCGACGTAGAATGGATCGACGCCTGGCCAGGTGCAGCGTTGTTTGGTTGTCATTCTGGTTCAGCTCCAGTCAGTATCAGTGGATAGGCCGGGCGGCCAATGTGGATGATGGTGCCGTCGATGGTCACTTCGGTTGTCGAGCCCAGCCGATCAAGGCGGATGAGGGCGAGACCGTTGTTGTGGATTGAACCACGCATTTCTCCGATCTCGATTGTGCCATTTCTCAAGGGCGTTCCAGCAGCGGGCAGAAGGGTCAGTGCAGACACCGGCAACATTCGACGCCGCGCCGTTGCGCGATGCTTCATGCGCGATGTCAGTTCCTGCCCGACGTAGCAGCCTTTGTTGAAGTCGACACCGTTGAGTTCTTCAAAATTGCAGTCGAGCGGGAAACAGGTTTCGGGCGGAATGTCGGACCTGGAATCGGGCACACCAAGTTTGATCCGCGCTTCGTGATAACCCGTATCATTGCCAAGGACTATTCCCAGAGACTGGGTCCAGGTTTCGAGTTCGGAGTTTGGGATGATCGCCCGGTAACCGAGGGCTGCAAGCCTTGGGTCGGCGACTGCAGATGGCGCCGGTGATGGCAGTGCGACGACGGCTAGTCCGGCCGAGGTGTCAGTGATCGCCAGTTTGGCGCGGAGGCGGTATTTCTTCAGCCGGGCGATGAGTTCAGCGGCATGGTCTTTGTGGCAGTCCAGCCTCACCCCATCGGGTGCGCCGGCTAGCAGAAAATCGTAGATGATTTTTCCCTGCGGGGTCAGGAGTGCCGCGTAGACAGAGGTGAGCGCGCTGACGCGCATGACATCGTTGGTCACGAGGCCTTGCAGGAACGGGCGGGCTTCGGGGCCTGAGACTTCTATGATGGAGCGGTCGTGCAGGATGGCTGGATTGAACATGGCTGAGATGTAGAGCCTGGGCGCGGCCTCTAGCAAGATGTCTCGTGAAAAAGTCAGACTGCGGCTTGCGCCCGTGAAGCGCCAAGGGTAGCACTCTCACATGAGCGATAGTTTTGACTTGATACTGAAGAATGGAACGGTCGTGACCCCATGGGGCACTGCGGTTTGTGATATCGCGGTACGCGCAGAGCGTATTGCTGCCATTGGGGCGCTGGGTTCAGCGACAGCGACCAGTGTGCGGGATGTGCGCGGACTGCATGTGCTGCCCGGTGTCATTGATAGCCAGGTGCATTTTCGTGAGCCCGGCCCCACACACAAAGAAGATCTGGAAACCGGCAGCCGGGCGGCGGTGCTGGGCGGGGTGACGTCGGTGTTTGAAATGCCGAACACCGCGCCGCCTACGACGACTCGCGAGGCGCTGAACGACAAATTTCAGCGGGCGCAGGGGCGCATGTGGTGCGAACACGCGTTTTATGTTGGTGCCACGCCTGAAAATGCCAGATCCCTTGCAGGGCTTGAGTGTCTGCCGGGCGTTGCCGGCGTTAAAATGTTCATGGGTTCGTCGACCGGGACACTTCTGGTTTCCGATGACCGCGACGTTGAACAGGTTTTGCTGAGTGGCCGGCGGCGTGTGTCCGTTCATTCCGAGGATGAAGACCGCCTCAAGGCGCGCAGGCATCTGGCGGAGCACGGAAAGCCCGCGACGCACCCGGTATGGCGAGATGCCGAGACGGCTATGATCGCCACGCGGCGGGTGGTCCGGCTGGCGCGAAGTGCAAGCCGCCGTGTTCACATTCTCCATGTTTCGACCGGAGGTGAGATCGCCTATTTGGCGGATCACAAAGACATTGCCAGCGTTGAAGTCACACCCAATCACCTGACGCTGGTGGCGCCGGAGTGTTACGAACGGCTTGGGACCTATGCCCAGATGAATCCGCCGGTGCGGGACAAATCACATTGGGATGCGATCTGGGCGGGGGTGCGAGATGGCGTTGTTGACGTGTTGGGTTCCGATCACGCGCCGCATACACGTGAAGAGAAAGACAAGACCTATCCGGATACTCCTTCGGGGATGACAGGAGTTCAAACGCTGGTGCCGGTCATGCTCAATCATGTGAGCGAGGGGCGTCTATCTGTGGAGCGGTTTGTGGATTTGACAGCGCATGGTCCGCAACGGCTGTTCGGGTTGCAGACCAAGGGGCGGATCGCCGTTGGCTACGATGCGGACTTTACGATTGTCGACTTGAAGGCTCGCCGGACGATTGAGAACCAATGGATCGCCAGCCGCTGCGGGTGGACGCCGTTTGACGGCATGACGGTAACAGGATTTCCGGTGGCGACGATTATTCGTGGCCACATTGTCATGTGGGACGGCCAGCTTACGGGCACGCCGCTTGGCAAGCCCCTGCGGTTTCTGGAAGCGCTGTCACCGTGCTAGTGGAGGCTGACTTCAGTTCCGACGTAGCGCATGTCCAGTGGCGACAGGATTCCACACTTGGCCACGCGCACCGAATGAAGTTTTCCCTCCAGCCTGCTTTGCCAAAAATTCAGGAACTTGTTCAGCACCGGAAATTTGGGTGCCATGTCGAGTTCCTGCCAAACGAATGTTTGAAGCAGGCCCGGGTGGTCGGGCATGTGGTAGAGGATCTCCGCCGTGGTCAGACGGTAGCCTTTGAGCATCAAGTTGAACTCGCTCATGTTTTACTCCCGCATTTCAAACGCCAAACTGACGAAACCCATCGCTGGGTTCGCGGTGCGGAGCGGGGCACCGTCCCTAGTGTAACGCCGATCCGTGAATCAATCGTAGGCACGAGTTCGCGACGTCGTCGAGACAAACAAGTTCGGAAAAATGATGAACGAGGTTTGTTTTTGAGCGACAGCGTTCTGGCGGCAACAGTTTCTTTGTACTAGCGCTCACCATAATTGAGTGCCAATCGAGGTCGTTCAATGTCAGACAAGTTCAGATGCATTCTGGTAACCAAGACCGATGCTGGGGCGCGCGGCGCACTCAGTGAGTTTGCAGAGTCCGAGTTGATGGAGGGCGACGTCACGGTCGAGGTGTCTCATTCAACATTGAACTACAAGGATGGTCTGGCGGTTACGGGTGCCGCCCCTGTGGTTCGCAAGTTTCCGCTGATAGCGGGTATCGATTTTGCCGGACGTGTTCGTTCGTCCACTGACAGCCGTTTCAAACCGGGAGACGCCGTCCTTGCCAATGGTTGGGGCATGGGCGAGACGCACCATGGTGGTTATGCGACGCTGGCGCGGGCAAAGGGTGACTGGCTGATACCGCTGCCGGATAAGTTTTCTGCTGCCGAAGCGATGGCCATCGGCACGGCCGGGTATACGTCGATGCTCGCTGTCATGGCACTGGAGGGCGCCGGATTGACGCCGGCCAAGGGCGCTGTGCTTGTGACGGGAGCCGCTGGCGGGGTGGGCAGTGTTGCGATCGCCTTGCTTTCGAAGCTTGGGTACCGCGTGATCGTGTCTACGGGCCGGGCAAGCGAGGAGGCCTATCTCAAGGAGTTGGGCGCGTCGGAGATTATTGATCGAGCCGAGCTCAATGGCGACGCACGTGCACTTGCGAAGGAGCGCTGGGCGGGCGCGGTTGATGCGGTTGGGTCCAAGACGCTTGCCAACGTCCTGTCATCAACGAGTTACGGCGGCGTGGTGGCGGCTTGTGGCTTGGCTCAAGGTATGGATTTGCCGGGTTTTGTGGCGCCGTTCATTTTGCGCGGCGTGACGCTGGCCGGAATTGACTCGGTTTCGTGCCCAAGACCACGGCGCCTGGAGGCCTGGTCGCGGTTGGCCCGCGACCTTGAAATTGGCAAACTTACGGCGACGATCAGCCGGGCTGGACTGTCCGATGTAGTGGCTTTGGCGCCGGAAATTTTAAAGGGGCAGGTCCGGGGCAGGGTTGTGGTGGACGTAACCCGCTGAGGGTTTGGAACTTCAAGGACGAAGAAAGTGTTAACCAGCTTGGGGCAGTGTCAGTGCAAATGATGATTCTGGCGGTGTGCCGGAGCATGTGTCATTGAAGCGGATGCGTTAATGATTTCTCGTGCCGGGGGCAGTTGCCAGTGAATGGGGGTATAGACTGGCTCACGCTTGTTGGCGGTGGAATGGTCATCGGCGTGATAGCTGCCGCGCCACTGGGGCCGGTCAATCTCATTTGCATCAAGCGGACCCTGTCCTACGGACCGTGGAACGGGTTTCTGGCCGGGCTTGGCGCGGCCTTGGGCGACGGGATCTTTGCATTTATCGCCGGGTTTGGCGTGAAGTGGGTGTTCGATGCGATCCAGGATATGGGCGTCGTGTTGCAACTGGCAAGCGCCGCGCTGCTGTTGATCTATGGTCTGCGCGTCTTTATTTATGCCACCCCGCCTGAAATAATGCGCAACCCGGACGGGAGTATGCAGCGCGGCTCGGTTGGGGATTTGGCCGGTGCTTTGGCCAGTACATTTGCCCTTACGGTCACCAATCCGGCCACCATGGTCGGTTTTGCGACGATGTTCGGTGCGTTTGAAGAAGTCGTCAATTTTCATACGAGCTCGCTGGCAACACTGGTGCTTGTGACATCGGCGATTGGCGGATCGATATTGTGGTGGGCCACAGTGACTGCGGTCACCGGAATTTTTCATCAGTCCATTGAGACTGCAACGCTGAAACGAATGAACCAGGCTTCCGGGTTGCTCATATTCGCGACGGGCGCATCCTTGCTTGGCTATGCGATTTGGCAACGTGTGATGGGGTGAGCCGTCCGCCGTTCTCTCCGGCTTGTCTTGATCACGTCGTGTTGCGTGTGGCGCGTATGGACGAGGCGCTGGCGTTTTACTGCGATGTCATCGGCGCCAAGGAAGAGCGACGGGTGCCCGCAGTTGGATTGGTTCAACTTCGCGTTGGGCAATCGCTGATCGACTTGATCGATGCAACGCTGGACGGCTCCACTGATCGCCAGGTTCTTGATCATTTTTGTATCCGTGTTGAGCCATGGGATGAAGCCCTGATCGTTGAGCATCTGGCGAAATTCGGGGTGAACGTGATTGAGCGTGGACCCAGATATGGCGCGCAAGGTGTTGGACCGTCACTTTATATTCGCGACCCGTTTGGAACGGTGGTTGAGCTCAAGGGGCCTGCATCGCCGGTTGAGAGTGAGTTGCCGGTTCTAACGACCGCGCGATTGATTCTACGGCCGGCGCGCCTGTCGGATGCTGAGGCTTTGTTTCCGCTTTTTGCCGATAGCGAGACGATGCAGTTTTGGGCGCACGGGCCCGTGACGTCCGTTGCCGACGTCCGGCAGATCATTGCCCGCAATCTTGTGCCGCGAAACAAACCGGAGAGTTCATTTGCCATTACCGAGGACGGCAATCTGGCCATCGGTTGCGTCAATTTCTACGAAGAAAGTGATGCGATGGCGGGTCTTGGCTATATTATTGGCAAGTCCTTTTGGGGGCGCGGACTGGTGAGCGAGGCGGTGAATGCGGCGCTCCTGCATGGGTTTGTGACGCTGAAGCTCCACAGGATCTGGCTGGACATCGATCCTCAAAACCATGCGTCGGTTCGTGTGGCCGGGAAGTGCGGGTTCTCGGCCGAAGGTGTGCAGCGGCAGGCGTTCTTTATGGATGGCGCCTATCTGGACAGTGCGATCTTTGGCTTGCTGCGTGAAGACTGGATCAGATTGCGCGGCGCAAGCTTTGCATCCGGGAAATAATCGCATCCGCGTCACGCATGATGGACTGGATGATTTCGGCGCTGGTTTGCGTTTTGTGAATTGCGCCCGCGCCCTGGCCGATTGCGAAGGCAGAGCGATTGCGATCGAGGCCTTCGATCTGGCCGCCGATGCCGCCCATGACGCCTTCCTGAACGGAATGCATCGCCTGCATTGGAAAAGGTTTGATGTCCTGCGGGCGACGTTCCCAATCGGCGACATAGTCGTTCTTGTAGACCCGCATGGGCTTGCCGGAATAGGCGCGGGTGATGATGGTGTCTTCGTCGCCGGCATCGACGACGGCTTGTTTGTAGAGGTCACCGGCGTGGGCTTCGGTTGAGGCGATGAAGCGCGTGCCCATCCAGACGCCTTGCGCGCCCAACGCGAGTGCGGCGGCGAGGCCCCGTCCGTCAACAATGGCACCGGCGGCGAGCACCGGGACACGGACGGCATCGACGATTTGCGGGATGAGCGCCATGCCTGCGATCTTGCCGGTATGGCCGCCGGCTTCGGTGCCCTGGGCGACGACGGCGTCAAGGCCGCCGTCTTCGCCGGCTTTGGCGTGACGGACAGTGCCGCAGACGTTCATGACTTTGAGGCCCGCAGCGTGAAAGCGATCGACGAGATGACGGGGTGGAACGCCGAGGCCAGAGATGAAGGCGGCAGCACCTTCCTCGATAATAATGTCGGCAGTTTTTTCGAGTGATTCAGGCACAGCGGCCAAGAGGTCGACGCCGAAGGGTTTTTTGGTGAGCTGGCGGACTTTGCGCATTTCGCTACGAATTTCATCGGGGGTGCGCCCGGCCATGCCCAAAGTGCCAAAGCCTCCGGCTTCGGAGACGGCGGCGCAGAGTCCGGCGTAGGAGACGCCGCCCATGCCGGCCAGAAAGATCGGGTATTTCACGCCAAACATGTCGCAAATGGGAGTGTGCACGGTCATCGATTTTATCCGTTTCAAGGCTGGGACTTATTCATTACAGTGCCTGGAGCGAAATGTGGAGGTTTTGATGTTGCGGTGGATATTGGTGGCCCTGCTTGCTTTTGGATCGGGTTTAGCGGTGGCTGCCAAGGTGGCCGATAACGGCCCGCCCTATACCGACGCGCAGTTTCTGGAGCTGTCGAAAGAGCGCATGCCGACAGAGACGCATGCGACGCTCCCGGAGTGGTGGAAGCGGGCGCCGGACTATTTGCGCCGGCATGTTTTAAGTTCGCCGAGCGAAATGTGGTGGCCGATCATCAAGTGCAATTATCTGGGCTTTCGTCCGGATGCCAGCGGGCCGACGAACTCGGCGAAGTGCGAAAAAGATTTTTATGACAACACCCAACGCGGGAAAAAGTCTTGGTCGCCAGACGGGCAATGGGTTGGGCCGTCGGAAGCCTGCATCAAGCGCGACAAGCGTTCGCAATATGGCGAGCTTATCTGCGATTGACTTTGAGACATTTGAGACAGAACAGGACAGCGGATAAGCTTTTGACGGTGAAGGGTTTTCGCCATCGGACAGTGGTGGACACAGGACAGCCGGTTTTTCGCCATTTTGTTGAGTTGTCTTGAAGCGGGGTGTGTTGCCGAGCGCCGGTTGAGGGCGCAATGCGGGGCACTTACCCGCAATGAATTTTTCGCGCGGGATCACGATGGAGGCCCGTGGACCCGCGCAGAAGTTTTTACAATGTCAAGCCGCAGTCAAGTAATAAAAAACTTTACGCTTATATTGAACATATAGAGAACTTTTGGAAATGCAAGTGGCGTAAAGGTTATTTCGTAACCTGTGCGACATTTTTATTCCAGCTGACCGGGAATTTACGTGCACTCGCGGGCGCCCTTGCGGCCCGGCGAAAATGGCGCAGAGCCTGCAGATTAACCACGCTACAGCAGTTCACATGGAGACCGTTTCAATTTTAACGACAAAATTGAGAATGCCTTGGCGATTTTGCCAGTCTTGCGCATTTTGCGGCCGTACTGCCGGGTACTTCGCAGATTTTTTCATGGGAAACTTACTATGGTCACTTTTATTAAATCCGATTTGGAATTCATTCTTCAACAAATTCTGATCGCGGAGCAAAACGCGGCCGGGACGCCGATCCAGGCGCTTATTGCCGACGTGACGCTGCCGTTCGGCTTGCGCACCGTCGATGGTACGAACAACAATCTGCTGCCGGGGCAAAGCTTTTTCGGCGCGGCGGATACCCTGTTACCGCGTGTGACGACCCCGGTGTTTTTGAATGATGCCGATGGCGATGTGTTCGGTCCTGTCACCAACACCAACTACGGTGCGCCTGGCAGCGTCGCCGATGCGGACCCCCGGCTGATCTCGAACCTGATCGTCGATCAGACGGCGAACAATCCAGCTGCTGCTGCAGCTGCGGGTGCGGTATTAGTCACGAGCCCCGGTATTGATGGCATCTTTGGCACGCTTGATGATCGTCTCGTTTATGAGATTCCCAATGTGACCCCCGATGTCGGTCTTTCGGCGCCGTTCAATTCCTGGATGACCTTGTTCGGCCAGTTCTTCGATCACGGTCTCGATCTGTTGACCAAGGGCGGTCCGGGGGTGGGGACAGTGTTCATTCCAATCCTGCCAGGCGATCCGCTTTACGTTGTCGGCGGCCCGAACTTCATGCCGCTGACGCGCGCGACACCGTTCGCGGGTCCTGGTGCAGACGGCATTCTGGTCGATAATCCCCTGACCCTTGTCAATGAAGCGGCCGACAACACAACGCATGAAGGGCAGAACACGACCACCTCGTTTGTCGACCAGAACCAGACCTACACATCGGCCTCTTCGCACCAGGTGTTCCTGCGCGAGTACGTGCTGAACGGTTTGGGCGATCCCGTTGCGACCGGAAATTTGCTCGACGCGCCTGGCGGGGGGCTGCCCACATGGGCGGACGTCAAAGCGCAAGCGGCGAGCATGCTGGGAATCCAGCTGATCGATTCTGATGTCTTCAACGTGCCACTGCTGCGAACGGATGCCTATGGCAAGTTCATTCCCGGCCTGAACGGCTTTGCCCAGATCATTACCGGTTTGGGGGGCGATTTGATTGCCAACACCGCGGACGACATCGTTGTCGAAGGAAATCCTGCAGGCGGCGGCGTGTTGCTGCCACCCGCAACCATTCGTACGGGCCACGCCTTCATGGACGACATCGCCCATCACGCGGCGCCAAATAATGGCAAGGTCGCCGATGCCGATTTGGGGCTAGAGGGGCTCTTTGGCAATGATGGGCTAGCGAACACTTACGACAACGAATTGCTCAACGCGCATTTCATCACTGGCGATGGGCGTGGCAACGAGAATATCGGCTTGACGACGGTGCACTTTGTGTTTCATGCCGAGCACAATCGGTTGGTCGAACAGACCAAGTCGGTCGTGCTTCAGCAGGCCTTCGATACCGGCGACATCGCCTTTCTCAATCAATGGCGCCTTAGCCCGCTGAACGCTGCCGATATCGACACACAGCTTGAGAGAGACGCGCTGATCGCCAGCGATGCGGGCTGGAACGGAGAGCGCATATTCCAGGCGGCGAAGTTCGGTACCGAGATGCAGTATCAGCATTTGGTATTCGAGGAATTCGCCCGCAAGGTTCAACCCGAAGTCAACGTGTTCGCCGGCTATAACGTCCAGATCGATCCTTCGATCGTTGCCGAATTCGCGCACACGGTCTATCGCTTTGGCCATTCGATGCTGACCGAAACGATTGACCGCTATGATCCGAATTTCAACGTCGTGGGCGATGGAGGAATAGCACCCGGCAATCAGCAGATCGGCCTGATCGCGGCATTCCTCAACCCGCTCGAATTCCTGGCCAGCGGACCGACCCAGGCGGAGGCGGCCGGCGCGATCATCCGTGGCATGACGAGACAGGTCGGGAATGAAATCGACGAGTTCGTCACCGAGGCCTTGCGCAACAATCTGGTGGGCTTGCCGCTCGACCTCGCGGCCATCAACATTGCACGTGGCCGTGATACCGGAATTCCAACCTTGAATGCCGCGCGTCGCGACTTTTACGCGGCGACCAATGATGCACAGCTCAAGCCTTATGAGAGTTGGGTGGAATTTGCGCAACACGCCAAACACCCGCTGTCTGTCGTCAACTTCATTGCGGCTTATGGCACGCATTCCGATATAATTAGTGCGGTCGACAAACGGGCAGCGGCGCTGAACATCGTTACGAATGCTGTGAATGGGGGGACGCTGCAGCAACAGGACTATTACGACTTCCTGAACAGTGCGGGCGGTCACAACGATAATCTGGTCGGCTTTACTTCAACCGGCGTCGACGCCATTGACTTCTGGATCGGTGGTTTGGCCGAAGCGCAGAGTCCGTTTGGCGGCTTGCTGGGATCGAGCTTCAATTTCATTTTCGAAACGCAGATGGAAGCGCTGCAGAACGGCGACCGGTTCTACTATCTGGCGCGTCTTGCGGGTCTCAATCTGCTCACCGAAATGGAGAACAACTCGTTTGCGCAAATGGTGATGAACAACACCGACGCGACCCATCTGCCCGGCGATGTTTTCTCAACACCGAACTATATTCTTGAGGTCAATCAGTTGATTCAATTCACGGGCCTTGGCGTTAGCGGGCGCGATGATCCAATTGGAACAAATATTTTCTTTCCGGAAGTTTTACGTAACAACCCGGCAACGCTGGGGCCCGACACCAATTTTCTGCAATATAATGGCGTGGATCACGTCGTTCTCGGCGGCACCTCAGGCAACGACACTCTCATCTCCGGCATCGGCGACGACACGCTGTGGGGCGACGCTGGCAACGACCGTCTTGAGGGCGGCGACGGCGCCGACAGTCTGAATGGCGGCGACGGCGATGACATCATCACCGATCTGGGCGGCATCGACAACATCAAGGGCGGCGCGGGTAACGACGTTATCAATGCGGGCCCTGGTCTTCTCGACCTCATCCTTGCGGGCGACGGACATGACTTTGTGGTCGCGGGCCGCGATCCGAAAGAAGTTTTCGGTGGTAACGGCAATGACTTTTTGCTGGCGGCCGATGCGGCGTCGACCTTGATCGGCAATGACGGCAATGACTGGCTGGAAGGCGGCCCCGAAGGCGACGCGCTGGTCGGCGATAACGGCAATCCGTTCGACCTGGGTACAACGGCCGGTCATGACGTGCTCATTGGCCGTGGCGGCCCCAATGATCTGCATGCCGAGGGCGGGATGGATATTTTAGTCGGTGGCCCGGGGGTTGATTTCCTCGAAGGCATGATTGGTTTCGACTGGGCGACCTATATGAACGAAACCACCGGCATCACCGCCGATATGTCGTTCGTCGCCCCGATTGTTGCCCCACTTCCCATCAACGATCCACAAGCCCTTCTCGACCGGTTCTTGACCGTTGAAGGGTTGTCGGGTTCGCATTTCAGCGACACCTTAATTGGCGATAACAATACCGCCGTCGAACTTGCGCTCAACTTTGGCGCGCTTGCGGCCGCCGATATGGGGCTCATTACCGGTTTGGCCGATTTGCTTGGCCCAGCCATCGCTGCGTCCGGCTTCAATGCCGGCAACATTATCCTGGGCGGCGCCGGCAGCGATTTCATCGAGGGCAAAGGCGGTAACGACTTCATCGATGGCAACGCCTGGCTGAATGTTCAGCTCAGCGACGGCGTCAATCGTTACGACAGCATGAGCGAACTTCAAGGAGCGATGTTTGCCGGCACCATCAATCCCGGCGCTATATCGATCGTTCGCGAGATTCTCACATCCAATGTCGCCACGGATGTCGATACGGCGATCTTCTCGGGCGTGCTGGCGAACTATACCATTGCCTTGGGGGTTGGTCCGTCCGGGTTTGATGGCTCAGCGATCATCAGCGACAATGTGGGCCTCGACGGAACGGACATCATTCGTAACATCGAGCGGCTGCAATTCGCAGATCAGACGGTTGTATTGCAAGAAAATGGAAACGTCCTGCCGACTGGCTTGCTGACAATCAGCGATCCGACACCGACGGAGGATCAGCTGCTGACGGTCTCGTCACTGGGTATATCGGACGCAAACAACGTTACATTGCTCAATCCGACCGGCGCGATCACGGCGCCTTCGTTTGTCTGGCAAGCCGAGACGATTCCGTTGTCCGACATTTTTGTCGACATTGGGTCCGGACCGAACTTTACGCCGGGCGATGCACAAGCGGGTGTGCGCCTGCGCGTCAAAGCGGTGTACAGCGATTTGAACGGGGTACAAGAGACAGTGTTGTCGGCGCCCACGGCTGCGGTCATAAATGTCAACGATGCGCCGACTGGCACGGTGCAGATCAGCGACACGACGCCAACGCAGGCTCAAATACTTTTGGCCGTCAACGCTATCGTCGATGCCGATGGACTTGGCGCTGAGTTCAATTATCAATGGCAGTCTTCACCTGGTGTGGGACCCCAGGTGTGGACGAATGTCGCCGGGGCCACGGCTTCGACCTTTGGAGCGGACGGGGCACAGATTGGCCGGCTACTTCGTGTGGTCGTGAGCTACATCGATGGTCAGGGAACGCTTGAAAGCGTGACCTCGGCAGCGACGGCGGCTGTGGTTGCTATTCCAGCCACCATTGTCGGTACGGCGGCGGCAGACATTCTCAATGGCACCGCTGGGGTGGACGCCATCTCCGGACTTGGCGGCAATGATACGCTCAACGGGTTTGCCGGCGGAGACTTCCTTGATGGCGGGGACGGTGCCGACATTCTCAATGGCGGCTTGGGCGCGGACTCGATGATTGGCGGGATCGGAAACGATATTTTCGTTGTGCACGACGTTCTCGACTCGGTCTTCGAAGCGCTGGGTGCCGGTACCGATACGGTTCAGACGTCTCTCGCCTCCTATACACTCGGGGCGAATGTTGAAAACTTGCTCTACACCGTTGCCAACGACTTCAACGGGACGAGTACGGCGGCAGGCGGGGGCATTTTTGCCGGCACGGGCAACATACTGGCCAATGTGATCACCGGTGGAACAGGTAACGACACTCTGACCGGTTTGGCGGGCAACGACACGCTGAACGGCGGCAATGGTAACGACAGGTTCGTCGCGACGGCGCTCGACGCCAACGACACTTATAATGGTCAAGTGGGCATTGACCTTTACGATCTGTCGCTCACGGGTGCTGGCGCTACGGTCAATCTGGCCACTGGGGGGGCGAGCAGCCTGGAAACGGGTTCCGATCAGCTGAACACGATCGAGAACGTCAATGGAAGTTCGGGCAACGATGCCATCACCGGCAGCAACGTCGATAACGTCCTCAATGGCCTGGCAGGCGACGATACGCTTGCCGGCGGTGGTGGAGCCGACACACTGATCGGCGGTATCGGCAACGACACTTTGAACGGTGGTGCGGGCGCCGACATTCTCATAGGTGGGTTCAATAACGACACCATGAATGGCGGAAACGGGGACGACATCTTCCGCTTTGCAGCGAATTTTGGTGCCGATACGATCATTGGTTTCGACGCAGGTCCGATCGGCGGGCAGGATTTGATGAACTTGTTCGCGCTTGGCATCAACGCCGGGAACTTCGCGGCGCGGGTGGGGATTGTGGATTTGGGTGCAAATACCCAGGTGACAATCGATGGCGTGGATACGATCACATTGCTGGGCGTGAACGGCGTAGGTGCGAACACCATTACCATCGCCGATTTCAGCTTTGGGCCGTAGTCATTGAAGTGGCGCAGCCGGGCGGTTGAAGTTCCGCCGCCCGGCTCTATCTTTGCGCCGTCCGGACTCAAAGAATCCAAAAAGCACTGTCATCCCGGATCGCTGACTTTTCCCGAAGCCGAGCTTCGTTGGAAAAGTCAGCGATCCGGGATGACATTGATTTTTTGAAAGGCGCCACCCCTCGCCCTTTTTTGCGAAAAGCAAAAAAGGGTGAGGGGTTGTGGTTAGCTTCCATACCTCAGCTGCGCTTCCAGGGTTAGACCCAGGGCAACGGAAAGAAAATCGTCGCCGCGTTTGATTTTGGCATTGGGGATTTCCTCCGTGAGGACGGCTTCGATTGCGGGGACGCGGCTGGAGCCTCCCGTCATGAAGACGGTGTCGATGTTTTCCGCATCGATGCCGGCCAGCGCCAGGCAATTCCAGATGGCGAGGCGCAGGCGGGTGAGCTCGCTGGAGAGCGTCTCGTCAAATTCGTCGCGGGTGGCGCTGGCGCTCAAGCCGTGCTCAACGAAGGGCAGGGCGATGTTGGTGCGTTCGGCGTCGGTGAGTGCGATTTTGCCTGCTTCGACTTCGAAGGCAATGCGGTGGCCCAATTGCTTGGTGAGAACCGTGAGCAGGCGCTCGGTCTTTTCGGGTTCGACGGCAAGGCGGTTGATCTCGCGGGCTTCGCGCAGGATTTTTGGGGTGTAGCAGAGGTTGATCGTGGGCCACCATGAGAGGTCGGCGAAGGTCGAGCGCGGCATGGGAAGCTGTTTGGTCGTCAGCTCGCCGCCCAGACCCAGCAGCGGCATGACGTTGCTCATCGAAAGATTGCGGTCGAAGTCAGTCCCGCCGACGCGAACGCCGGTGTTGGCGAGGATGTCGTCGCGACGATCAGGGCGCGCACGGCGATCAGGACCGATGCGCACGATCGAGAAGTCCGAGGTGCCGCCGCCGATGTCAGCGACGAGAATGAGCTCTTCGCGGGTGGCTGACTGTTCGTATTGGGCGGCGGCGGCCACCGGTTCGTAGACGAACGAGACTTCGGTGTAGCCGGCCTGGCGGGCGAGGGCGGCCAGCGTGGTTTCGGCGCGGGTGTCGAGGGCGTCGTCGCCTTCGACAAAGCGGACAGGGCGGCCGTGGACTACCGCGTCGATGGGGGCGCCGATGGCCTCTTCGGCTTTCAGGCGAAGGCGACGCGAGAACATGGCGATGACATCAGTGAGCGGGATCGCGCGTTTTGACAGGACGGTGCGTTCGTTGATCAGCGAGGTTGAGAGAATGGTCTTGAGGCCGCGCATCAGGCGGCCTTCGTTGCCGTTGACATAGGCGTCGACGGCATCGCGACCATAGTGGGGCGTGTCGCGATCCGCGAAGTCGAAGAAGACGGCGGTGGGGATCATCGTCGAGGCGCCCTCCACGGGGGCGAGCGTGGCGGCGTTGTCTTTGACGATGCCGATCGCCGAATTGGAAGTTCCGAAATCAAATCCTGCTGCGCGCATGAAGTCCCCTCACCCTTTTTTGCGAAGTGCAAGAAAGACCCTCTCCCGCAAGGGGAGAGGAAGAATAACCTATATTTTCAGCATCGCTCCTCTTCCTCTCCCCTTGCGGGAGAGGGTCTTTTTTCGGCCTTCCGAAAAAAGGGTGAGGGGAGCGCCGCTATGCCAGAACCAACTCCGTCTCGCGGTAGCCTTGCAGATAAAGTGCGGCGGAAAGATCGCTGTGGTCCAGCCTTGCGTGGGCGGCTTGAGCGACGACGGGTTTGGCGCGGTAGGCGATGCCCAATCCCGACTCGCGGATCATGTCGAGATCGTTGGCGCCGTCGCCGATGGCCATTGTGTCACTGAGTGCTATTCCACTCTGGTTGGCGAGGTCGCGCAGGGTTTGACGCTTGGCCTCACGGCCGAGGATGGGTTCGCGGACCGTGCCGTCGAGTTTGCCGTTGGTCAGGCCCAGTTCGTTGGCACGATGCTGTGCGAAACCCGCAGCTTCGGCAACACGCGACGTGAAATAAGTGAAGCCGCCGGAGACGAGAGCGGCGGTTGCCCCGGCTTTTGTCATTGTTGCCACCAGGATTTTGGCGCCGGGGTTCAACTGCACGCGGGTTTCGTAGACCTTGCCCAGTGTGGATTCGGGCAGGCCTTTGAGCAGCGCCACGCGTTCGCGCAAGGCGCTTTCAAATTCGATTTCCCCGCGCATGGCGCGTTCGGTGATGGCTGAGATCTGGGGCTTTACGCCGGCAAAGTCTGCGATTTCGTCGATGCACTCGCAGCTGATGATGGTGGAGTCCATGTCGGCCAGCAGCAATCGTTTGCGGCGGCCGGTTGCGGGGACAATGTTGGCATCGACGGGGGCTGAGCCAAGCGCTTGGTGCACACGCTGGATAATTGTGAGGTCAAGGGTGCGAAATTCGCACGCGGTTCCGGGTGACAGCCAATGCGGCGTTGTGCCCATCACTGCGGAGGTGGACGCGACACTGACGTCATCCAAAGCGCCCAGCGCTGCGGTCAGAACCAATCTATAATCCATGAGCGCTTCAATCGAATCGAGGGTTTGCGTTGAATAGACCGGACGCCATTCTTATTGCAGGGCCGACCGCCAGCGGCAAGTCAGCGTTGGCGTTGATGCTGGCCGAGAAACTCGGCGGCGCGGTGATCAATGCGGACGCGATGCAGATTTATCGCGAGTTGCCGATCCTGTCGGCGCGGCCGGCGCCGGAAGAGGAAGCGCGGGCACCGCATTATCTCTATGGGTTCGTGAGTGTGTTCGAGCCGTATTCGGTTGGCCGCTGGCTTGAGGCGGCGCGGCTGGCATTGGAAGAGACGCGATCAAAGGGACTGCTACCGATTGTGACGGGCGGGACCGGGCTCTATTTTGCGGCGTTGTTGAATGGGTTATCGCCGATCCCGGAGATCCACGCGTCTATACGTGTCGAGGCGCGACAGAAATTGGCGGCGCTTGGGAACGAACGCTTCCACGCCGAGTTGCGCGGGCGCGATCCGGTTATGGCTGAGCGGTTGAACACCGGCGACGGTCAGCGTCTGGTGCGGGCATGGGAAGTGATCGAGGCAACAGGGCAGTCGCTGGCCGAGTGGCAGTTGCTGAAAGGCACGCCGGTGTTGACGGGCAGGCTCGCACGGTTTGTGCTGAAGCCCAATCGCGATTGGCTGTTGGCGCGGATCGTGCGGCGGTTCGAGGTGATGATGGCGCAAGGGGCGCTGGAGGAAGTAAGGGCGTTGGGGGCGCTTGGTTCGGAATTGCCTGCCGCACGCGCGCTGGGAGTGCCGCAATTGATGGCGCATCTTCGGGGAGAGGTGACACTGGAGGCGGCGGTCGAGCAGGCGGTTGTCGATACGCGGCGCTATGCGAAGAGACAGATGACCTGGTTTCGTCATCAGATGCCGCAGTGGACTTTTGTGGAGCGCAGCGAGGCCGGTGAGATGCTGGCGGTGATTGAGGGCGCGCTCAGGCCAGGATGAGCCCGCAGTGCTTGGCGAAATGGCGGAAGTCCTTGTCGCGTGTAATAAGCGAAACACTGTTGTCGATGCAAGATTGGGCGATGAGCGCGTCGGCGACACGTGCCTTGAAACCGTGGGCCAGGACTATTCGACGCGTCGCTCCAGCGCGCTCCCAATAGCCATCAGAAGTATCGAGTTGCAGAAAGCCTCCAATAGCGGAAGTTATCTTCGGGCCCGCCTTGGGGTAGCTCAGCAGTTCCGTGACAACGACCGGGGGCAAGCGCAATTGGCCACCGTCTACCGCGGCTTCGATCATCGTGAGGTCGGGTCCGCTTTCACCTTGGAGAAATGCAACGAGAGAGGAAGTGTCGGCTGCGATCATCGCCGATCATGCCGAATTTCGTCCAGCGTAAGATCGAACTTTATTTTCCCACGCAACTTTGCGAGTTCCTTATAGGCGCGCGCGCGCCTTAACATCTCAAGCCCTTTGCGCACAGTTTCGGTGATGCCTTCGCCGGTTTCGGCTTGGGCGCTTTCCAGGAGGGCGGCGGGGACGTGGACGGTGATTTTTCTGATTTCGTTTTCCATGCCAGCATTAATACCATAACTTTTTATGGCATTCAAACTTCACCCGCCCCCTTGACGCAGTGCAGCAAAATTGGTAGGTGTTTCGTAATAATCTTGCTGGAAACTGTGTGAATGTGGAATTTTGTGCTTGTAGTAGGCGGCGCCGCTGATTCTTGGACCTAACCGGGTCTCAAGGAAAGGTGGCGTATTCAAGGGCCCTGACGGGGCCTTTTCTTATGGTCGAGAGTCTGAAGATGAGTTTGACAGCGACGCAACAGGACCTGACGGGCGCCGAAATCGTGATCCGGGCGCTCAAGGATCATGGGGTTCACCATATCTTTGGCTATCCCGGTGGGGCGGTCCTGCCGATCTATGACGCGCTGTTTCAGGACGACGGCATTCAGCACATTCTGGTGCGCCATGAGCAGGGCGCGGCGCATGCGGCAGAAGGCTATGCGCGCTCGACGGGGAAGCCCGGGGTGCTGTTGGTGACGTCGGGGCCGGGGGCGACGAATGCCGTCACCGGATTGACCGATGCCTTGATGGATTCCATTCCGCTGATCTGCATCACGGGGCAGGTGCCGACGCATTTGATCGGCACGGACGCGTTTCAAGAGGCCGACACCGTTGGGATCACGCGGCCATGTACGAAACACAACTGGCTGGTGCGCGATGTGCGCGATCTGGCGCGGATAATGCACGAGGCGTTCTACATCGCCACGACCGGGCGGCCGGGGCCGGTGTTGATCGATATCCCCAAAGACGTGCAGTTCAAGCGGGCGCCTTATGTGGGGCCGACGAATATCCGGCACAAAACCTATCAGCCGCGGATCAAGGGCGATCTGAAGAAGATAGAGCAGGCGGTGGAGATGATTGCGGCCGCCAAGCGTCCGGTGTTTTACACCGGTGGTGGCGTGATCAATTCGGGGAAGCTGGCGTCGCATTTGTTGCGCGAGTTCGTGCGTCTGACGGGGTATCCGATCACGTCGACCTTGATGGGGCTTGGCGCTTATCCGGCATCGGACAGACAGTGGCTGGGCATGTTGGGGATGCACGGCACCTATGAGGCCAATCTTGCCATGCACGATTGCGATTTGATGATCGCCATCGGGTCGCGTTTTGACGACAGGGTGACGGGGCGGCTGGACGCGTTTTCGCCGAACTCGAAGAAGATTCATATCGACATCGATCCGTCGTCGATCAACAAGACTGTGCGCGCCGAGGTCGGCATTGTCGGTGATGCGGCGCATGTGCTTGAGGACATGATCCGGTTGTGGCGTGCCAAGCAGTTGAAGCCCGATGGCGCGGCGCTGAGCGCGTGGAAGATGCAGATCGAAGGCTGGCGGGCGCGCAATTGTCTGGCGTACAAGCCGTCTGCAGAGGTGATCAAGCCGCAATATGCTGTCGAGCGCTTGTACGAGTTGACCAAGGGCCGCAGCACTTATATCTCGACCGAAGTGGGTCAGCATCAGATGTGGGCGGCACAGTATTACCGGTTTGAGGAGCCCAACCGCTGGATGACATCGGGCGGGCTTGGGACGATGGGCTATGGCTTGCCGGCCGCAGTTGGTATCCAGGTCGCGCATCGCGACGCGCTGGTGATCGACATCGCGGGCGAGGCCAGCGTGCAGATGACGATGCAGGAGCTGTCGACGGCGGTGCAGTTCGATTTGCCGATCAAGATTTTTATCATCAACAATAAGTATATGGGGATGGTGCGTCAGTGGCAACAATTGCTGCATGGCGGGCGCTATTCGCACTCGTATTCCGAGGCGTTGCCGGATTTCGTCAAGCTGGCCGAAGCCTACGGCGCCGTTGGCATTCGGGCGACGAAGCCGGATGAGCTGGATGACAAAATCAAAGAGATGATCAATGTGAACAGGCCGGTGCTGTTCGATTGCGTTGTCGATCAGACTGAGAACTGCTACCCCATGATACCGTCGGGAGCGGCGCATAATGAGATGATTCTCAATGATGCGGTTGGTGAGGCGAAGGTGAGTGAAGCGGGAAAGATTTTGGTCTGATGAGCAAGCAACCTGGTTCAGCTTATTTTCTGGATGATTCCAAGAAGACAGAAATTCGAACGACCTTCTGCGTGCTCGTCGACAATGAGGCGGGCGTTCTGGCGCGGGTGATCGGGTTGTTTTCGGGGCGCGGCTACAACATCGAGAGTTTGACGGTGGCGGAGGTCGATCATCTCGACCACACGTCGCGCATTACGATTGTGACTTCGGGGACGATGGAAGTTCTCGAGCAGATCCGCCATCAGCTCGAACGGCTGGTGCCGGTGCACAAAGTATTTGACCTGACGGCCGAGCATCCGGGGATCGAACGTGAAATGGCGCTGGTGAAGGTGGCGGGTACCGGCGAGAAGCGGGTTGAGGCGCTGCGGCTGTCGGATGCGTTCAGGGCGCGGGTTATCGATACAACTCATTCGAGTTTTGTTTTCGAGGTCACCGGCAATCCGCAAAAAATTGACGCGTTTGTCGATCTGATGAAGCCTTTGGGGCTGATGGAAGTTTCGCGTACCGGTGTGGTCGCGATCAGCCGCGGCGCGGAGGCGATGTGAATTCATTCTTGGAACATTGGAGACAACGATGCGTGTTTATTATGATCGCGATGCGGACGGCAATCTTATCAAGGGCAAGAAAGTTGCGATTATCGGCTTTGGCAGTCAGGGGCATGCGCATGCACTGAACCTTCGCGATTCTGGTGCGAAGGATGTGGTGGCGGCTTTGCGGCCGGGCGCGTCTGCCGACAAGGCCAAAGCGCAGGGCTTCAAGGTGATGGATGTTGCCGATGCCGCGAAGTGGGCCGACGCAATGATGATGGTGACGCCCGACGAATTGCAGGCCGATATTTATAGAGAGGCGCTGCACGGCAACATGAAGCAGGGTGCAGCGTTGATGTTCGCGCACGGCTTCAATGTGCATTTCCGCTTGATCGAGCCGCGCGCTGACCTTGACGTTCTTATGGTGGCCCCGAAAGGGCCTGGGCACACGGTGCGCTCGGAATATCAGAAGGGCGGCGGCGTGCCGTGTTTGATCGCCGTGCACAAGAATGCCAGCGGCAATGCGCAGGAGATAGGGTTGTCGTATGCCAGCGCCATCGGCGGCGGGCGTGCGGGGATTATCGAAACCAATTTCCGCGAAGAGTGCGAGACCGATTTGTTCGGCGAACAAGTGGTGCTGTGCGGCGGGCTGGTCGAACTCATTCGCGGCGGCTTTGAGACGCTGGTCGAAGCGGGTTATGCGCCCGAGATGGCGTACTTCGAATGCCTGCATGAGGTGAAACTGATTGTCGATCTGATCTATGAAGGCGGGATTGCGAACATGAACTATTCGATCTCGAACACGGCCGAATATGGCGAGTACGTCACGGGGCCGCGTATCATCACGGAGCAAACGAAAGCCGAGATGAAGCGCGTGCTGGCCGACATACAGTCCGGCAAGTTCGCGCGCGACTGGGTGCTGGAAAACAAGGCCGGGCAGGCAAGCTTCAAAGCTACGCGCGCCAATCTCTCAGGGCATCAGATCGAAGAGGTAGGCGCGAAATTGCGCGCCATGATGCCGTGGATTGCGAAGAACAAGCTGGTCGATCAGGCGAAGAACTGAGCTTATTATGTCACTTGTTCTTGGAACATGAGGCGGCAACTGCGATCTGACTGGCAATAGAGTCCGGTCAGAAGCTTCTCCCCCTAGACAAGTTTGACGGGATCCCTTCCAGTTCGTACTCGATATTCATGGCTTGGGAGGCTTGGAATGCGCGTGCGGCTTTCCGTTTCAACAGCAGTATTTGTGGTGCTCGGGCTTTTGCTTGGGTTCGCGACCTCGACTCGCAGCGCGCTTGCCAGATTGCCGGTTGCTGAGTTCACGAAGGACGCGACGCTTGGCTCTGTGTCGATTTCGCCAAGTGGCCGCTATTTGGCACAAGCCAAGCTGATCAACGACGGCAAGAAGACCGTCATCGCCGTTTTCGATCTGGACAATCTTTCCGTAAAGCCGACGGGAACGGCGATGCCTGATGGTGTTACTGTCTTGTCGGTGCAATGGGCCAATGAGAACAGGCTGCTGATCAGCGCGATGGAACTCAGCGCGGACACGGATTCTAATCAGTATTTTGGTGGAATCCCGCGGATTATTGCCATTGACCGTGATGGGAAAAATCTGAAGATCCTGTTTAACAACAAACGCTTGTTGCAATACTCTTGGGATACACCGGGCTGGGTACATCCGCTTCCGAAGGAACCCGACTACGTTCTGATGGATACAAGCGATGAATACGGACGGAACAATCTCTATCGTGTCAACGTACACGACGGCAGTGCCGAAATGGTCCAAAAGGGCACGAAAGGCACCTATAATTGGCTGACCGATCTTGACGGCATTCCGCGGGTGCGCTGGGACGGCGAATGGACATCGGGCAAGCGGCAGATGCTCGTGCGACGTGGATTGACCGATGACTGGGATGTCGTTTCCGAACACATTGAACGCGACACACCTGACATAAAAATCCTAGGTTTTGGCGATGACCCGACGACCGCGATTGTTGCCAGCCGACTGGGAACCGATCGTTTCGGAATTTATGAGTACAATGTTGCTTCGAAAGCCTTGGGCCGGCCCCTGTTCCAACATCCCAGCGTGGATGTCGGGTCACCTGTAGGGCAGCCCATCTATGATCCTTACACGACCAAGTTAGTCGGCATTTCGTATGTTGATGATGTGTGGTTCAGGAAATATTTTGATCCGGATCTGGCGCGCGTTCAGGCTGATGTGGAGTCGGGTTTGCCTGGTGAAGCGATCGTGATTGCCACGTCGTGGTCAGAAGACCGGAAGCGCTTTGTGTTTTACACCGAAGGCCCGACAAACCCGGGAACCTATTACTACTACAACGCCGAGAAGCATCAGGCCACGATGATTGGCAGGGTCTATCCTGGTTTGGTCGAACGCGAGTTGGGTGAAATGCTCGTGATAAAATATGCCGCCCGCGACGGAACCAAAATACCCGGCTATCTGACGCTTCCTCCCGGAAAGGGCGATAAAAATCTTCCCATGATCGTGATGCCACATGGTGGCCCTGAATTGCGTGATTATGTGCAGTATGACGGGTGGGCGCAGTTTCTGGTCAATCGGGGTTATGCCGTATTCCAACCGAACTTCCGGGGATCAGGCGGTTATGGACGCGCATTCACTGAGAAGGGGCACCGGCAGTGGGGCCGGTTGATGCAAGATGACATTACGGACGGGGTCAAGGCCCTGATCAAGGACGGCACTGCAGACCCGAAGCGGGTGTGCATTGTCGGTGCGAGCTATGGCGGTTATGCAGCGCTTGCGGGCGGCGCGTTTACGCCGGACCTCTACAAATGTGTCGTGAGCGTTGCCGGGGTTAGCGACATTCCCCAGATGATCGCCGACGAGAAATCGATGCATGGCAGCGGTTCCGAAGTTTACAACTACTGGAAAAAGTGGGTTGGCGATCCTTCAGCCGATCTTGCAGAAATGAAGGCTGCATCGCCCATCTTTCATGTCTCAAACTTTGCTGCGCCAGTTCTGCTGGTACACGGCACGAAAGACAACATTGTGCTTCCCAATCAAAGTTATCGCATGGAGAAGGCCCTGAGCGCCGCGAAAAAGCAGGTGCGGCTGGTTCAAATTGAAAATGAAGGGCACCATTATCAGGGACCGACGTCGAAGCAGCGTCTGTTCGAAGAGTTTGAGAAATTCCTGTCGGCAAACATTGGAAACTAGGATCGTCAATGGCGGCAGTGCTCCCCGGTGGGCGCGAAATTGCGGGCGATGATGCTGTGGATTGCCAAGAACAAGCTGGTCGATCAGGCGAAGAGTTAGGGCTCCGTTCTCTCGTTTGGTATTCAAACTGGACAAGCTGCCTTTTTTCGCATTGAGTTGTGGTTGCGTCTCGCTATGGGGGTTTCAATCATGACGAAGCGGCTGTGCGCGGTTTTGTTGGTGCTTGCTTGGGGTACTTTCACGACAGCGGCAAAGGTGCCGTTGATCGAATTTGTTCAACGCCCTGTGGTCGTTTCGCCGGTTGTGTCGCCCAATGGTCGTTATCTCGCTGTTGCGAAAGCCGGTGAAGATCGAAAAAAGGCAGTCATCGCGGTCCTCGATTTAGATGCACCAAACGTCAAGCCGACCATCGCGTTGGCTGTCGAGCACGCAGTTGTGGATTGGGTGCGATGGGCTAACGACGACCGATTGCTGATGGGTTTGACAAACGCCCAAATCATCAAGGACACAGGTGTGCTTCAATTTGGCTTCTCGCGAGCGGCCTCTGTCGATCGCAGAGGCGGTCCTTTTGCTGTTCTATTCAACAATCAGAGATGGCTGAAGTATACACAGGACTTGTCAGAAGTCGTGCATCCCCTGCCATTAGAGCCTAACTTCGTATTGATGGGTGCGAGTGATGAGTATGGCAGCAACAATCTGTATCGGGTCAACGTTGCTGACGGTAGGTCGGAGATCTTACACAGCGGCACTCGGGGTACCTATCACTGGCTAACCGACCTGCAAGGCAATGCGCGCGTTCGATGGGACGCCAATTTGACGCGCGGGGAAAGTGACGTTCTTATTCGGCGCGGCGAAAGCGATAATTGGGATGTGGTCGCCACATATGACGAGCGCGAGCTCCCCGATCTGAATATCGTAGGGTTTGGAGATAACCCTACGACTGCAATTGTGGCCAGCCGTCATGGCGGTGATCGCTATGGGCTCTATGAGTATAATATCATCAGCCGGGCGTTGGGCAGGCAGTTGTTCCAACACCCCAGTGTCGATATTGGCGCGCCGGGCGGCCCAATCTATGATCCGCACACGACGAAATTGCTTGGATTTTCCTATGCCGAGGATGTTTGGTACCGGCACTATTTCGATCCGGAGTTGGCGGGGGTGCAGCAAAAGCTGGAGACTCTATTCGCCGACGCTGCCGTCGTGCGACCCACGTCATGGTCCATCGATCGAAAACGATTTGTTGTCGTTACCGAGGGGCCCAAAGATTCCGGCTCTTATTTTCTTTATGACGCCGTGAAGGGTGCTACGACATTTATCGGAAAGCGGTTTCCAAAATTGCCGCCCAGCGAACTCGGAGACATGTTGGCAGTCAAGTATTCTGCCCGCGATGGTACGAAAATACCGGGTTACCTCACCATGCCCCCGGGCAAGGGTGAGAAGAACCTGCCCATGATTGTGATGCCGCATGGTGGGCCTGAGTTGAGGGACACCATGCAGTTCGACAGTTGGGTGCAGATGCTGGCCAACAGGGGCTATGCCGTGTTTCAGCCCAATTTTCGGGGGTCGGGCGGCTACGGCAAGGCCGTTACTGAAGCCGGGCATCGCCAATGGGGCCGTCTGATGCAACATGACATCAGCGACGGCGTGAAAGCGTTGATCAAGGAGGGCACGGCTGACCCCAATCGCATTTGTATTGTTGGGGCAAGTTATGGTGGCTATGCCGCGCTGGCGGGCGGGGCCTTTACGCCCGAACTCTACAAATGCGTCGTGAGCGTTTCAGGGGTCAGCGACATTCCACAGATGCTCGTGGACGATAAAATCACCCATGGCGCGGATTCGTACGCGTATAATTACTGGAAGAAGTGGGTAGGCGATCCGAAGATCGATCTGGAACAAATGAAGGCTGTTTCACCGGCTTATCATGCGGCGAATTTCGTTGCTCCCGTTTTGCTCATTCACGGCAAGAACGATGTGAATGTTCGCCACAACCAAAGTATTCGCATGGACAAGGCGTTGTTCAAAGCGAACAAGAAGAGCGAGTTGGTTCTGCTTGAGTTCGAGGGGCATGCATTCGCATTTCCGCCCTCACGTTTGAAAATGTTCACCGAGATTGAGCGGTTTTTGCAGACGCATATTGGAAATTGAATCGGAGCGGCTGAACCACAAGGCCGCAGCATTGCCGTTGGCGCGCAGAGCGGGGTCAATGGTTCACCCGGCGACGTAAGGCTGGTCTGCGGGTGGTCCAGACGGTTTATCCAAATCTTTAATCGCGCCGGGCTTTGCCAGCTTTGGTTTGCGCGGCTAATACGACGGTATCCACTATAGCAGGATTTACCCATGCGCATCGGAACTCCGCTTTCTCCTTCTGCGACCAAGGTCATGCTTTTGGGGGCGGGGGAGTTGGGTAAAGAAGTTGTCATTGAATTGCAGCGGTTGGGCGTTGAGGTGATTGCGGTTGATCGTTATGCGGATGCGCCTGGTCATCAGGTGGCGCACCGGGCGCATGTGATTGATATGACCGATGGCAAGGCGTTGCGCGATTTGGTGGTGAAGGAAAAGCCGCATTTGATCGTCCCCGAGATTGAGGCGATTGCGACGGACGAGTTGGTGCGCATTGAGGCGGAAGGTCTGGCGCGTGTTATTCCAACGGCTACTGCCGCACATATCACGATGAACCGCGAGCGTATCCGGCGTCTGGCGGCGGAAGAGTGTGGATTGGCGACATCGCGGTTTGCGTTCTGTTCATCGCTGGACGAGCTTCAGGGGACGATCGATGGCGGGGTTGGTTATCCCTGTTTTGTGAAACCGGTGATGTCATCTTCGGGCAAGGGGCAGAGCAAGATCAATGATCGCAACCAGGTGGCAGGGGCCTGGGAATATGCGATGGCAGCAGGGCGGGTGAAGCAGGCCCGGGTCATCGTGGAGTCGGAGGTCAAGTTCGATTATGAGATCACGCTGCTGACGGTGCGTCACGCAGGAGGCACGTCATATTGCGAGCCTATCGGGCATGTGCAAATCGATGGCGATTACGTCGAGTCGTGGCAGCCGCAGGGTATGACGGCTGTTGCGCTCGAGCGATCGCGCGCGATGGCCAAGGCGATTACGGACCGGCTTGGCGGGTCTGGGATTTTCGGCGTCGAGCTGTTTATCAAGGGCGACGAAGTCTGGTTTTCGGAGGTCAGTCCGCGGCCGCACGACACGGGGCTGGTTACGCTGGCGAGCCAGCATCAGAGCGAGTTTGCGCTGCATGCGCGGGCGATTCTGGGTTTGCCGGTTGATACGAGTTTGCGGTCGCCGGGTGCGAGTGCGGTGATTTATGGCGGCGTCGATGCGAAGGGAATTGTCTTCGAAGGTGTTGACCGGGCTCTGGAAATTCCAGGGGTGGAGCTGCGATTGTTCGGCAAGCCAGAGGCGTTCAGGAAACGCCGGATGGGTGTGGCTTTGGCGCGGGCCAATACCGTTGAGACGGCGCGCGCGCGGGCCAAGCAGGCGGCCTCATTGGTGCGGCCGGTGACGGCTTAGCTTATTTGATGTCGATCGCACCCAACAGGTTTGAATAGTCATCGGTCCACAGTGCGGATTTCTGGTCCGGGGTCAGGGGGCGCCAGAGGCCCGTGTGGCTGAGTGGCGTCAGGGCATTGGGATCCGGTGACAGGGCGATCCAGTGAGATGAGCTGATGAGCCTTTTGGCTTGTGCCGCGTTGGCCTTGAAAACCTGTGAGATGCCGGTCAAGCCGGCGGCGCGAGCGGTCTGGGCCACAATTGGTTCAAGTTTCAGATAACGGTTCGATATGTTGAAGATGATCATTCCGCCCGGTGTGAGCTTTGAACGCAGCATGCTCATCGCTTCACGTGTCATCAGGTGCGTTGGAATTGAGTCCGAACTGAAAGCGTCAAGAACCAATACATCGAATGATCCGTTGGCCTCTCGTGCCAATGACAGGCGAGCGTCGCCGATGACGATCCTGGCATTGGGCGCGCAGTCCTTGAGGAACGTGAAGGCGCCGTGGTCCTTGGCCAGTTTGACGACCAAGGGATCGATTTCATACAGCGTCCACAAATCGCCGGCTCTGGAGTAGCAAGTGGTGGCGCCGGCGCCGAGGCCGATCACACCAAAGCGCAAACTTGGGTGTGCGGATTGCAGGGCGTTGATCGCCTGGCCGAGCGGGCCTTCCGCGGCGTAGTACGTCAACGGTTCGCGGCGCTGTGCCGGTGCTGTTGCCTGGGCGCCGTGAATTGTGGTGCCGTGCGACAGGATCAGGTGCTGATGGTCGGATGTTGAGTAAACGCGATAGGCGCCGAAAAAGCTGCGGGCTTCGGTGAGGATGTTGGCATCGTGACGCGCGTGGAGCAGGACAAACATCGCGGCGAGAGCGAAAGCGAAGCGAAGGCTGCGTTCCTGAAAGTGGTAGACCAGCAAACACAGCGGCGACAAGATCGCGACCATGACAAACACCGGGATGTCGGAGGCGTTGACTTCCAGCAAACGCAGCAGCACGGCGCCAATCACCGCGGTGAGCGGCAGTGCCAGGTCCAGGCGGTTAAGGCGCAAGCGTTCGGCCGGCGGCAAAAACAATGCGCGGGTGAATCCGGCCGCTACCAACGTAATGGGGTATTCGAGAATGCCGGAGAAGAGTTCGGGGGCAATGACGGCGTTGAAGACGCCGCCAAGCGCGCCGCCCAAGGACATCCAGAGGTAGAACTCCGTCAGCTGTCTGGCGTCAGGCTTTGAGCTGGCGAGTTCCGTGTGACGGGCGAGTGCAATCACGAAGAAGGCGATCAAATGGACGCTGAGGCCGGCCAGATTTGATCCATCAAACCACATCATCGCTGCCAGCATGACAAGCGCCAGCGCTTCAGCTTTGAACAGCACTGGCCGGGCAATCACTTGTCTTTGAGCGAAGGCAAAGATGAAGGTGACGAGGTAGAGCGCAAGGGGGGCTGCCCACAGCAACGGCATCGCCGCTATGTCGGTGGTGATGTGGGTGGTGACGCCGAGGAGCAAACTTGAGGGGACAAAAGCCAGTGCCACCCAGCGAAAGCGTTCGAAGCTTGTGGGTTTGGTCTGCGCGGCGGCGTCGGGTTTTGCCGTCTGCGCGGGCGCTTGAGCGGCCACGCGGAGGAGTGCAATCCCTGACACGGCGATAAGGGCAATCAGAACGAAAAAGCCTTCAGACCACAGGGTGCTCTGTGAGGTCACGCCTGCAAATGGTTCAATGATCAGAGGGTAGCCCAGCAATCCCAACAAACTGCCGGCATTGCTGGCAACGTAGAGTTGATAGGGATTTGAGGCGGCAGCATGACCCGAGAGCGAAAACCAGCGCTGGAGTAAAGGAGAGGTGGCGGCGATGATTGTATATGGCAGCCCGACGGTGACAGAAAAAAGTCCTATCAGCCAATAGGTGGGCATTTCGCCTGCCGGCGGTATCGTGCCTGCGGGAATGGCGAGCGGCAAAACGAATGTTGCGCCAATCAGCACTGCGACATGGACTGCAATCTGGGCGCGCAATGTCAATCGGGTGCCAATGGTGTGCGCATAGAGATAGCCCAGCAACAGCGCGGTTTGAAAGAAAAGCAGCGCCGTGGTCCAGACTGCCGGCGTGCCCCCAAGCAACGGCAACACCATTTTGCCAAACATGGGCTGGACCCAGAACAGCAATGTAGCGGCGGTAAAGGTCGCGGCGGTGACGATGGGTGCCACCAGGTTCATGGCACTCAAGGCTGAACGAGGGTACGTGCCCGTACCGGGTGAAGCGAAGTCCTGCATGCGGGGAGCTCGACCTGAAATTGTGCGACGCGTACCCAGGCATCAGTGATGGCGGTACAGAACCTCTGCCTCATCTGTCATCGATACCAGGTGCTGAAGCAAAGCACGGCCGGGCTGACTATCGGGTTAAGTTGCGGGCCAGTTCTGGCTTAAGGACTGGGTAGGGAGTTGGTTCCATCTTGCGGCTATGAACGGAACCGGGTGCCGCACTGGCACCGTTTGGAACATTTGACGCGAATTCCGGCTGCCGGACGCTTATTGTGATTGCGGAGTGCTGGTGTTTGGCTCTAATGATTCGCTAGCAGGAGCGCGGATTGGTGCTGGAGTTTCACCGGGTCTTAACTGCGTTTCCTTATGGTCAAGGCTCGCAAGCGAAGTGGGCCACGTGAGGCATAGGCGGTATGGTTCGAACGTACACAAGGAACGATGGAGCGAAGGCTGATTGCTTTCGAACGCGTTCGTGCGTGCGTGAGACGCTGCGTCTGCCTTTCCGGATTGAGCTCGAGCTCCTTCTTAGCTGCCCCTAGGCGCGAAAGCAGCCGCGAAGACGCTCACGGGCGTCGCGGCTGGTGCTTAGGGGACGCGAAGACAAGGGACCCGGGCAACATATTCGAACCGCCAGCGAGCGGGCTTAGAGAAGAGACCATGTCAAATTCGAACCGAGTGAAGATTTTCGACACGACCCTGCGCGACGGCGAACAATCGCCGGGTGCGGCGATGAACCTCGAAGAAAAATTGAAGATTGCCGAGATGCTTGATGATTTCGGCGTCGATATCATCGAGGCTGGATTTCCGATTTCGTCCAACGGCGATTTTGAAGCGGTATACGAGATCGCAAGGCTCGCCAAGCGTTCGGTAATTTGCGGTCTGGCGCGCGCCGGAGTGAAGGACATCGATAGGGCTGGTGAAGCGTTGAAGCCGGCAAAGCGGGCGCGCATCCATACCTTTATTTCGACCAGCCCGGTGCATATGAAACACAAGCTGCAGATGGAACCGCATCAGGTGCTTGAGGCGGTGATCGGCAGCGTCACCCGTGCGCGCAGCCTTGTCGACGACGTTGAATGGTCGGCGGAAGATGCGACGCGCACCGAGTTCGAGTTTCTGTGCCGTTGTGTCGAGGCGGCCATTAAGTCCGGCGCTACAACGATCAATATTCCCGATACGGTCGGTTATGCGATCCCGTCTGAGTATGGAGCGCTGATTGCCTTGCTGATTGCCAAGGTGCCGGGGGCTGAGAAGGTCACCTTCTCAACCCATTGCCACAATGATCTGGGGCTTGCGGTTGCCAATTCTCTGGCCGGAGTTGCAAGCGGTGCGCGCCAGGTTGAATGCACGATCAACGGGATCGGCGAGCGGGCGGGGAATGCGGCACTTGAAGAGATTGTCATGGCGCTGACGGTGCGCGCCGATATCTTGCCCTATACGACGGGGATTGAAACCGCTTCGATCTTGCGGGCGTCGAAGCTGGTGTCGAACGTTACGGGGTTTCCCATCCAGTACAACAAGGCGATTGTCGGCAAGAATGCGTTTGCGCATGAGTCCGGCATCCATCAGGACGGTATGCTCAAGCATACGCAGACCTATGAAATCATGACGCCGGAGTCGGTTGGCGTTTCGAAGACATCGCTGGTGCTTGGCAAGCTTTCGGGGCGGCATGCCTTCAAGGACAAGCTGGAAGCGATGGGATACGAGCTTGGCGGCAACGCGCTGGAAGACGCATTTCGCCGGTTCAAGGATCTGGCTGACAAGAAAAAGCATGTGTTTGACGAAGACATTGTAGCCCTGGTGGACGATGAGATCGCGCGTGGGCTTGATCGCATACAGTTCGTGAATATGCGTGTGGTTGCGGGAACCTTTGGCCCGCAGAGTGCGGAGCTTGAGCTTTCGATCGACGGGCAGACCCGCCTTGGGGTGGCGCGCGGCGATGGCCCGGTTGATGCCATTTTCAACGCGATCAAGTCGTTGTTTCCCCATGAGGCGACGCTTGCGGTGTTCGAAGTGCATGCGGTGACGGAGGGAACCGATGCGCAAGCCGGTGTCACTGTGCGCCTGAGCGAAGACGGCAAGAGCGTGACGGGACGTTCCGCCGATACGGACACGCTGGTGTCGGCGGCGAAGGCTTATGTGCATGCGCTCAACAAATTGCTGGTGAAACGCCTGAAGACGGCGCCCGAAGCCCTGACTGTTGCGCGAGGTTAGACTGAACTGAACCCCTGGCCAAATCTGCAACAAGCTGATTTGGCCACAATTTGAAGGCGGAGAAACGAATGTTCTCGAGTTTGTTGGGCTTCCTGTCGTCGGACATGGCGATTGATCTGGGGACGGCGAATACCCTGGTCTACGTCAAGGGGCGCGGGATCGTGCTCAACGAACCGTCGGTCGTCGCCATCATGAACAAGAATGGCAAGAAGCAGGTTCTGGAAGTGGGCAATGCCGCCAAGATGATGCTGGGCCGTACGCCCGGCAATATCGAAGCCATTCGTCCGATGCGCGACGGCGTGATCGCCGACTTTGAAGTCGCGGAAGAGATGATCAAGCACTTCATCCGCAAGGTGCATAACCGGCGCTCGTTTGCAAATCCGATGATCATTATTTGCGTGCCATCTGGGGCTACGGCAGTTGAGAAGCGCGCGATCCAGGAGTCGGCGTTATCGGCCGGAGCGCGGCGCGTCTATCTGATCGAAGAGCCAATGGCAGCGGCGATCGGTGCGAACCTGCCGGTGACTGAGGCGACGGGCTCGATGGTTGTTGATATCGGCGGGGGCACCACGGAAGTGGCGGTGCTGTCGCTGGGCGGGATTGTCTATGCGCGCTCGGTGCGGGTGGGCGGCGACAAGATGGATGAGGCTATTATTTCCTATATCCGGCGGCACCATAATCTGTTGATCGGAGAAGCATCGGCCGAGCGGATCAAGAAGGAAGTCGGCTGTGCGCGGGCGCCCGAAAACGCCAGCGAAATCAAAATCGACATCAGGGGCCGCGACTTGCTGAATGGCGTGCCCAAGGAAATTACGATTACGCAGGCGCAAATTGCCGACGCGCTGCTGGAGCCGGTCAGTCAAATCGTTGAAGCGGTAAAGGTGGCGCTGGAGGCGACGCCGCCAGAGCTTGCGGCTGACATTGTGGACAAGGGAATCGTAATGACAGGCGGCGGGGCGCTGCTGACGAATTTGGATCAGGTGCTGCGCGACCAAACGGGTTTGCCGGTCTCCATCGCCGATGAGCCGTTGTCATGTGTGGCTCTGGGCACAGGCAAGGTGCTTGAACATTTGAGTACGCATAGGCAGGTCCTGTCGTCGGTTTATTATTAGTACGTCTATTTGTGCCTTTAAGGAATGAGCCGCTAAGAGATGGCGTGGAACCGCAATCGCCGCAGATCATCTTCTGGATCGTGGGCGGTCTTGGCCCAGAATCCGGCGTTGGTGATTTTCTTTGTGATCGCGCTTGTCCTGCTGGTCGTCGGGCGTGGCCAAGAGGCTTTGTTTGACGACGCACGCGGTGCCGCAAATGATGTGAGCGCCGTGTTTATGGAAGTGCTTTCGGTGCCTGCCAGCGAAGTGAACCAGTGGATCGCGGGCCTTGGATCGTTGTTTTCGACCTATGACGAAAACCAGAAACTGCGCCAGGAAAATGCAAAGCTGCGGGCGGCGCAAAGCGAGCTTTCGGAACTGCAACGCAAAGTGCAGCGCTATGAAGGGCTGTTGAAAATTCCTACCGATGCGCCGGTGACGGCGGTTGCGGCGCGGGTGATTGCGGATACAGCAGGGCCGTTCGTGCGGACAGTCTTGATCAACGCCGGGCGAGCGCAGGATGTGCTCAAGGGGCAGGCTGTCGTCGATGACCGGGGCTTGCTGGGCCGCGTGATTGCGACGGGTAACCGCTCGTCGCGCGTGTTGCTGGTGACGGACCTCAACAGCCGCATCCCGGTACTGATCGAGGGTGTCAATCTGAAAGCCATTCTGGTTGGCGATAATACCGAGCGTCCGGTGCTGGAATATCTTCCGTCGGGTTCGCGCATTGTGGCCGGTGCCCGCGTTGTCACGACATCGGACGGCGCAGCATTTCCGCCGGGCATTGCCATTGGCATTGTTGCCAAGGGCGAGACCTCGCCGCGTGTGAAGCTTTTTACGAACGAGGGGCGCGCCGACTTTGTGCGTATTCTGAAGTATCGCGCTCCGATTGATGTGGATGAAGCGCCTTCCGGCACAGAGCCCCCTGACAAGGGCGATGGCAAGGCGAAACCAGCGTCGGCGCAGCCTGCGGGAGCGTTGCCGACGACTAACGCCGTGCACGCGCAACCCGGAAGGCCACGGCCATTGTGAGCAGCAGACCTTGTCATGTTTGAGGTTCTGCAGATCGGATTTTTCTGGTTGCTGCAGCAGTTGTGGCGCGCCTTGCCGCTTTTTGTGACGCTGGCGATGATGCTGGTTTCGATGGCGCCGATGAACTTGATGCAAGGCGTTGTGCTGGGTCCCGACCTTGCGTTGATTGCCATTTTCTTTTGGGCCATTCATGGGCCGGAGTTTCTTCCGCCGTGGGCGGTCTTTGCGGTGGGATTGGCCCAGGATTTCGCGACGGGTTCGCCGGTCGGCTTTTGTGCGGTTATGTATCTGTTTGCTTATGGATTTACCTTGTCGCAGCGGGTGTTCTTTCGTGGCCGAACCGGGGTGGGCGTGTGGTTGGGATTTGCGATTATTGCGGTGCTGATGGCCGTTGGTTCCTGGGTTCTGGGCACTTTTGTTTATGCGCGGTGGCTTCCGCCTGGGGAACTTTTTGGCCAAGCGGCAGTCTCAGTTATTTTTTATCCCTTGCTGGCCCGCGTGTTATTACTGCTGCGTCGCGCGCTGACGACTGCGCCGGAAACATTGCGAGGTTGAGTGCCCAATGATGGATGGCCGCGATAGTGTGAGATTTCGTGCGTTTACGCGCCGTGCGGCGCTGTTGTCGGCAGGAACCGCCGGGTTGTTTGCGCTCCTCACAGGGCGGATTTTTCAGTTGTCGGTGTTGCAGCGTGAGCAATTCACAATGATGGCCGAAGACAACCGGATCAATCTTCAGCTGTTGGCGCCGCCACGTGGACGCATCTTCGACCGCGGCGGTGTTGAACTGGCGAAGACGGCGCAGAACTTCAGGCTGCTGGTGATCCCGGAGCGTACGAAAGACGTTCGCGCGGCACTGGAGCGTGTCGCACAATTGATAGATTTGCCGCCGCATCGCATCGCCAAGGCTGTTCGTCAGGCGGCACATGCAAAGCCCTTCAATCCGGTGCTGGTGACGGAGGGGCTTGGCTGGGATGATTTCGCCAAGATCAATTTGAATGCGCCGGATCTGGAGGGGATCGAGACGGATGCCGGTGAGCTGAGGTCGTATCCATTCGGGCCGTGGCTCGCCCATGTTTTGGGCTATGTTGCCGGTGTCACCGATAAGGACATCGAGAAAGAACCGGAACTTTTGTCTTTGCCGGGCTTCAGGATCGGGCGATCAGGGGTTGAGAAAGCAGCCGACGATGCACTGCGCGGGAAGCCCGGGGCTTCGCACAATGAAGTCAACGCACATGGGCGCGTGATCCGCGAGTTGGCGCGCACGCCCGGGACACCGGGGCAGGATGTTGTGCTGTCCCTGGATATGGAAGTGCAGAAGCTGGCGCAGGAGCGGCTGGCGGGTCAAAGCGGCTCCGTCGTCGTGATGGACGTGAATACGGGCGAGCTGATTTCTATTGTATCGGCGCCGGGCTTTGATCCGAATGCCTTTACGACAACGGTCACCTCTGCGTTGTGGAAGCAGCTTAATGAAGACCCGCTGAAGCCGCTTTTGAACAAGGCGATCACGGGCATGTATCCGCCTGGTTCGACCTATAAACCGGTGGTGGCGCTGGCGGCCTTGCAGTCTGGCGCGATGACGCCGGCAACGCGGGTGCATTGTTCAGGTGCGACAGCATTGGGGCGGTTCATCTTTCACTGCTGGAAGCGTGGCGGGCACGGTTCCATGGATATGGTGTCGGCGATCAAGAATTCATGCGACTGCTATTTTTATGAGTGCGCAAGACGGACAGGGATCGAGGAAATTGCCTCGATGTCGCGCAGGTTCGGGCTGGGGCAGGCTTATGGGCTTGAAATTCCTGGCGAGAAGAAGGGTCTGATGCCCGATCCCGAGTGGAAATTGCGGGCACGCAACGACGCTTGGCGCGACGGGGACACTTACAATGTCGGCATCGGCCAGGGTGCCGTTTTGACGACGCCGCTGCAGTTATGTGTGATGACAGCGCGGCTGGCGAATGGCGGCAAGGCCGTCATACCGCATGTGATCAAGTCGTTTGGTGGAGCGCCCCGCATAATGACGGAACCCGAAGATTTGGGTCTTGATCCGGCGCATCTGGCCATCGTTCACCGCGGCATGGACGCGGTGACCAATCAAGGGGGAACGGCTGCGCGGTCGCGTTTGGCCGTCGAGGGCTTTGACATGGCAGGCAAGACGGGCACCGCACAGGTGAGGCGCCTGACGGCCGAGTTGCGCGGGCGCAGCGCCGATTCAATCCCGTGGGAGTTTCGTGATCACGCTCTGTTCATTGCATTCGCGCCGGTGGTTCAACCGCGTTATGCCATTTCAGTGGTGATTGAGCATGGCGGCGGCGGCTCGCGTAATGCGGCACCGGTTGCCAAGGATATCATGACACTTGTCGGGCAACGCGATCCTGTGCGGCAAAAGATTTTTGTACCACCCACCCGGACGGTATCAGCGCCGCCACGGCAGGCTTAACCGGTCATGAGTTTCAGCGACGCCTTCAGTTCATCGGGCCGCGATCTGAGGCTTTGGGGAAAGTTGCGTTCGTTGAACTGGGGAGTTGTCGCCCTGGTGACAGCGATTTCGTGCATCGGGTTTGGCCTGCTTTACTCAGTTGCGGGCGGCAGTTTCGAACCGTGGGCCGAGCGCCAGATGGTGCGCTTTGCCATCGGCATGGCGCTGTTGATCGGGGTGGCGCTGATCAACTTGCGCACCTGGTTTCAACTGGCCTATCCGATTTATGGCGTCAGCCTGTTACTGTTGGTGGCCGTCGAATTCGTCGGGCGCATGGGCAAGGGGGCAGAACGCTGGATCGACATTGGTCCCTTGCAGCTGCAACCATCTGAATTGATGAAGATTGCGCTGATTCTGGCGCTGTCGCGTTTCCTGCACGGCGTGTTGCTGGATGATGTTTCGCGACCGACGCGGTTGTTGCCGGCGTTGTTGTTGATTGTGATGCCGGCAGGGCTGGTTTTGCTGCAACCCAATCTGGGAACGGCGGCCATTTTGATTGCCGGGGGTTGCGGACTTATTTTCCTGGCGGGCTTGAGTTGGAAAATCATCGTCCCGGTGATTGTGCTGGGCCTTGCCGTTGTGCCGATCGGTTGGGAGTTTGCACTCAAGGATTATCAGAAGGAGCGTGTGTACACGTTTCTCGATCCCGACAGCGATCCGTTGGGGGCCGGATATAACATCACGCAGTCCAAGATCGCTTTGGGATCGGGCGGCATTTTCGGCAAAGGCTTTGGGCAGGGGACACAGAGCCGGCTTAATTTTTTGCCCGAGAAGCAAACTGATTTCATCTTTACGGTTCTGGGCGAGGAGTTCGGCCTGTTCGGCTTGATGATTTTGATGGGGCTGTATCTGGCGCTATTGATACAGGGCTTGCGCATTGCCTTGTCGACGCGAAGCCAGTTTGGGCGCCTGGTGGCGATGGGCGTGTGCCTGAATTTTCTTCTCTATATTTTGATCAATACCTCGATGTCGATGGGTTTGATCCCGGTGGTGGGCATTCCTTTGCCGCTGGTCTCGTATGGGGGCACGGCCTTGCTGACCGTGTTGTTCGGCTTTGGCTTGCTGCTCAGCGTGCAGATCCACCGCAGCGTCGATATTCCGCGTTCGGCGTCGGGGTTGTGGTCCAGTTAGCTCGCCGGTTTTCTTATGCGGCGCCAGAGGAAGCGTCCCAGAAAAAAGACGATCAGCAGAACCGGAATCCACGGAATGCTTCCCACGATGAAGGCGAGAGCGCCGGCGGCACTGTCGGCCATGGTGCGCAGCGACGATTGCCAGACCTCGCGCACCGGCTGAAGTGCGTCGGAGGCGGTGGACAGAGCTTCGAATGAGATAGAAAGATTTTCTTTGGCGATACGCTCGGCCAGATCGCGGCGTTGGCCTTCGATCTGTTCGATCTCGCTTTGGGTGCGCGAGATTTCGGCTTCGACCTTGATCAGATCTTCGGTGGTGGCGCTTTTGCGCTTGGAGAGTTCGATCATGCGGTCGCGGTAGTTGGTGAGCTGGCTCAGCCGGGCTGCAATATCGCGAACCTGGTTGGTGACGTTCTGGGCGCTGGTCTGGCGCGACTTGATGATGATGTCGCCTTTGTCTTCATCCTGAAGAGCGGCCACCAGGCTGCTTTCGAATTGCGCGACGCTCTCGTGGGGCAAGGCAAGGCTCAGGTTTGCCACCGGCAGCGGCGCATCAGGTTCACCCAAGAGACGAAAAGAGGCCGAAGTGACTTTGCAATTGAGCGCGGGGTCGTTCTGGCAGTAATCGCGGGCGCGCTCGAAACGGGCTTTGACGAAGCTGCTTGCCATCGAGATGGTGAGGTTGTGGTCATAGGTGTAGGACTCGCCGCCTTGGAGCTTTTGAGCGCCGTCGCTCGATTCGCTGACGCCTGCGACCATGGCGTCGACCGCCATGGGGGCGGCTGTTGGCTCAGCGGCGTAGTGACTGCTAGTTTGCTCGGCGTTGTCACAGCTGGTGATGGCAAGCGAGAGCAAGACAACTGAAAGCGCGCGGCGGGTCATATTTCATCCTCGAGGCGGTGAGTCTGGAACAGCTTATCTTGCCTCGAACGGTGGTCCGAATTGTGGCGGGACTGGACATTGCGACAAGGGCGCGCGAACGTGCCGCAGCACTTGGAACTGTGAAGGGAACTCGGAATGCGGAATTTGTTTTCACTTGAGGGCCGGACGGCTTTGGTGACTGGCGGCTCGCGTGGGATCGGCCGGATGATTGCGGCGGGATTCATCGCCCACGGAGCGCGGGTCTATATTTCTTCGCGCAAGGCGGAGGCGTGCGAGGCGGCGGCGAAAGAGCTCGCGGCCGGTGGCGGTGTTTGCATTCCTTTACCGGTCGATGTGTCGACGGTTGCCGGAGCCAAGGCGCTGGCTGCGGCGATTGGTGCGCGCGAGAAGAAGCTCGACATTCTGGTCAACAATGCCGGTGCGGCGTGGCTGGAGCCGTTCGACGCCTTCAGCGAGAAGGGCTGGGACAAGGTGATGGACCTGAACGTGAAGTCGCCGTTCTTTCTCACGCAAGCGCTGCACGGATTGCTGCGCGAGGCGGCGACGCCCGCGCGGCCGTCGAAGGTGATCAATATCGTGTCCATCGACGGCTTGTCGGTCAACCCGCAGGAAACTTATTCCTATGCAGCGAGCAAGGCGGCGCTGACGCATTTGACGCGGCGGCTGGCGTTGAAGCTGGCCGAGGAGAACATCATCGTTTCGGCGATTGCACCGGGTGCGTTCGCCTCCGACATGAATGTGGTGGCGCGCGACATGCCCGGCGAGGTTGCCAAGCGTGTGCCATCTGGCCGCGTGGGCCAAGACGAGGATATGGCGGGCGCGGCGATCTATCTGGCCTCTCGCGCCGGAGACTATGTGGTGGGCGCGACGGTGGTGGTGGACGGAGGCCTGAGCCTGGTGCGGGCGGTGTGAGCGGCGGTTGCGTTGGGGGGGCGGGCTTGCTATAGGCACGCCCTCTCCGTGACGGAATGGGTGGTTAGCTCAGTTGGTAGAGCAGCTGACTCTTAATCAGCGGGTCGCAGGTTCGAAACCTGCACCACCCACCAATACTTTCTTTGAGGACGGGTGTCGGCTATGGAATGGCGCAACCGCATCGGCATCGATCCCGCCGTTTGCCACGGCAGGGCCTGCATCAAAGGGACCCGCATGATGGTGTCTGTGGTGTTGGACAATCTTGCGGCAGGCCAAACGCCTGACGAGATTGTGCGCCTCTATCCGCCACTCACACGCGAAGACGTGGCGGCTGCGATTGCCTATGCTGCGGAGCTGGCGCGCGAGCGCGTCGTGACCACGAGCGCGGCGTGAAATTCAAACTCGACGAAAATCTTTCACCGTCGCTGGCGGCGTTGTTCGCCGCTGCGGGGCATGACGTGCATTCCATGGCGCAAGAGTGTTCGAGTTCCACCACTTCCGTCTGCCGTTTATTTCAGCCTGAGTGTTCGATCAATGAGCAAGGTGGGATTGAGGAACTGCACAAATGCGTTAAACGGCGCAGGCATGGCATTGGAATTGAAAGCCGTCGTGCGGCCGCACAGGAAGACCGAATCCTGAACCGGATGAAAATTGCCAATGATCTTAGTGTCGCTGCAACTACTGGGAACCATTTCAGAAATCGATTTCTTCGAGTTCGAGGAACCGCTTCAGGAATTCTCACGAAGAGTTCTTTCTGCCCGAGAGCGCGCGTTTGATTTCCAGAAAACGAACAAAAGTGTCGGACCCCGAAAGCTGGACTTGCCTGATGATTTCTGGGAGTTGGAGGCACGTGTCGTCTGGAATCAATGCAACAAAGAGACTCAAGGTCCTTCCGGCACAAATGCCGAGGTGATTAAAGATGCGCTGGCGGTGTTGGTCAACTGTGCATTTGAGGATGTCGGCAATGCCAATCGTTTCGAGATTCGTCTCTATGCAGTGGGCGACGTAGTCGTTCGACGTCAGGACGCCGAAGGTTCAGAATCGGCAAAAAAGCTCGGAGCTCTAAGAATGGCAACAGCCACTCGGCACATTACTGTGTCTGGTAGCCGCTGGGTCTGAGTGATCTTGCGGTTTATTTGCCGGACTTGCCGTCTTTCGGCGCTGGTTCGTTTGATGTGCCTTGGCCTGATGCCAGTGGGGTCATGGGCACTTGGAACGATGCGGGGTATTTGTTCATCGCGCCGGTTGCGGCGTCGACGCCAACGCCGATGATTCCTCCGAAGACCAAATTTCCGACAGTCCAACCTTCGAAGTTCGAAGGAATTACGGCAACGGCGTCTTGGTAGCCTTCTTTGTGGCAGCGGCATTGCAGGTCTTGGCTGCTTTTCTCCAACGTGATGGCGCCTGGCGTGAGAATTTGCCAAGAGCCTTGCGACGATGTCAAATCGCAAATTGCGCCTGTGACGGGTGGAGTGGATATCGCGACGGATTGTGTTGTTCCTCGCGTGATTGTGGCGCACCCGCTGAGTGCGATTCCGAGAGCTGCGATGCCAAGCGCTGACGACTTCATTTTTGCCTCCACCCTGTGTGATTCCCGCAGGCTAATGGAGGCGTTCGTCCGGGGCCATACTCAAGATGAGCAAAACGCGCCAAAGGATGGGGGGAGGCGGGGTTGCCCCCAGTAAAAATTCAGCTACGTTTGCAGTATCAATTGTCATCTCACGGCCCGCCCATTGGCCATGTTACAAAGGATTTGAGTTTACACGTAACTACATGCATTTTGTAACATACCATTCAATGGCCAAGCGGCGCGGGTTGGATGCGTTGGTGACTTGGAGCCCAAAAAAAGAGTGGCCGGGATTTCTCCTGGCCACTCTTTCCAATCTGGCGTTCGCGTTTTTACGCGGCGGCGAGGTTGACGGCTTTGGCGCCGCGGGCGTCGGCTTCGGTGTCGAAGCGGACGCGCTGACCTTCGGTCAGGGCGCGCATGCCGGCTTGCTCAACGGCTGTGGCGTGGACGAATACGTCCTTGCCGCCGCCGTCCGGCGAGATAAAGCCGAAGCCTTTAGCGGTATTGAAGAACTTCACTGTTCCAACCTTCGAAGACATGTAACATTCCTTATTTATGCAAAAAAAGCGCCCAAGCGAAATGCCGGGACGCCGTGAGAAGCTAGGCAAACGTAAGAGAAGGATTGGGAACCGGTTTCTTCGATCCGCGATGCGAACACATTTTCATGCAAAAACATTTCATGCGCAAACACTTCGTCTCGTCAATCTTGGCCCGCACTTCACAAGTGTGCAGCCGTCACAGAGGGTTATATACGCATTTACGGCGGGAAAATCAATGGGAAGTGAAAGGGCAGCAAATTGCGCAACGCACCGGGTGAAATGGCGGTTCTGCGCCGTTAGGAAGGGCCTCACACGAAGAAACGAAGCAGCGAAGGAAAGCCGCCGTTACGTGGCGTTTGTGAGGGCTTTGCGCCTTCGTTTCTTCGTGTGAGTCATTTTTTCTTGCCAATTTAACCTGGTTTTTACTATGTCCCTGAGCGATTGTTTTAAGCGATTGCGGCGACAATAACCTCCCGGATGATTGTCTGACGAGGATGTTTTTTAATGAACCAGCCGCTGCGCATCGAACAATTGGATCAGAGCCTTCGGGCCAACGGCTTGATTGAAGTTCAACATGCCGTGCAGTTGCGCCGGATGATCTATGCCAAGGGGCATGTGAGCCGGAACGACGCTGAGATTTTATTCCGGCTCGACCATGTGTGTTCGAACAAAGACGCGGCGTTTGCGGGGCTTTATGTCGAGGCGCTCACCGATTATTTCGTCTGGCAGAGCGAGCCCAAAGGCTACGTGACGCCGGAACAGGCCCGGGTCCTGATCGACAATGTGGCAAGTGATGGCCACGTTTCGGGGAAAACCGAGCTGGAGCTGGTGCTGAACATTGTGCATTGGGCGCGCGAGGTTCCAGGCGAGCTGACGGAATTGGTATTGGAGTCGGTGCGCCAAGGGGTGCTGCTGTCGCGCGAAGGCAGGCTTGGCGGCAACCGCCCAAGGGTGAGCATTGGGGCTGGCGATGTCGCGATCTTGCGCAAGGCGCTGCATGCGCCGGCGGGTGACGGGAGTTTGCTGGTCACCAGGCGGGAAGCCGAATTGTTGTTTTCACTGAACGAAGCGGCGGGAACGGGTGAGAATGATCCGTCATGGACGGAGTTCTTCAAGCTGGCGCTTGCCAATTACCTGCTCAACCCGATGACCCCGCCGATGGTGCCCACGCGTGACGAAGCTGTGCATCGCGAGCGCTGGCTGGACCAGCGCGGCTCGATCGGGCAGATGCTGTCGGCGGTGGGCTCCAGCGTTGTCAATGGCAATGTAGCTTTCGCAAGCGTTTGGGAAAGCCTCGATCCAACAGGTGCTGGGCAGGCGCGCAAGGAGGCGCAAGCCGAGCGTGAGACCACACGCCTGCGTTTGTCGCGTGAGCAGGTTGACGCCGATGAAGCGAAATGGCTTTGCGAGCGCATCCTGCGCGACGGCACTGTCGATGAAAGCGAACGGGCACTGCTGGTGTATTTGCGCAAGGAAGCACCGCATATCGACCCGGCGCTGGAGCCTGCGATGAAGCGGGCTGGGGTTTAAGAGGAATTCTTATGGACAGGGCGGACTGAAGGCCCGAAATTGTCTCTTCGCGATATAGCAAGGGACACCGTCATGCGTTGCATTTTGTCAGCCGCCGCTTTGCTTCTGCTTTCCGCATGCAGTCCGTCGTCACCCAGGCTGGTGCTGGACTGCTCTGCGCCGTTCACGAAAGATGCATCGGCGGCGTCGCTGGCGGCGCATTTTGGGGCGGCCAACGTCACTGACGAAATTATTCCGGGACCCGAAGGTTCCCAGCTGCGCGCAACGGTGATCTTCAGCAAGGACCCGGCGCGCCGCGTTGAGGTGATGTTTGCCGATGAGACCGGGCGCACAGGCTTGTTGCGCGCGGCTGTCACCCAGGCCAGCACACAATGGACCGGTCCCGGCGGCGTTCGCATGGGGACGGGCATGGACGCGATTGAACGCACCAATGGCAAGGCGTTTTCGTTGACGGGTTTTGACTGGGACATGTCGGGATACACGACGGACTGGCACGACGGCACTTTCGCAAAGCAATCGCCGGGCTGCAGGGTTGGAATGCGTTTCAGCCCGAGCGCGGCGCACGGGATGGATATCTTGGGGGAAGGCCCCTACAAGTCCGACTTTGCGGGCATGCGGCTTGCGGCACCCAAAGTGGTGGAATTTTCAATCGGCTATGGGTTTGAAGCTGTCAAATGACGAAGTATGATTTTGACCTGCTGACCATCGGTGCGGGCTCCGGCGGCGTGCGGGCGACGCGGATGGCTGCGGTCTATGGTGCAAAGGCTGCGGTGGTCGAGGAGTATCGCGTGGGTGGCACCTGCGTTATTCGCGGCTGTGTACCGAAGAAAATTCTCGTCTATGCAAGCCGGTATTCTGAAGACTTCGAGGATGCTGCAGGGTTCGGCTGGAAGGTTGGGCACCGGCATTTTGACTGGGCGACGCTGATTGCTAACAAGGACCGCGAGATCGCGCGGCTTGAAGGGCTTTACAAGAAGAACCTGGCCGGCGCGGGTGCCACGGTTTTCGAGGATCGCGCGGTGTTGCGCGATGCCCATAGCGTGCATCTGGTGCGAGCCAACAAAACACTCAGCGCCAAAACGATCCTGATTGCGACCGGCGGGCGGCCGTTCGTGCCGGAAGACATTGAGGGGCGTGAGCATGCCATCACGTCGAATGAGGCCTTTCATCTGCCGGCTTTGCCCAAGACGGTGATGGTGGTGGGCGGCGGTTACATCGCGATCGAGTTTGCCGGCATATTCAACGGCTTGGGATCGAAGACCCATTTGGTGCATCACGGAGATGAGATTCTGCGCGGCTTTGACCGCGAGATTCGCGAGCGCATGCGTCATGAAATGCAAAAGCGTGGCGTCGATGTGCATTTGAAGTCGTCGATCGTGTCGATCAAGCTGGACGGCGGGCGCAAGCGGGTGCGGCTCAACGATCACACCGAGCATGTGGTGGACGAGGTCATGTTTGCGGTTGGGCGGCGGCCAAATGTCGAGGGGCTGGGGCTTGAGGCGTGTGGCGTAGCGCTTGACGACAAAGGCGCGGTGAAGGTTGACGCTCATTCGCGTTCGTCGTGTGAGAATATATACGCGGTCGGCGATGTGACGAACCGCGTGACTTTGACGCCGATTGCAATCCGTGAAGGGGCGGCGTTCGCTGAGACTGTTTTCAACAACGCGCCCATTGCGGTCGATCATGCGGACATTCCGACAGCGGTGTTTGGGACGCCTGAGATTGGCGTTGTTGGCTTGAGTGAAGAGGCGGCGCGGGCGGCGTTCGACAAGGTCGACATTTATAAAACGGCGTTCCGGCCGATGCGGGCGACGATGTCGGGGCGTGACACGCTGATTTTTATGAAGCTGGTGGTGGACGGCGTGACGGAGCGGGTGCTGGGGTGCCATGTGATGGGCGAGGCTGCGGCCGAGATGATCCAGTGCGTGGCGATTGCGGTGAAGATGCGGGCGAGCAAGCGCGACTTCGACGCGACAGTCGCGCTGCATCCGTCGGCGTCGGAGGAGCTGGTGCTGCTGAAAACGAAAGCTTAGGCAGTAGAAAAAATCACCGCGAAGACGCGAAGAAGAAAGAGGGGTCACACGAAGCAACGAAGAAACGAAGCAGGGTTGGGCGCGCAGCGCCCGAAGACTACGTTCAGCGTCCACTGCTCGACTACTTACTTTGCTTCGTTGCTTCGTGTGACCCCTCTTTCTTCTTCGCGTCCTTCGCGTCTTCGCGGTGAAATATACTACTTCGCGGGGCGCCAGCCCATGATGGCGAGGGCGTTGCCGTCGGGGTCTTTGAAAAAGCGGAGCGCGTGTTCCTTGCCTTCGGCGCGTTGGACGATTTCGGCGTTGCGATCGAATTTGACGCCGCGAGTGGTGAGGGCCGTTTCCGTTTCATACCAATCACCGGCATCGAAATAGAGGTAGGAGTTGTTTTGCAGCGGTTCGGTCGATTGAGACGCGCCGATCATTAACCGCGTGCCGTCCATGTCGAAGAAGGCCATGCCTGAGACTTCAAACATGAGTTTCAGGCCGAGCGCATCGCGGTAGAATTCGATGGCTTTGGGCAAATCGCGGGTCGTGAGCGCTACCTGGGCGAGTTTTGACAGTGCGGTCATGCTGGTTTTTCCTCTCTCATGTTCGCGGAGCAGCACCAATGTGCTGCACCGCGCCAAGAAAAACCAACAGAATTTTCTACTGCCCGCGCGGCAGAGTGATGAAGGGCACAGCTGAGCCGGGGACGAAGGTGGTGGGCAGTTTGCCGTCCCATTTTTCAGCCGCCGTCAGGGCGACGTAGCCGGGGTTGTCGCGCAGGGCGGCGGCTTTGGCTTGCAAGGCCGCCGCTTCCGCGTCGCCTTTCAGGCGGATGGCGTCGGCGTCGGCTTTAGCAGCGGTGATGCGGGCCGTTGCGTCGGCGGTTGCCTGAACGACGACGCGTTCGGCATCGACTTTCTTTTGTTCAAGCTGCTGGCGGGCCTTGTTGACGTTGGCCTCCGCACTCGCGGCTTGCTCACGCGCTTCCTCGTAGGTCTTGGAGAAGGTGATGTTCTCGATCTGAACGCCGCCGATGAGGATACCGTCCGGCATGTTCTTGCTGACGCTGGCCTCGATTTCTTCGCCGAGCTTCTGACGCTCGTTGACGATTTTCTCCGCTTCGTATTTTCCGAAGACTTCCTTGAAGCGCTTGTTGATGATCGGGGTGATGATCGTATTGAGAAAATTTGGGCCATAACGCTGGTACACCTTGATCGCCTTGGTGCCGTCGATGCTGTAGGTGACGGAGACTTTGTTGTCGGCGGCCTGAATGTCCTTGGAGTAGGCATTCAGCTGTTCCTCGAAGGTGTATTTCTGGGTTCGCGTCGGCAGAAGGACGACGGATTCCATGAGCGGGAAGACGATGTTGAAGCCGGGTTGCAGCGTGGAGACGGCTTGACCCCAACGTAGTTTGACGCCGACCGAGCCTTCATCGATGGGCGTGTAGCTCATGAAGATGGCGACCACGACGACTGCGACGATGATGAGCGGCAAATTTAACAGGCCGCGCACACCACTGCCCGGCGGGCTGTTTGGGTTCTTGCCGGTGCGAGGGGTGAAGATGTTCGACATGGAAACCGTCTCTCCTTGGGTCATGCTGTCCGCGCGTTCGAAATCGAAGCGGCCGCGGTTGTGTAGATGGGTGATAAAACCTGTGATTCAATTATCCCTGCAAAGCCCTAAATGGTTGATAATAGTTGCAAATGAAACTATATTGCGGGCCGCTGACGCCTTAGGGATCAATTAAATTGGCTGATTTGTTCGACAATCCGATGGGAACTGATGGGTTCGAGTTCGTGGAATACACGGCGCCCGACACGCAGGCCCTGGGTCAATATTTCGAGAGTTTGGGGTTTCGCGCGGTGGCGCATCACCGCTCCAAAAAGGTGACGCTGTACCGGCAGAACGATGTGAACTTCATCGTCAACGCTGAACCCGACAGCCACGGGGCGCGGTTTGCGCGCGCGCATGGGCCGTCGGCGTGCGCGATGGCTTTTCGGGTGCGCGATGCGGGGAAAGCTTATGCTCTGGCGTTGTCGAATGGCGCGAAGGCCTTTCAAGGCAAGGTTGGGCCGATGGAACTCAATATACCGGCGATCGAAGGGATCGGCGGCAGTGTGATTTATTTTGTTGATCGTTACGGGCCGGGCGGCGTGTCGATCTATGACATCGATTTTGTCCCGACTGATGTTGCGTCGGGGTTCATCCATGAGGGCGTTGGCCTCGCCGAAATCGATCACGTCACGCACAATGTCTATCGCGGGCATATGAATGTTTGGTCGGGCTTCTACGAGAAACTGTTCAACTTTCGTGAGATCAAATATTTCGACATTGAGGGAAAGTTGACGGGGCTCAAGAGCCGGGCAATGACCAGCCCGTGCGGCAAGATTCGCATTCCAATCAATGAGAGTTCCGACGATAAGTCACAGATTGCCGAGTATCTTGAAGCCTACAAGGGCGAAGGCATTCAGCATATTGCGCTGTCGACGAATGATATTTTCCAAACTGTCGAAAAATTGCGCAAGCGTGATGTCGCGTTTCAGTCGACAATTGACACGTACTTCGAAGGCATAGACGAACGGGTTCCGGGACACGGTGAGGATGTGGCGCGGCTCAAGCGCAATCAGATTTTAATCGATGGCGGTCCCAATGCGGGGCTGCTTCTGCAGATTTTTACGCAGAACGCGATCGGGCCTATTTTCTTCGAGATTATTCAGCGCAAAGGCAATGACGGGTTCGGCGAAGGCAACTTCCAGGCACTGTTTGAGTCGATTGAACTCGACCAAATCCGGCGCGGAGTGCTGCGGGCATGAGCCGGAACTGGATCAATTTTCCGCGTGTGGAAGGAAAGGCTTCGCGGCAAGCCCATGCGGATCTGCCGGAAGGCACGTATGAACGCGAAATCGGGCGCGACGGGTTTTTCGGACCTGCAAGCCACATGTATCACAAACATATGCCGACGGGGTGGAGCTCGTTTGAGGGGCCACTGCGGCCGCGCGCTTACGACACCAACAAGTTTTCAGCTTTTGAAGCCTCACCCTGGGAGGCGAAAGCTATTCTTGGCAATGCGCGAACACGCATTCGGGTTTGGCATATTCTGAAACCGATGCAAGAGCTTGTCCGCAATGGCGACGGCGATGAATTGCTGTTTGTGCACGCAGGCGCCGGTGAATTGTTTTGTGACTTTGGACATTTATCATTTCGCGATGGCGACTATATTGTGCTGCCGCGCGGTACGATGTGGCGCATCGAACCCACCGGTGAATGTTCGATCCTGATGATCGAGGCGGTCGATAGTGCCTATCGTCTGCCGGATCGGGGTCTGTTGGGCGAGCATGCGCAGTTCGATCCGGCGGTGCTTGAAACACCGAAGATCAATGATATTTTCCTGAAACAGCAGAGTGAGAGCGAATGGAAGGTCAGCGTCAAGCGGCGTAATGAGATTTCAACCATCGGTTATCCGTTCAATCCGCTGGACGCGTTAGGCTGGAAGGGCTCCATTGTGCCGGTCAAGCTCAACTGGCGCGATATAAGGCCAATTGTCAGTCATCGTTATCACTTGCCGCCGTCAGTGCACACGACGTTCCTCGCCGACCGGTTTGTCGTGTGTACGTTCGTGCCGAGGCCGATTGAAAGCGATCCGGGGGCACTGAAGGTGCCATTCTTTCACAGCAATGACGATTTCGATGAAGTGATTTTCTATCACGCCGGAAACTTTTTCAGCCGCGACAATATCAAGGCGGGGATGATAACCTTTCATCCGGCAGGATTCACGCACGGGCCGCATCCGAAAGCGTTTGCGGCGGGCGCCAAATCCGAGCGTAAGGACACGGACGAAGTGGCGGTGATGATCGACACGCGCGATGGACTGGACGTGCTCGCCGATGCGGAGCCCGTGGAAGACCGCAGCTATGTCGATAGTTGGCGGGGCGGGCGATGAAGCTGGCGTCGTTGAAGCAGGGGCGTGATGGAAAGCTGATCGTCGTGTCGCGGAGTCTTTCGCATGCGATTTTGGCTGATGGCATTGCGCCGACTTTGCAGGCCGCGCTCGATCATTGGGAGCGAGCGTCGCCGCGCTTGCAGCACCTCTATAATGAGCTCAATGACGGTGCGCCGTTGGGGCGCTTTGCGTTTCGCGCCGGTGATTGCGCCTCGCCATTGCCGCGCGCTTATCAATGGGCGGACGGGTCGGCCTATGTCACGCATGTGGAACTGGTGCGCAAAGCGCGCGGGGTTGAAATGCCGAAGTCGTTCTGGACCGATCCTCTGATGTATCAGGGCGGGTCCGACAGCTTTGTTGGGCCTGAGGATGATATTGTGGCCGCGGATGAAGCATCGGGCATTGATATGGAAGGCGAGGTTGCCGTCATCACAGGCGATGTGCCGATGGGTGTATTGCCTGCGCAAGCGCTGGGTCATGTGCGGCTGTTGATGCTGGTCAACGACGTGAGTTTGCGAAATTTGATTCCGAAGGAACTTGAGAAGGGCTTTGGCTTTTTCCATTCGAAACCGGCGTCGGCGTTTTCACCGGTTGCGGTGACACCAGACGAGTTGGGGTCGCACTGGCGCGATGGCAAAGTGCATCTGCCGTTGCTGGTTGAGCTGAACGGCGAACGCTTTGGTGCGCCAGACGCGGGCGCAGACATGACATTCTCGTTTGCCGAGTTGATCGCACATGCCGCGAAAACACGCGAGCTTGAGGCGGGATCCATTGTGGGCTCGGGAACCGTTTCGAATGCCGATCACAGATGCGGCTCTGCCTGTATTGCCGAACGGCGGATGCTTGAGACGATCGCTGCGGGAAAACCGGAGACTCCGTTCATGCGCTTTGGTGACAGGGTTCGTATTGAAATGAAATTGCCGGACGGACAATCTGTGTTTGGCGCTATCAATCAGAAGGTCCGCAGCCATGAAGCTTTATGACTATGGATTTTCGTCTGCGGCTTACCGGGTGCGGATTGCTTTGAATCTCAAAGGCATTGCCTATGAACGGGCTTCGATCAACCTGATCAAGGATGGCGGGCAGCAGCATTCGGCGGCGTACAAAACCATCAACCCGCAGGAACTGATCCCGACGCTTGAGGTTGATGGACACGCCATCGGTCAATCGCTGGCGATCATTGAGTATCTGGACGAAACCTATCCGTTGCCGGCGTTGATGCCCAGTTATCCGCTGGAGCGGGCGCGGGTGCGCCAGATTGCCTATGCGATCGCCTGCGATATTCATCCGATCAACAACATCAGCGCCCGTCAGCTGCTGAAGGAGATGGGGCACAGCGACGACGAGATACTGACGAAGTGGTATGGCTACTGGATCACGCGCGGGTTCACGGCGCTTGAGACGCTTTTGAGCAGCTCGAAGGAAACTGGCCGCTTCTGTCACGGCGATGTCGTGACACTGGCAGACATATGTCTGGTACCGCAGATGGCGAACGCCTACAGGTTCAAGGTTCCGGTCGATGCGTTTCCAACTCTGGTTCGTATCGACAAAATCTGCCGGGAGCATCCGGCATTTGCGGCGGCTGTGCCCGAGAAGCAAAATGATGCGGGCTGACGGCAAGCGCCTGGCGCAAGCGCCGCAATTGGTGCTGGAACTTTTTTTGCCTTACCGGCTTTCCGTGTTGTCGAACATCGTCAGTAGCCGGATCGCGAAGTTTTACGAGGAACGCTTTCAACTGACGATTCCGGAATGGCGGGTGATGGCGGTGCTTGGCCGCTTTCCGGGGTTGACGGCGGCTGAGGTGACCGAGCGCACGGCGATGGACAAGGTGCAAGTAAGCCGGGCGGTGGGACGTTTGCAGAAGACACGCCGCATTGAGCAGCGTGCAGTCGAGGGCGACCGGCGGGCACGGCATCTGTTTTTGACCGAGGCCGGACACAGGGTCTATGTCGAAATTGTACCCTTGGCGAGCGACTATGAACACAAAATGACGGCGACGTTGAGCGCAGCCGAGCGCGGACAGCTTGACCGCTTACTCGACAAGCTCCTTGCGGCGGCGGGGACGCTTTGAGGTTTTCGGCACCGTCGCGTCGAGTTCATAGGTTTTGTCGCGCAAGAACTCCATCAGCTTTTTGCGGTCGCTGATCGCCTTGAGGTCTTCGTAGGGAATGCGTTTGCCGATGCGCAACGTGATGCCGTTGCCAATGCGGTCGTGCACTTCTTTGAAGAGAAGCGACAGACGCAAGGTCATGCTGACGTGACTGGCGATTTGAAACAGCCGTGAATTTTGTCCTGCGAAAAACACCGGCACGACAGGGGCTTTGCCTTGCACGATCATGCGGGCGGTAAAGGTTTTCCACTCTGGGTCTTTGGCTTTGCGGGAAAGTAGAGTGGGAGTGGTTGAGACCGTGCCGCCGGGGAAAATGATCAGAGCGCCACCCTTTTCAAGCAAGGCTTTGGCCTCAGCGCGGGTTTTGATGTTGGTTTCGAGCGCTGCTTTGGTTTCCTCGAAATCGATGGGTAACAAGAACGGCTTGATCTCTTCGGCACGGTTGAGCAGTGCGTTGGTGAGCACCTTGAAGTCTTTGCGCACGCGTGCAACGAGCCAGCAGATCATCAATCCGTCAAGGACACCGAAGGGATGATTGGCGACCAGGATGACGGGGCCGGTGGATGGAATTTCGCTGAGCGCATCCTCGTTGACATCGATGTTGAGTCTGAGGTTGCGGACTGCGGCTTGCCAAAAGCTCTCGCCCTGACGGGGGTGGTTCTGGTGTTCGAGATACATGCGTTTGAGTTCGGGCTGGCCCGAAATGCGTTCGATCAGTTGAATAACCAGGCGTTTGAAGCGCGGGTCTTCGGGCGAGGCGTAGGAGAACTCGTCGACTTCGGGCAAAGGTTTTTCTGCGCGCATCGTACCTGCCAAATCACTCGGTCAGGGGGTATTGTGCCCAAAGGCTGCGCTCATGGCGATAGGCTCTGATGAGGTCGCTCAGGCGCGCTGGCTTGAAGCCGCGCTTGGCATTCTGGGCGCCGATTTCCCACAAGGCCTTGTATTGTTGCATCAGGGCGCCATAGGCCTCGTGTAATGTGGTCCTGCGATCCCAGATGTGGGTGGCTTCGGCGCCTGCACCGTTGACTTCAACAATGGTGAAATTTTGGCCGGCTTGCAGCGCTGCAATGGAGGCGAAGCGGACGTCGAAGCGGCCGAAATAGAATTCCTTGATGTCTTTGGCGATACGATCGAAGGCGTCCGTCATTGCTTCGGTGATCAGGTGATTGCCGTTGCGAAAAATCGTGCCGCGACTGTGGCTGCCGGCGTAAGCGATGCGGAAGGGCTGGCCGTTGGGGATGATCCAGTCCAAGCGGTCGCGGTGGCGGGGCAGGTAGATGTGTTGAAGCTTTCCGGCACGTGGATCGGCCGAGATAAGATCGGCCAATGTTGAAACTCCGTTGCCGTAGACATAGGGAAAGTACTTCAGCGTTATGGATGTGATTTGACCGCGGGTTTCGTTTGGCTTGCGGATGTAGAAGATGCCGCCCTCCCCTTCAAAATCGGCAAGCGCCTGGAGGAGAATGTTTTCGCCAGCTGGGAAGGCTTCGATGTAGGCGCCAAGTTCTCCGGTGGAGCGGATGCGGCGCACGCCGGCTCCCCTGCAGCCCATGTCGGGTTTGGCGATGAAGGGCAATTTTAATCCGGCATTTGCTGACGCGTCGAGCGCCTGGGACGTGGTGAGGCCGGGAGTCCGCTGGAGCAGTCCCCATGGGGCGATGAATTGGCGGGCGTGTGATCCTGCGTGCTCAAACACCGAACATTTGGATTCGCCGATCCAGCCGCCCATCGGAAAAAGCGGATTGGAGATTGTGGGCAACGTGATCCCGCCATAGCGCAGAGACAACCACAACCAATAGAGCACCATTGGGGCATAGAAAAAATGTTGCGGCCAGAATTCGAAGTATGAAACAGGCGGCCCCGACGTGTCGAACGGTGGCATGCCTTGATGGGGCACGCGCATTTCATCGCGCACGCGGTCACTCATTTTGACGGTCGCTCACAGCGGATGGCAGCAGCATCTCGGTCAGGCGGGGACCGAAAAACACCAAGGTCAGCAATGCGACGGCGATCAGCCAGCGCCATACGCCCAAGTCATCCAGAATCATGAGCCCAAAGAAAAATACCAGCGTGAAAACGAATGTGGTCCATACAAAGCCAGCGACGGCGGCGACTGCTGCAAATGGAAGAAACGGCAGCTGCAGGAAGCCGCTGGCCGCGTAAGTTGGCAAGCGGAATCCGGGCATGAAGCGTGCGCCGATGAGGGCGCTGATGTAGCGGCGCTTCAACCACGCTCTGCCTTTTTTCATCCGGCGTTCGCCGATGAAGTGGTGCGCCCATGGTTGCGAGCGCGCCGCCGTACCCAGGCCGTAGAGAGCGAGATCGCCTGCGAATATGCCCGCAACTAATGCTGCGAGCGCGAGGGAAGGTGGGATTGTTCCATCGGCTGCCAGAAGCGCGGCCGCGACAATTGCGACGTCTTCAAGGACAAAAGTTGCCGCGATGATGGCGAGTGCCACTGCCCACGGACTCGATCCCAAAGCCAGGAGCAATGTGCCGGTGGAGTCGATCATTGTGAGGGCGTTTTCCGCATCGCCAGAGCTTTCATGATAGCGGCATCAACTTGTTTTTTCGAGTTCCACGGCAGGAAATGATTTTGACCCTCGAGGACAGTGACTTCCATGCCCGTCACTTTGGTCATCCGGGTTTTCATGAAGGCAACATTTGCGAACGGCACCAGGTCATCTTTTGTGCCATGCACAATCGTCACCGGCAACTTGAGTGTGGACAGGCGCGCGGCGAGCGCCTTGAGCTGGGGTTCAAGCAAGATGACCTCGCGGTTGGCGTTTCGCAATGCGCGCGGCAATATTGCACTCAACGGCCAGGTGTTGCCGACATATTGGATGAAGGGCACGCTTTCCTGCGCGGGGTCGAGAGAGCCCGCGACAATCACGAGGGCGGCGACGAGTTCAGGGTGATCGACTGCGGTTTGGGCAATGATGGGACCGCCCAGCGAATGACCTACGAGTGCCGCGGGTTTTGGGCCAAGACGGCGTATGAGTTCGGCAACCGCATTGGCTTGGGCAGTTAGTGAAGTTATCGCATCTGCGGGACCACTGCGGCCAAATCCGGGACGATCCATCGTGATGTAGCGGTAGCCTTTGGGTACGTTCATCAGGTAGTCGGCCCAGGCCCCGGCGTCACCTGGCGTGCCATGCACGAAGATGACAGGTTGGCCGTCCCTGCTGCCTGCTTCTGCAAAACTCAATGTGTAGCCTGCGGACAGGCGTAGCTCCTGGCGGGGTGCGTGTTGGTCCATCGTATCTTCACCGGCGGTGGGGCCCGGTATGGTGCACCCGGTGAAGGCCATGACACCTGACAGGGCTATGAGCCGATTGAAGAGGCGGGCGAGCAGCCTGAAATTGCGGAATGTCATGTGCCTCGGCGGAGCGCTAGGGAAAGCCCACGCAGGGTTTTCGCGTGCTCCGCAGCGAATGGCAAGTCGCGGCCGGGTCACGGCCGTATCACAGGATGGTGTTTGCCTGAACTATTCGAACAACTGATCGATGTCGTTTTGCGAGGCCGGTCCAACGGGCATTGTGGCCAGTTCATTCGTGGCCGTGGCGCCGGCGCCGCTAAACAGGCGATCTACATCGTCTTGTCCGGAACCTTCCCCCTCGCGGGCCGGGCCATTCAGCAGATGCGCATCGGGGCGCTCGTCGAGGGGGTTGGAGGGGGTGGGGCTGCCTTCGTCGGAGGTGATTCCCCAGATATCGATCATCGCGTTGACGCGAAGCTCGAGGTAGCGCAACGTGTTGACGACCTTGGACATGCGTTGCCCGGTCAAGTCCTGAAATGAACACGCCATCATCAGCTCTGTGCCCTGTGTCTCCAACTCGTTGCAGAGGGCGGTGTCCGAGCCTTTCGTTTTCAGTTCGCCTGCGATGGCGAGAACCCGTTCGGCGGCCGATAGTATTTCAGCGGTGGCGCGTTCGGTCGATTTCAGAACAAAGTCCAGTTCTTCGGTTGCATTGACTATGCGATTGCTGGCTTCGCCTTGCGGTTTGATTGAAGCGATTTCTTTGTGCGTTTGCTGGATCGAAGACGCCATGCTCTCGAGTTCACGGCGCAAGACGTCGAGATTGGATGTGTGTGAACGTCCCTCTGCGGCTGCACTCAAGCGCTCAATCGCCTGCAAAATTGACTGGGTTTCGGCTGAACGGATGCGGCGGGCGAACTCATCGAGGAAGGCCTGTCCGCGCGAGGTTTCGCGTACGGCTTTTTCCAATGATTTAAAGAAGTCGACCGGCTGGGCGATTTGAACTGCAGACATGCGTCTAGTCCTAGTTCGGCTTGGCCGGTGTCAAGACGGAGTTGATCTTCTGCTGCAAGGTTGCTGCATTGAAGGGTTTGACAATGTAATTATCGACGCCCGCCTTCTTGGCAGCGATGACGTTCTCGGTTTTGGATTCGGCCGTCACCATGATGAATGGTGTCGTCTTGAGCTTGTCATCGGCGCGGACCTGCTTGAGCAGGTCGTAGCCTGTCATCGGTTCCATGTTCCAGTCGGAGATGACCAGGCCGTAGTGCACGGCGCGAAGTTTCGCCAGGGCATCGCCACCATCTGCGGCTTCATCGATTTCCGTGTATCCGATCTGCGTGAGCAGGTTGCGGATAATGCGGCGCATTGTGCTGTAATCGTCGACGACCAGAACTTTCATGAAACACCCCGGGGAAATGCGTTGCCGTCTTACTTGACGCTGGGTGCACCTTAAACCAAGAGCTGTTTCAGATTGGTTGATGGTATAGTTCCTCTGATTTGTTTACCCAATGGGGTATCCGGCGTGGTTACTGGTGTGTAAACGATGCGGGGCTTCGAAAGGACATGGTCGTGAGCTTGCAAGGAAAAGACGTTGTAGTCACGGGTGCGACGGATGGCATCGGAAAAGTCACGGCACGAGAATTGGCCAGGCTGGGCGCAAAAGTTACCCTGATTGGGCGTAGTGCTGCGAAGGGCGACAGTGTGGTTCGCGATTTGCGCGCCGTGACGGGCAAAGATGACATTCACTTCGTGCGGGGCGATCTGTCGTCACGCAAGGGCGTGCAGCACGTGGCGGACTCATTGAAAGAGCGGTTGAAGCATCTGGATGTACTGGTGAACAATGCGGGTGCAATTTTTCAAAAGCGCATCATGAGCGAAGACGGAATTGAGCAAACGCTGGCGCTCAATCATCTGGGCTATTTTTCCCTGACGGCCCTGCTCGTGGATCTTTTGAAGGCGGCGGGCACGGCGCGTATTGTGAATGTCGCGTCGGCGGCGCATTTAGGGGCCCGGATAGACCTCGATGACCTGCAAAACGCCAAGCGGTATTCAGGCTGGACAGCTTATGGCCAATCCAAACTTGCCAACATCTATTTCTCGTATGAACTGGCGCGGCGCCTGGACGGCTCGGGTGTGAGTGTGAATTGCCTGCATCCGGGATTTGTTGCTTCGGCCTTCGGCAACAACAATGGCGGGTGGTTACGAGTTGCCATCGGACTGGCCAAGTCGGTTGGCGCAATCTCGCAGGACAACGGCGCAATGACGAGTGTTTATCTTGCGAGTGCGCCGGAGGTTGAGGGGGTGAGCGGACAATATTTCGACAAGTGCAAGGCGGTGAAGTCGTCGCCCATATCTTATGACGAAGACATTGCGCGCAAGCTGTGGTCGGCGAGCGAGAGGTTGAGTGGCCTAACCTTCAAATAGGCTCCAGCCGCCTTTACCCGAGATGCCTCTGATCATCAGATAGAGCAGCAGCCCAACCGGACCGACGACGAGGGTCACGAGCAGGCAGGGGGCGAGGATGAGATGGTGCAGGCCGACACGCTGCGCGTCGCGGGCCTGCCAGGCGCCGATGAACAGATCGAAGACCAGATAATGGGCCCAGCCGGCGACAAGGGCGGTTTCAACCGAGAAAAGTTTTGACACGCCTTGCAATGTCGTGAAGCTGGCGCCTTCGGGCATGGGGCTGGGGCCCGTGAGTGCGGTCGCCAAGAGCCAGGCATAGGTGACGCCGAGCACAAGCGGTACAAACACCGAGTGCACGAAGATTTCCGTGAGTTTCGCATGCGGGAGAATTAGGAGCAGGGCCCAGAACGGCAGGACGCCATAGTTCAGCACTGTGAACATGGTGTCAGCGGTCAACGGTGCGAGTTGCGGCATGGCGTCTTACGATCCGGTCGCAGGTGGGCGGACTATAGCGTGGTTTCCGGCGGCTCGCAAAAGAGTACGTATTATGCTTAACCGAAACGGCGTTTGAGCCAATCGATCATGACGCGGTTGAGTTCGTCCGGCTTTTCGGTCTGGGTCCAGTGGCCGCAGCTCTTGATCAGGTGTTTTTCCAGGTCCGGCACGAAGGCCTCCATCCCGTCGGCGAGAGATGGGCGCAGCACAATGTCGTTTTCCGCCATCACCATCAGAGCCGGGCAGTCGACTCTTTGCGTCACGCCCTCCATCGCGTGCCAATTGCGGGTGAAATTGCGGTACCAGTTTATGCCGCCAGTAAAGCCTGTGCGAGTGAATGCTTTCACGAAGAATTCGTGTTCGTCGTGTGTATGCAGCGGTTCGCCGGGCCACAGGCCTTCGTCACTTTGCAGGGCGTGAACGAGTGCCAGGTTTCGTTCCTCCGCCGGGCGCTTGTCGAACTCAGCGATGGTCATGCCGGTCCTGCGATAGAACAGGCGCAGCGTTTTGCCGGGGTCGGCTGCGAGTGCCGCATCGGCGACGCCGGGCTTCTGGAAATAGACGATATACATGTCCTCGCCATAGGCGGCGCGCATGAGCGCGATGGGATCCATGGGCGCGCGCGGCAGGAAGGGGGTGTTGACGCCGATCACACCGGCGACACGCGTTGGGTGCAACAAGGGCATGGCCCAAGTGATCATGCCGCCCCAATCGTGGCCAACGAAGACCGCCTTTTCAATTTCCAGCGCATCGAGCATTCCCACGAGATCGCCCGTCAGGTGATGGATATCATAGGACGCGATGTCTTGCGGCTGATCGGTCATTCCGTATCCGCGCTGATCGGGGGCGATGGCGCGGAAGCCCGCTGCGGCGACGGCCGGTATCTGGTGGCGCCAGGCATAGGCCAATTCCGGAAAGCCATGGCACATGATAACGGGGACGCCTTGTCCCTGCTCGTAGAGCGCCATGCGGATGCCGTTGGTTTCGACGATGCGGGGGGATTTCCAATTGACGGACATGAGTGCTTCCCGTTCGGGTTAGACGGATTGAATGAGGCCAAGGCTTGAGAGCATTTCGGTGCGCCCGGGTCCGAGTTTAGGCGGGTACAGCGCGTGCTTGAAGCGCTTGGGCGTCGCCCAGGTTAATAGCACGCGTAAGACAATCAATGGCTGCGTGAGCCAGGTGGTGGGTGTTTCCAGCATGTGGAAGGCCTTCATGATGGCGCGGTAGACGCTGAGGCTTGAGCGGGTGGCTGGCCCCACGGCGTCTTCGGCAAAGCTTTTGATCAGGCGCCCTCTCCAGCGCGGCTTGTAGCCCGGCTGTTGCTCATTGTACGCCCTGCGGATCGCACCCAAATCCTGCTTGACGATGGCGTCCCAGAAAGGGCGCAGGGTTTGGCGGGCGCGCTTGTCAAATTCGATTGCACGCATTCGGGCGTCTGCGGTTTGCTCCAGAACCTCGCCCAGAATATGCGCGTGCACGACGGCCGACGAACAGCCGCGGCCATAGAGCGGGTTGGTGCGCATGCTGGCGTCACCGACGGCGAAGAAATTCAACACCAAGGGCTCACCTGCTTTTACGAAATGGCGCCAGACGTTGTGGAGATTTCCCATACCGAAGACTTTGGTCACGGGTTCGGCGCGTTTGGGATCGGTCCAGCGTCCGGCGCCGGGTATCTGGGTGCAGATCGCGTCGAAAGTTTTGGGATCGACGGCGGCCGTTCGCAATTTCGCCTCTATCTCGGGCACAGCAAGCGTGATCGAGAAGTGGCGATTGTCGGCGGCGAAGACACCAAACTTGATGTAGCCCATATCACCAGCGCCCGGAATGGCATCGCGCGGGGGTTCGTCTTGTCCTTCACGCAGGCGATAGTGGCGGGTGAAATAGAGAATACCTGCGGGGCTTTTTTCCTCTTCGATTGCGACACCACGCTCGCGCAGCCAATCGACCATGAGCGTGTTGCGGCCTGTCGCATCGACCACGATGTTTGCACTCAAGGTCGCGTCGGGTTGCCCTTCGCGTTCGAGCACCACACCCGTCACTGCGGTTTTACCGTTTGTCCTGGAGATGGTCAGGTTGCGCACACGGGCGCTGGTTATGAAGTGCACGCCGGGGAGGGCACCGACATAGGCGCGCATGATGTGTTCGAGCGTCGTGCGGCGGGAAAACAGAAAAGCCAGGTCGGCGTCGTTTTTGTCTTTGCCTGTGTTGTAAGCTGACCGCAGCAAAGGGGGCAGGCTTTCTGCGAAGCCGATCTCGCGCGCGCCGGCCTCACGCAGCATGGCGTGCAGCCGCGGATGTTTTTTGCGAATCAACGCAACCAGGCAGCCCAGGAACACGTGACTGTGGCGAAGTTGGGTGACGCCCTTGCGCTCCCAGGTCTCGAAGGCGGTTTCGACGTTGGCAGGCGGCGGCGGGTCGCGGTCGATGATGGTAATGTGACGTCCCTCACGTGCCAACGCCATAGCGGTGCCCAATCCCGCAATTCCGGCGCCGACGATGGCAAAGTTTTCATCCATAGAACGATTTACCCCATTGCCTTGCGGCTGATTTAGCGCAGATGTATCGCAAAGCAGCAAGAAGTCGAGAGACCACTGTGCGTGAGCTAAAAGTTTGTTACGGGGTGCGTCGTTGTGTTCTTTCCGCAGGGCACATCAAGGGGACTTCATGCGGCTGATTTTCACTTTTGTACTTTTGTATGTGGCCCAGGTTGCGGCTGCGCACGCTGAAACTTCGGTGCAGTACGCGCTGTCGCCGGTCATGAATGCCAAGGGGCTCGTGGGGCTGAACGTCGAAATGCGATTCGACGGGGAAGATGATGGCGACACAGTTCTGCTTTTGCCGAATGAGTGGGGTGGAAAGACCAAGCTCTATGAAGGCCTTCGCGATCTGAAAATTGCTGGTGGCGATGTCGTGGCCTCCGGGGATCCTGCCAAGCGCATTGTCCGGCACCGGCCGCGCGCGAAACTTTTTGTCAGCTACCGGGTGGTGCAGAACTGGCCGGGAGAGCCGAAGGCAGAGGGCGCAAACGAATACCGGCCGATTGTTCAACCTGGATATTTTCACGTCCTTGGGAATGCCGTGTTCATTACGCCTGAGCGCGACGACGACCCTCCGGCGTCATTCGAGTTGAAATCTCTGCCGCCAGGCTGGTCGTTTGCGTCGGACCTTGAGCACAGCACGATGGGTCGCACGCTTGTATTGCGCGACATGGTCGAGAGCGTTCTGGTTGGTGGTGACTTCCGGGTCTTAAAGCGCTCCAATGTGAGGGTTGCCTTACGCGGCAAGTGGCCGTTCAGCGACGAGGCGTTTGCGGACCGGCTGCAGCCCATCATCGATTCCCATCACCGCTTCTGGGGTGATCCGCCGGAGCCATTTCTGGTGACGGCGTTGCCGCTTACAGGCGAGTCGGGATCGACGTCGGTGGGCGGCACGGGGCGTGACGATGGGTTTGCTTTTTTTGCGACTGCCGATGCCGAAGATGCGCTGTTGAACAGGTTGCTGGCGCATGAACACTTGCACACGTGGATTCCCCGGCGGCTGGGGGCAATGCCGGAACACGATGAAGCTGCCGACTACTGGCTGTCCGAGGGGTTTACGGATTTTTACACCGCACGGCTGCTGCTTCGTGACGGACTTTGGGGTTTGAAAAAGTTTACGGATGAATTGAATGAAGCGCTGCGCGTTTATGCGGCCTCGTCTGTGCGCACGGCGCCCAATGCGAAAATCATCAAGGATTTCTGGACGGATTCCAATACGCAACAACTGCCCTATCTGCGCGGGCAGCTCTTGGCAATGCGTTGGGACCATATGTTGCTGCAAGCCAGTGACGGTGCTCGCGATCTTGACGATGTCGTGCTGGCGATGAAGGCGCAGTTGAAGGCTTCACCCGATAGCAAGGCGCTGGCCACAGAGCTTTTTGCAGCGCAGATGCAAAAAGCCGGGGTCGATGTGACAGGCGATCTGGCGGCTCTTGTGCGCGACGGTGGCGCGGTGCTGCTGGCGGAGGTGATTTTTGGGCCGTGTGGAGAAGTTGAAACATTCGACGTTGCGGAATTTGATCGCGGCTTCGACGCCGACAAGACGGCGCTGAATGAAAACGTGATTGTGGGATTGCGCGAAGACAGTCCGGGATACCGGGCGGGATTACGCAATGGGATGAAAATCGTGAAGCGTGAAGCGGGCAAGCCCGGCGACAGCCGCGTGGCTTTGACCTACCGGGTGTGGGACGGCGGCAACGAGCGGCTGATTACCTTCTTGCCGGAAGGCAGCCGGCGCCTGACGATGCAGGAGTTGGTGCTTGAATCCGGCATGGACGAGGGCGAGCGTAAGGTCTGCGTGGCGCGGCTGTCGGGAATGGCTGAGCAAAAGGAACTGGGCTTCTGGTCGGGTTTTGGACGATTGTTCTCTTCCGAGAGCCGCTGATACAGACTTTCCCGAGATTAATGCGCCGCATGCTTGTCACAGCATTCTGAATCGCATTCTATAGGTCCAGGTTTCCTCCTGGCGGCAGTCCATCCCCATGCTCACCAAAGCCGACGACTATCCTGTTCATCAGACTGCGGACCCGATTGCTTATGCGGGGACGGACCGGAATTTTTATGACCGGTATTTCTTCAACGGCTATTCGCCCGATGGTGCTGTGTTCTTTGCGGCCGCTCTTGGGGTCTATCCGGCTTTGAATGTGATGGACGGGGCGTTTTGCGTTGTCGTCGATGGCGTGCAGCATAATCTGCGGGTGTCGCGGGTGATGCATATGGAGCGGATGGAAACGCGGGTGGGGCCGCTGCATGTCGAGGTGGTCGAGCCGCTGCAATCATTGCGGGTCCGGGTTGAGAGCAATGAACATGGGATTTCGGCTGATTTGGTTTTTCGGGCGCGGGCGGTGGCGATTGAGGAGCCGCGCTTCACCTATCGCAGCGGACCGCGCACAATCATGGACTATACGCGGCTGACGCAGAACGGTTCCTATGACGGCTGGATCGAGGTCAAGGGCCGGCGCATCGATATCGATAGCAATTATCTGGGGACACGCGACCGCTCGTGGGGCGTGCGGCCGGTCGGGGCGCCGGACAGCCAGGCGGTGGCGCCCGCTGGTATTGCACAATTCTATTGGCTGTGGGCGCCGATGAACTTCGATGACCGGATCACGCTTTATCACAACAACGCGGACGTTGATGGCAAGCCGTGGAATACGCATGCGGTCATGGCTCCCATAGGGGCCGGTACGGTTGAGCACATGGCGGCCTGCAGCTCGGAGGTTGTGTATAAATCGGGGACACGTCACGCGCGGCAAGCTTCGATCAGGTTGAGTGATGGGAGTGACGGCGCCTACCGGATTGAACTCACGCCCCAATGGAATTTCTATATGAGCGGGCTTGGCTATACGCATCCCGAGTGGGGGCATGGGCGGCTGCATGGCGAGCTGCGGGTTGGCTATGACGCCTATGAAACGGCGAAGGTGAACACCAGGGAGTTTCATTTTCTGCATGTGCAGGCGTTCTGCCATGCGGTGTTGACGGGGCCTGACGGACTGAAGCGCGAAGGGCGCGGGGTGCTTGAGCAGCTGGTGATCGGGCCGTACAAGCCTGCCGGGTTTACCTCTATGACGGATGTGGCAAAGTGAATGAGCGATAATCTCGAGCAACGCATTGTCCGTTATCTTGGTTACCGGATGCCGGAGGCCGGCAAGATTTCGGTGCTGGCGCTGTCGCGCATTCATGGCGGTGCGAGCCGGGAGACGTTTCGCGTGCGGATCGCGGCGGAGCGCTTCGGCGAGCGCGGGTTGATCTTCCGGCGCGATCCGGTTTCGAGCTTGATCGAGACCGAGCGGGAGATCGAGTTTGCGGCGTATCGCTCGTTTCACGGCACAGATGTGCCGGTGCCGGGGGCGCTGTATCTCGAACGCGACTCTCAGTGGTTGGAGCGGCCGTTTTTTGTGATGGAAGAGATTGAGGGTTGCACTGCGGGGTCGATATTGGCGGGGGATCCTTATGGGCGGCATCGACGATCCATCGGCGAGCAATTTTTCACGATCCTGGGCCATATCGTCAAGCGCGACGTTGCGACGTCGGAACTGTCGCGCGTCAGTGAGCTCCCTGCTGGCGATGCCGCGTGGGCCTGTGAGTTGGAGAAGTGGGAAAAGGTCATCGACGAAGACGAGCTTGAGCCGCAACCGATTGCGCGGGCGGCTATCCGGTGGATGAAACGCCAACCGCCGCCGCCGGCTCAACGTCTGTCGATCGTGCATGGCGATTACCGGACGGGAAACTTTCTCTTCGATCCGCAAGGCAAAATTCGCGCGGTGCTGGATTGGGAGATGGCGCATCTGGGCGATCCGCTGGAAGATCTGGCGTGGGCGCTCGATCCGTTGTGGTCGGCTGATCGCGATCATCCGGGCGGGATGCTGACGCGTGACGAAGCCGTTGGCGTGTGGGCGCGCGCGAGCGGGCTTCGGGCTGATCCGGCGGCGCTGGCGTGGTGGTCGATTTTTGCGTCGCTGAAGGGTTTGGCGATCTGGATTTCGTCGGCGAAAGAATATCAGGCGGGAACGAATACCGATCCGGTGATGGCGTTCTCGGGGTTATATTGTTTGCCGTTTCACAATAAGCGGCTGGCGGACATGCTGGTGGAGTGCGCGTCATGAAACCCTCCCCCGATCTTGTACTCAATCAAACTTTCGCGAAGATCGCGATGGAAATGGGGCCAGCCCTGCCGGCCGGGTATGGCCAAGGGTCGGCCACGACTACCGGCGTACTGCTTCTGATGGTGGCGCAGGAGTTCAATCGGGCGGCCGATATCCGGGTGAAGGAAAACGCCGCGATGCGGGCGTTGTTCGCGGATGCGGGCGTAGCAGTTGGCGGCGAGCTTGGGCAGCGCTTGCTGGCGGCGGCGGGCACGAAGGATGCGGATGTCAATGTTGCGACGCTCGATCACGCCAATGGGGAGTTGAAGACACTGTTGATTGAATTGCATGTAGAGGTGGAGGAGACAAGCGCTCGAGAGCTTGAGGTGCGAATTGGTGCATTCCTCCGCGATGCCGCTACGGCGCGGCAAGTGTTTCTTCCGGCGATGTAGCATATGGTGTCATTTCGAGTGCCGCGCGCGCATCCTGAGGCGGTGCCGTTTGTTCCGTTTTTTATTGGCATCAATCTGATCGGCGGCGTGCATTTGCCGTTCTTTCCGGTGTGGCTGGAAAGTGAAGGGTTCACTCCGGAGTCCATTGGCCTGTTGATGATGGCGATGGGGTTGGTGCGGGTGGTCACGGGGCCTGTGCTTGGCTTTCTGGCCGATGCCTTTGCCATGCGGCGGATGGCGATCATCGTGCTGACGGGGGTGGCGGCGGCGTCTTATGCGGGTTACGCGGCGTTGCCCGGCGTCGCGTTTGTGGTGCTGTTTTCGATCACGTCGAGCATTGCGTTTTCGGCGGTGGGGCCACTGATCGAAGGGATCACGCTGCAGACGGCAATTACGCATCAGTTTGATTATGGGCGCGTGCGGTCGTTCGGATCGGCGGCGTTCATCGTGATGAATTTTGCCAGCGGCGTCTATCTGGCCTTGTATGGGATCGATCTGTTCCTGGTTATTCTGATCGCGGCCGGGGCGTTTTCGTTCGCGATGTCATTGCTGCTTCCCGTCGAAGCGGCGGCGGCGGCGAGCACGCATCGGCACGGCGCATGGGGCGAGGTGCGGGCACTGTCGCGTCAGCCGGCCTTCATCGTCTTTCTGTGTGCGGCGGGGATCGCGCAGGCGTGTCATGCGTTCTACTACGGTTTTGGTACGCTCAATTGGAAGTCGCTGGGCTATAGCGCCGACCTCATCGGTTTCTTGTGGGGGCTTGGCGTTGCCGCCGAGATCGTTTTGTTTTCGTTTTCCAACCGGATTGTCGCGTGGCTGGGGCCGGTGCGCTTGCTGGTCATTGGGACCGCGTGCGGAATCCTCAGGTGGACCATCGTGGCGTTCAGTCCGCCGCTGTGGTTGCTGATTGGGGTGCAGTGTTTGCATGCGGGCACCTTTGGTGCCGCCCATCTGGGGGCGATGCACTTTATTGCGCGCGCGGTGCCTGGGCATTTGGTGGGGACGGCGCAGAGCGTTTATGCGGCGGTGACGATCGGTCTATTCATGTCGGCGGGGCAGTTTGCTTCGGGGCATCTGTTCGCCGATTTTGGCGCTTGGGGTTATCTGTTGATGACCGCCGCCAGCGTGCTGGCGCTTGGTTTTTCGCTGCTGCTGGGGCGCCTTTGGCACGGGGGCGAGCTGAGAGAAGCCGATTGACATGGCGCAGGATCGTTATGATGCTTGCGGCGTAACGGAGGAACAGCGATGGCCTATCATCATCTGGCAGTAGTGACGCGCGATATGAAGGAGACGGACCGCTTTTATCGCGAAGTGATGGGATTTGATCTCAAGAAAGTCGAAGTCGGGCCGACGCCGAATGGCGGCTGGGCCAAGCACTTTTTCTATGAGATCGAGCCGGACCGCTTCATCGCGTTCTGGGAATTGCATGGCGAGGCCTTCGCGAATTTGGGCGAGACGGGTTTGTCGAAGGCGATGGGTCTGCCCGAATGGGTGAACCACATTTCGTTTTATTCGCCGACCGAGGCGCATTTGCGGGAAAAGCGCGACATGTGGCTGGCGGGCGGTCACGATGTGATGGAGATCGATCACAATTGGTGCAAGTCGGTCTATACGCGCGATCCGAACGGGACGCTGGTGGAGTATTGTGTCACCGTTGGCGTGTTCACAGAAGAAGACAAGGCGATTGCGCTGAAGGCGGTGACATCGAACGAGGTGCCGCAATCGCTGCCGCCGAAGGGCATCCAGATGCACAAGGCAACGGATTATCGCCGGGCGGCGGAGTGAGCGGGGTGGCATCCAAAGTGTGTCATCCCGCACGCGATGCGGCGCCCTTGTGCCGCTACGCAGATGCGGGACCCACCTTGGTGATATGCGTGCAAGTTCTTGAGCTGCCCTTTCGTTCTCAACTCGGGGACACTTAATCCCGTGTGGGTCCCGCATCTGCGGCGCAGCATGAAGAATGCTGCACCGCGTGCGGGATGACGATTTTTGGTCAAAGCCCTTCGGTTTTGCGCGCAGCTTTATGGCACTCGGCCTTGAAGTCGTAATAAGGTGCTACCTCGTCTACGCAATCCGGCCATAATCCGGTTTCACGCCAATAGTCGTAAAGGCCGAACCTGACGCACAAATGCGCAAAGCGCGGGTTGGGGTGCAACTTTGCAGAGTCGATAAAGAACAAAAGCCCGCACGTCATCGAGCGCAGAGCTCCCGCGTTGGCGCCAACCAACGCACCCGAGATCGGTCTGCCGCTGTCCAGCGCTTCGAACAGCGCATCAAACGCCATGCCGGCGAAGCCTGCGCGCGCTGCAAAGGCGCACGTTTCCAGGGACAATGCGCGGCCGCGTGATGTGTCCAACGCGCGGCGCAGGGTTGCTTCCCGTTCGTCGTCCGGCATGGCCAGTATCCGGACCGACCGCCGCAAAGCGGGAACAATGGCGGGAGGCGCATCCGCGAAACGCGGCGCGTGCTCCGTTAGAAACTGGTCCGCAATCGCCGGGACGTCAAATTCGATCATGCTTCCCCACTGCATGCGAGGCAACCACCACAGACCCCGGACGGATGTTTCGTCATCCAGACGCATCCATTGGACAGCCTCAGGCCAGCGATTTAGCCTGGCGAGTTCCTGAACATACATGGCTCGATTCACACCCGACATGGGATCCAGCTGTAAGACGCGCTCAATCAGGGGAAGCGCGGCACTGTTACGTCCCACCATCCGATAGGCGTCCGCCAAAAGTGAAAGCACGTCCGGATTGTTTGGCTCGGCGGTTTGTGCCGCCTCCAGGAGGGAGATCTTCTGCGCATACGCACTGAATGCAGGAAGCAGGGCTGCTTGGGTTAGCAACGCATGAGACGTGCCCGCGTCAAATTCGAGCGCACGCTCGACGGCGGCGGTGGCGACGTTGAAGTCCGGCTCCAGCGACGCGTCCTGCGTTTGCGAAAAAATCGCCGCGCGGGCAAACGCCAGTGCGCCCCAGGCTGCGGCGAATTTCGGCGCCCGCGCCACGGCGCTTTCAAGCAGCGGAATTGCCTGCCTTGTCACTTCGACGTTGAGGGAACTCAACGCCGGCCGCGCCTTCATGTAGAGGTCGTAGGCTTGAGAATCGATCTTTGCCGCGTCCTTGCGGGCAATGGGCAGCGCCTGGTTCAGAGCGGCGGCAACCTTGGCGGCGATTTCGTCTTGCAGCGCAAACGCATCGGAGACGTCCCGATCGTAACGCTCGCCCCACAACCCGGTGCCGGTGGCTGCTTCCGTCAGCTGTGCGGACACGCGCATCTTGGTGCCCGACCGGCGCACTGCGCCGTCGAGAATGTGGGTGGCTTTCAACGCCTGGGCCGCCAGCGCCTTGCGTTCGCCGCGAAACTGAAATGCTGATGTGCGCCCGATCACCTTCAAACCTGCGCTGCGCATCAGCGTCTGCATGATTTCTTCCGCGACACCGTCGGAAAAGAAAACCATTTCCGGATCGTTTGACAGATTGTCGAACGGCAAGACGGCGAGCAGCGGCTCTGCGGTTTTCGTTGGCGCTGAGCCCGATGCGATGGCTGCAAGTGCGAAGGCCTCAATGGTCTCTGCCATTTTGTCAAGTTTTAGATGTCCCCGAGATTGTAGTCGCGCGGTCAGTGGCCCCCTGATGGTCTGGTGTACGGCGCCGGAGACCAGTGCAGCGCCTGGCGCCGACTGCGCCATCAGGCGCGCAGCTACGTTGACGCCGTGGCCGAGGAGGTCGCCGTTGGGCTGCACCACGACGTCGCCGAGGTGGACGCCGACGCGGACTTTTGGTTCGCAGGTTTCGGCGAGTTCGAAGGCGGCTTCGACTGCGGCCAGGCTCGAGCCGAACTCCAACATGAACCCGTCGCCAGCGGTGTTGAACACGCGCCCACCGTGTTTGGCAGCGATGGCTTCGATCGCCTTTCGCAGCGCCATCACCTCCGCCGTCGTGCGCGCCTCGTCAGCCTCCGTCCGTGCCGAGTAGCCGGCGACGTCGAGGGCCACGATGGTGGCGAGTTTGCGGGTGGTGCCGGTCATTCAGCCGCCGATGCGACGGAAGCGGTAGGTGTTCGTGGCTGTGGCCACGGCCAGCTCCTTCATGCGGGCGTGATTGGGGGACAGGGCGCAGGCGGGGTCGGTGGCGGTGGCGTCACCCAGAATGCTGAGGGCCTGGCAGCGGCAGCCGCCCCAGTCGATTTCTGCGCGCTCGCAGCCGTTGCAGGGTTTGGGCATCCACTGCGTGCCGCGAAAGCGGTTGAAGGCTTCGCTGTGGTGCCAGATGTCTGCGAGAGATTTTTTGCGGACGTTGTCGAAGTCCAGTCCGGGTATCGTTGCTGCAGCATGGCAGGGCAGGGCGCGGCCGTCCGGCGTGACGACGATGACCTGGCGGCCCCAACCGCCCATGCAGGCCTTGGGGCGCTCGGCGAAGTAGTCGGGCATGACGTGATCGATGACGAGCGTGCCTTCGAGGCGGGCGCGGGCCTCTACGACGATCCTTTCGGCTTCGAGAAATTGTTCGCGCGTGGGCATGAGGGCTGCGCGGTTGGGAATGGCCCAGCCGTGATATTGCACGTGGGCGACTTCGAGGCGGCCGGCGCCCAGGCTTTCGGCAAGGCCGATGATCGCTGGAAGTTCATCCATATTGTTGCGATGCAAGACGGCATTGATGGTGAGCGCCATGCCAGCTTCGACGACACGTTTTGCAGCGTCGAGTTTGGCCCTGGTGCCGCCCTTGAAGTGAGCGACACTGTCGGCGCGTGCGGGATCGACGCCCTGGATGCTGATTTGCACGTGGTCGAGACCGGCGGCGCGCAGTTCCGAGAAGCGCTGAACGGTGAGTCCGACGGCGGAAGTGATGAGGTTGGTGTAGAGGCCCGCCAGGTGTGCAGCGTTGGTGAGTTCGGCGAGGTCCGGGCGGACGAGCGGCTCACCGCCCGAGAGATGGACATGCATGATGCCCAGGTTCGCTGCTTCGTTGAGGACATTGAGCCAGGTCTTGGTGTCGAGTTCGGCTTTGGCGCGGGTGAGCTCTATCGGATTGGAGCAATACGGACATCCGAGGGGACAACGGTGGGTCAGTTCAGCGAGCAGCCCGATGGGCACCGGCAAGTCAGTCACGGCTTTACGTATCCTTTGGCCGCGAGGTCTTTCAGAAGGTTGTCGATGTCGGCGCGGACGACCTCTGCGTTTTCGTCGTATTCCTTGGCGAGCGCGGCTGCGATTTCCGAAATGCGTTTCTTGCCGTCGAATTGGGCGACGATCGACAATGCGACCTCATCGAGCTCAAGAATGCGCTCAGGCCCCAGCAGCACGGTGCCGCGCTTGTCATCAGTATGCAGCTTTACACCGGGAGCGAGTTTTGGTTTTGCGTCGTCGGTCATGGGGCGGTCATGGGTCGGTCATGGATTGAAGGCACCGGGCGGGATGTGTCCCGGCGCTACATAAGCATAATACAGCGCATCAAGCATGGACCAAAGTACGTTGCATTTGAAAATCAGCGCGGCGAGGCAGAGGTCCTGAGCGGCGCGGGTGGTGGCGTGGCGAATACAATAGTGCAGTGCGAAATCAGAGTCGCGCGGGGCCTGAGTTAACCTTGCGCCAAAATAGGAGAGCGTTTCGGGCGAGACGAAGTCGTATCCCGCCAGCATACCCTCGACCCGCTCGGTGATGATTTTGGGGGCGAAGAGCTCGGTCAGGGAAGAGGCGACGGCTTCGAGCAGCGAGCGGTCGCGGACGAAATGGACGTAAGCGTCGGCGGCAAAGACAGTGGCTGGCAAAGCCTCGCTTTCAGCTTTGACGGTTTCGCGGTCCAGCCCCAGGCCATCGGTCAGTTTGAGCCAGCGGGCGATGCCGCCATCGCTGCCGTCCCTGCCGTCGTGATCTTCCAGACGCGAGCGCCAGTTGGCGCGCAGTTCCGGCGTGGGAAGGCGTGAGACGATGATCGCGTCTTTAACGGGAATGCGCGATTGATAGATATAGCGGTTCAGGGCCCAGGCCTGAACCTGGGTCTTGTCGAGTTCGCCACTGTGCAGCAGGCGATGAAAGGGATGGAGATTGTGATAGCGCGTGGCGCCAATCTGGCGGAGCTGCGATTCAAAATCTTGCGGCGCGAGCAGGGTCACACTTCAATCCTCATGCCGTCTTCGGCGATGCGCCAGCCGGCGGCTTCGATGATTTTGCGTTCGGGAGAGTTGCGGTTCAATGTGGGATTCGTGTTGTTGATATGAATGAAATAGCGCTCGCCCACATTGATGTCGCACAGGCGGGCGATGGAGTGATCCATGGCGACGTGGCCCATGCGGCGCGCGGTCTTTTGGCCTTCGCCGGTGCGGACCATTTCTTCGTCCACGCACAGTGTGCCATCGAAGAAGAGGGCATCGGTGCCTTCAAGTGCCTTGAGAATATCCAGCGTGATCTCAGAACATGACGGCATAAAGCTCAGCGACTTGCATTGAGCCGACGTCAGCTTCACTCCGATCGACGATCCATCGACTGGTTCGATACCCTGGGCTTCTTCAAGATACAAAGGTGGTTTGCCCGGACTTGGAAGCGCGTGGCACATGAGGCCAGGCAGGGGCTCAAAATCTTGCCCGGGTTGGATGGCGTGGAAGCGCACGAGATCGCGGTCAAGGACATTGAATACGGAATTGCCTCTGATCACGTTCAGAACATAGTCAGTCGCCCAGAGCGAGAAGGGTTGACGCTCGCGCAGCGAGAGCAGGCCGGTGATGGCGTCAATGTCGGCGCCGGTCAGAATGATGGCCTTGATGGGTGATGATCGCGGTGCCACCTGCGGGTGAAGTTCCGGGGTTGCGATAATTTGCTGGCGAATGTCGGGGCTGGCGTTGAGGAGCAGCCAGTCGTCGCCGTTGGATGACACGGCCAAGCTGCATTGCGTCGCCGGCCTTGTGTTGGGATCAGCGGCGAAGGCCAAGCGATTGTTGATGCTCGCGGCGTTCCACTGCGGAAAGCCGCCGCCGGCACCTGCACCAAGCACGATGATCTTCATGGACGATGGGCGAGGTCAGGCCTCGCGCGCGTTATTCGGCGGAGCAGTAGCAGTTGATCTCCATTGCGGCCGAGATTTCGCGAATTTTCGGCTTGCGCCAGGATTTTTTCATAACGGCACCTCAAATGTTTGGTGAACGCAGTTTGGCTCAAGGCGCGGCGGGGTGCAATAGGGCTCAATCGGCTGAAAGGCCTGCTGCGGCTTGGGCGAGCACGTTTTCGCCTTGTTTCCAGACCATTTCTTTCCAGTCGTCTTGATCGGGATAGAAGGCGCGCCTGACTTGCGCCTTGATTTCCTTTGCGGCGGGGCTTTCGGGATCGCCTTTGGTGTGGAGCCAGTTGCCGGCGCGCAGGGCCTGGAAGACTTCCAGGGTTGAGTAGGTGCCGTATTCCAGGCAGATCATCGTGGCTTCGGCGTGACTGAGCAATGCGGGGACAGAGGAGTCCAGGCTGCCGCAGACTTATGCGGAAACTGAATCGCCTGAGACGGTTGACTGGACGGTGTCACCCCACCAGCGGCGGGCGCGGGCATATGCGAGGGAACTGGTGGCTTCTTCGCTGATCAGTTCGGCTTCACCGTAGGCGCCCAGGCCGGTGTGGATGTCAATCACGGCAGCCCGGCGGCAGTGTGCCATCTCGCGCCGGACGATGTGGCGGAACAGACCCACTGACCAGTGTTCTTGCGTGCCGCCGTAATACATGCCTTCGGGGTGGGTGTATTGACCCTTGCTGATGGTTTCCTGCATGGCGAAGGCGCCGTGTTCTCTGGCGTAGCCACGCAAGGCCTTGCTGGAGGCTTCGAGTGTTTCGGGGTCAAGATTGGCGGGGGCGATGGCGTCTTTCAGGCCTTCGTAGTCTTTGTTGAGCGGATAGGGTTGGGCGTGGTCGACAAAGTTGCGATTGAGGTCGACGTTGTCTTCGGTGACGCGGCGGTCCCAGGCGAAGCCATACGGATTGAGAGCATGAATGAGGATCAGCTTTTGATCTTCGGGCCAATAGGCTTGGCGGCTCAGCCAGCCGGTTTGAATTGCCGAACCGGCGTAGCCTTCAACGCCGTGGGCGCCGGAAATTGCCAGCATGGCGGAGGTGGCGGATTGCGCACCCCAGGTTGCGACGTCGACATAAAGGTCTTCGCCGCCGGGACCCTTTGCGTGCGGGTGCATGTGCGACACGACTTTCAAGGCGCGCCGGGCGGCGGCACGCAGAAATTTGTCGCGGGCTTCAAAATAATCTGCAGAGAAAAAAGTCGCGGGCGTCATGGACTGCAGCTTAATTGGCAATTCTGAATATTGTACTGCGCAGCTACTTTTCTTTTGCCGACCAGGATCCGTCCCAGCCCGGTTTGGGGGGCTCGAGTTCAAAGTGGCGAATTCGATCTTCGTAGGTGTCGAAGATGGCGGAAGGGGCGCCCGGGATGGCTCGGCCATAGGCAATGGCTTTGCGTGCGTCCGTCCAATTGGCAGTCCGGAAGGCGCTGAACAGCGATTGCAGCACCGCATCGATATCCTGGAACGTCTGTGTCTCGCGGACGTGGGCGTGGCCCATCAGGGCAAAGATATGGGTCGGCGCTGTCCGGCCTTTGACGGCGATGTAGTCGACTTCCATGAAGGCAAATTTGTTGGCGACCTGGGATTCCGTGTCTTCGCCAATCAAAGTGGTGAAGCCGTAATTGCCGGCGAAAGACTGAATGCGGGCTGAGATGTTGACGGCATCGCCCAAGGCAGAATAGTCGAAACGCAGATCAGAGCCCATGTTGCCAACAACGCAGATACCGGTGTTCAGCCCGATGGTCACGTCAATCAGACTGACGTTGTGGGATTTGTAGAAGCCTTCGGCCGTGAGTTCCCGGTTCAGCACGACGAGGGCGTCCATCATCGCAAGGGCGCAATGGCAGGCGTGTCTGGCGTGCTCGGCGTCGTTGATCGGCGCGTTCCAGAAGGCCATGACGCAGTCGCCGATATACTTATCGATTGTGCCGCGATTGTTCAGGACTTCGCGCGACAGCGGTGTCAAGACGCGGTTGATCAGGCGGGTCAAGCCCTGGGGATCGGTGCGAAAGCTTTCGGCAATGGGTGTAAAGCCTTTGATGTCGCAGAACATGATCGTCAGTTCGCGCGTGTCACCACCGAGCTTGAGCTGAGAGGGATCGTTGGCAATGCTGTCGACGACGTCGGGCGGGAGATACTGCGCGAAGGCGCTGCGGACCGTGCGGCGTTCGGCTTCGGTGCGCATGAATTTGACGAGGCTGGCTGCGGCAAAGACCAGCGCGATGTTGATTGAAGGGGCGACAGGATCGAGGAGCCAGCGCTGCTCGGTGAAGGCCCACCACGAAATTCCAACAGCAAACACGACCGCGACGATGGCGACACTGGCGATCCAAAACACGGGAACGCGGGCTATGGTTATGAGAACTAGCAGGCCCAGAACTGCAGCAAAGCCCAGCTCTGCGCCGGCGGACCAATCCGGGCGCCCAAGAAAATGCTGCAACAGCATTTGTTCCAGAGCCTGCACGTGAATTTCAACCCCTGGAGCATTGAGCCTCATGGGTGTTGCACGAAGGTCGAGCAGTCCGGCAGCGCTTGTCCCGACGAATACGGCTGCTCCTTCAAGTGCTTTCAGTTTTCCGGGATCGCTCAAAACTTTCCAGGCTGGAATGCGCCGGTTAGATGCATCACGGGTATAGTGGATCCACATCTGTCCATCTTCGGTCGATGGAATTCGGATTGCACCCACCCTGATCCAGACGATGCGATTGGGATTGCCAACCGCAAGTTCGCCGACACCACCGGCCATCGTGGCCTGCAGGGTGGGGGCGTGGCCATTTTCGTCGGTCTGGGCCACGCGCAGCGCTTCCAGTGCCAGGCCCGGATAGACCTCGCCTTTATGCGCCACAAACAAGGGCACGCGGCGGATAATGCCATCGCTGTCGGCAACCGTGTTGAATGAGCCTGATCCCGGTGCCGCCTTTTGCAGCAGGTCCAACGACACCGTTGCGCCGGGGAAAGGTGTGACGGCGTCGATCAGTTTGCTTTCACTGTCGCCGACCTGCGCCATGCCTGCCTTGCGTACGGGTTTGCCGCCGGTGTCGCGATCTCCCAGAATGAATCCGAGGACCGACGGCGTCGTCCGCAGGGTTTCTGCGAAGACCTGGTCGTTGTTGGGCAGGCTTATGAGCTGGGTTCGTGTGGCGTCCCACGCGGGGTCGCGCGGCAGTCCTTTTGAGATCAGATCGGGCGACGTCCGGTCCGCCTCGGGGAAGACCATGTCAAAGGCAATGACGGCCGCGCCGGCATCACGAAGATTGCCCGTCATTTTTGCGAGCGTTGTTCTGGGCCATGGCCATTGGCCGATGCGCCTGATGCTCTCTTCGTCGATGTCGATGTAGCGGACGGAGGCGTCCTTGAATTCGCGAGGCGCTGCGTTCTGGTAATAGTCGAAGACTTTGTTGCGCTGGGATTCCAGCACGCCGCCGAAATCGCGCCATTGAACAAAAATAGCGAGCAGCAACACTGCCCACGGTACAAAGCCCAGCCAGCGCATCAAGCCAGCGATGCCCGCCATCTCGAGTGCGCTTTGGCGCGTAGTTGCGTCGCGCTGTGCCATGTCCCCCTGCTTAAGCCCTTATCGCCGTTTGTTTGGCAGCGTCCCCGGTGGAGAAGTCGTAGAGCCGATCCCACAACATGTCGAGGCGGGAAAGTGCGCCGTCTAGCGGGCAGACGGCAATTTTGGTGTCAATTTGGGTTAAAAATCCCAATCCTTCGAGTTTGTGCAAGGCGTCGGAAACCTCAAAGTCAATTTCGCCGCCGAATTTTTCCTTGAACCAGGATTCGATGCGGCGGTCCAGTTCGCCTGCATTGGCGGCCGGTCCTGCGGTCAGCAAGGCGTGATAAGCCAGGATCACCTCTTTGACTTCCTGCTCTTCGGCCGCACCAATGAGTGTTTCGAAGACCCCCGAATTGTTGTTGACGTTTTTGAAGTAAATATTATCGGCCAGGCGTTTTTGATATTTGAGTTTGCGGAAGGAATAGTTCGAATACTGGCGGAACATGAAGGCGCCCGCGCCGACGAGCGCCGAAAGGGCGCCCACAGCTTTCATCAATTTGTCCTGGGAGACTTCGCCGGAAAAGCCGAGATAGGCGCCGATCACGACCAGCACCATTGAGAGTGCAGGGATAATGTTCAAGGCGACAGGTATGCCTCCAATAAGTGCGGGGCCACCCAGGAAGAGTGCGTCTTTGCGGCTCATCACAACTTGAACTTCGGGCAGCAGCATCGGCAATTCACTGCGCGCGATGTTGCGGAAAGACTTGATGAGAATCGATCCGGCTGAAGTACCGCCGGGCAGTTTGCGGCTCTGGCGGCTCTTGCCTGGGTTGAGTTCGCCCGACTTGAAGCGCACGAAGACGACGACGTCGTCGAATACGTCCTGGAGGACCTGTTTTTTCTTCGCCAGGCGGGAGGGCTGGGTCACCAGTTCCGTCTTCAAGCCGCGGTAAAAAATGCGAACAGTTTCGTAGATATCGAGCGGGGTTCGGGTTTTGACGTCCAACAAAGGATGCTCGCCGCCAAGGTGTTCTACCTGCGAAGCGGTCAGTTCGATAAAATTTGCACGCTTGAGGACGCCTTCAAATGTGGCGCTGAGCGTTAAGTACACCTCAGTGCGGTCGAATATTTCGCGGCTCAGGGTTTGGGGTTCGCTGCTTGCAAATAGCGCATAGGCTTCTTTGAGTTCGGTCAGTTCGTCATAAAAATCGTGGTGAAAGTAGGCGCCGATAAACGTGCAAAGCGTGTTGAAATCGTGCGATTGTCCGGGAGACAAGCCATCTTTCGCAAGTGCTGAGACGAGTTCTGATTTCCGGACCGGAATGAACGGCATCGGTGGCGGGGTTCCTTGTTGCTCAGCGGGGCACGATTCGGTTGCGGCGGTCATCGCTATTCCTGTTGCGCGCGCTGGTTGCGCCAGCGCCAGCCTGGAAGTTTGGCTGAACTTTGTCTTAACACAAGCGGGTTAGATGTGCCGACGATCACCCGGGAGCGAATCGTGCTTTCTGTGTGACGCTGTGTATTGCGCCATCTTGCTGGGATTCAGGCGGGCGGGCACACTCGGCGAATCGGATCATCAGTACTCTCAACCGGTGCGGCGTAAACGCATGTCAGACCAGGTAATGGCAACCCAGACTTGGCTTGAGGTGTCGGACGATGCGGCGTCCTTGGTGCTGCGTCCGCTTGGGGACTGGGTGGTGAGCCATGCCGCCGTCATCGACCAGATTTTGAATCACCTCGAAACGCACGGACGTAGGGCTGCTACTTTCGATCTTTCGCATTTGGGAAAACTCGACACCGCGGGGGCTTGGCTGATCTACCGCACCGGGCGGACTTTTGAACGCGCCGGTGCCAAAGTGACGATTTCCGGTGCGACGGGACCGCAAGCGACACTGCTGAATGCCGTCGCCAAAGGTGATCGGCCGGTCAGGGTTGAGCCGCATCCCGGCAATATTTTTACGAATCTGATCGTGCGTATGGGACATGCGCTTGAAGAAGCAGGACAAACTATTCTCAGCCTTGTCGGCTTTTTCGGTCTGGTGTTGGAAACGCTTGGCAAAACGCTGGTGAACCCAAGGCGGCTGCGCGTGACTTCGACGGTCTATCATATGGAGCAAACCGGGCTGAATGCGGTGCCGATCGTTAGCCTGATTACCTTCTTGATCGGGGCGGTGATGGCCTATCAGGGTGGCGATCAACTGAAGCGGTTCGGGGCTGAAGTTTTTACGGTCAATCTGGTTGCGGCCGGGTTCTTGCGTGAGATGGGAATCCTTTTGACCGCGATCATGGTCGCCGGCCGCTCGGGCAGCGCGTTTACGGCGCAGATCGGATCGATGAAGCTGCGCGAGGAAATCGATGCCATGCGCACATTGGGACTTGATCCAATGGAAGTACTGGTGCTGCCGCGGGTGATCGCGCTGATCATCATGGTTCCCATACTGGGCTTCATTGCGGCAATGATGGGGCTGATAGGTGGCGGGCTTGTGGTGTGGCTTGACATGGGTATGTCCCCGCAAATGTATATCGAGCGGCTTTATAGTGCGGCGGATTTTTGGGATGGCGCCGTTGCCTTCATCAAGGCCCCGGTGTTTGGCCTGATGATCGCGATGATCGGCTGCTATGAAGGACTGAAAGTCGAAGGCAGTGCCGAATCCGTCGGGCAACGGACGACGGCGTCGGTGGTCGAAAGCATTTTCACTGTCATCGTTATCGATGCTGTTTTTTCGATCCTGTTTGTGAATATCGGGATCTGAACCATGGAGCGCGAAGCGATCATTGAAGTCCGGGGGTTGCGCAACCAGTTTGGCTCGCAGGTGATCCATGATCAACTCGACCTCGATATCTATCGCGGTGAAGTTCTGGGAATTGTTGGCGGCTCGGGTACGGGCAAGTCAGTGCTGTTGCGCACGATCCTTGGGCTCAACAAACCGGCGGCGGGACGCATCGGGCTGTTTGGCAAAGCGCGCGGCGACATGACGCCTGCAGAGGAGCGGGCGGTTGAGCGGCGCTGGGGCGTGTTGTTTCAGGATGGGGCTTTGTTTTCGTCGCTGACGGTGGCGCAGAATATTCAAGTTGCGCTCAAGGAACATTTGCATTTGCCGCAATATCTGCTGGACGAAATTGCGGCGGTGAAGATCGCGCTTGTGGGGTTGCCGGTGGAAGCAGGACCAAAGTTTCCCTCGGAGCTTTCGGGCGGCATGCGTAAGCGTGCGGGCCTGGCGCGCGCCCTGGCGCTTGATCCGGAAATTGTCTTTCTGGATGAACCGACGGCAGGGCTTGACCCGATCGGCGCCGCCGCCTTTGACGATTTGATCAAGAATTTGCAGGAAACGCTGGGGTTAACGGTGTTTATGGTGACGCACGACCTCGATAGTCTGTATGCAATATGCAACCGGATTGCGGTGTTGGCCGAGAAACGGGTTCTGGTAACCGGCACCATCGAAGAAATGACGAGACAGGATCATCCCTGGATCAAGGAATATTTTCATGGGCCTCGCGGTCGTGCGGCAGTTGCCGCGAAGACGCGCAATGCCATGACATAGGATTAGAGGAGCACAGAGTATGGAAACGCGCGCCCACCATCTGATGATCGGAAGTTTCGCGATCGGCATTACGCTGCTGACGTTTCTTTTCCTGATGTGGATCGGAAAGTTCGAGTTTAACCGTCAGTATCAACTCTATGATTTGAAGTTCGAGGGTTCGGTGTCGGGGCTCTCGAAGGCCGCGGATGTTCTCTACAACGGCATCAAGGTTGGCGAGGTCACCGATCTGATGCTCGACCCCAACAATCCCAGCAATGTTCTGGTGCGTATCCGGGTCGGGCGTTACACGCCGGTGAAGACGGATTCCTATGCCAGCCTTGAGACGCAAGGCTTGACGGGCGTCGCTGCTATTTTGATTGCGGGCGGGGGGCCAAAATCCAAAAAGCTTGAGGTCAAGGCCGATGAAGACTATCCGGTTATCGAGACGCGCAAGTCGACGTTTCAGAAGCTGTTTGCGGGGGCGCCGGAACTGATCAATCGTGGCAATGCGGTGCTTGACCGGCTGACGACCTTCTTGAGTCCGGACAATGAAGAAAAATTCGGCATGACGATCGCGCACGTCGAGCAATTGACGGCAAACCTCGCCAAAGCCTCCAACAAGTTTGATTCGATTGCGGCCAATCTGGATAACATCATTGCAGGCGATGCCAAGGGCACGCTGGCGGATGTGCGCGGTGTGGCAGGTGAAATCAGGCAAATCATGGCCGACGCACGCGGGCCGTTGCGCGATTTCGCGCGGCATGGGTTGCCGGAGTTGCTGCTTGCAGTCAGCGATGCGCGGCAGATGATCGCTTCGGTCGACCGGGCAGCGCAGCGGCTGGAGGCGAGTCCATCGTCTCTTATTTTTGGTGACAAGGCAGTTGAGTACAAATCTGGAGGCAGCCGCTAATGCGTTTTTGCCGGATTGTGATTGTGGCGTTGGCAGTGCTTGGATTGCCAGGATGCAGCCTGCCGAATTTTGGCGACGGGCCACCGCCTGACCTCTATGTGCTGTCGCCCAAAAGTACGTTTCCGGACGACTTGCCGATGGTGGAGTGGCAATTGGTAGTGGACGAACCATCGACGGCCAAGGGCATCGATACCGATCGTATCGCGATTGCGCCGTCACAATTGGAAGTCAAGTATTTCGGGGGCTCGCGATGGGCAGACCGGGCGCCGCGGATGCTGCAGCAACTGCTCATTCAGTCGTTTGAGAATACGGGCAAGATCGTTTCGGTTGGCCGCCAAAGCATCGGGCTTCGGTCAGACTATGTATTGAAAACGGAACTGCGCGAATTTCAGGCCGAGAAAACGCCGGAGGGCGGTACGGTTGTCCGGGTCCGGCTCAATCTCAAACTGATCCGGCCTGCCATCGGGCAGATCGTCGCGTCGGAGAGCTTCGAGTCGGTCAAACCGTCGGTGAGCGAAAATGTCCCTGATATTGTCAATGCGTTCGATGAGGCCGTGGGTGCCGTCCTGAAGCGGGCGGTCACGTGGGCGCTGAAGGCCGGCAACGAAAACAAAGACAAGCGGCCCAAGGATTGGGATTAGGACTATTCCCTCAATTCAAACAGCATTAGCAGGTTCTGCTGCAGGGGTGCGTTGAAGTTGTCGTCGGAGACCAGGTAGACCAGCGTTTCGCCGTTCTCGCCTTTTCGTAACGACAGGCCTTCCATGTTGTCGATGTTGAAGTTCATCGCGGCGTCGGCGATGACATCGCCGTCGAGTAGGGCGCCGGGTTTGATCGATTTGGCCTTGAGGTGGCGCATGGAAAAGCCAACGCCGCCGGTGGAGCTGAAGCGGCGCTCAAGGGTCAAGACGTCCCCGTTATCGAGTTGCTGAATGTCGGTGAGATCGAAGGGCATGCGGCGGCGCAGGGTGAGTGGTTCGGCGGTGTTTTTCTTTTGGTCGAGCAGCCAGCCTTTGAGGTTGCCTTCGTCGTTGTGGAACGATTCCGTGATCGCGAGGAGGCGGCCGTCCTTGAGCAGGGCGATGCCTTCCAGGCCGCCATTATCAGGCGCCTTGCTGAGATCGCCGGGCGTGGCGATGGAGGTTGAGGTTGCTTTCAAGCCCTTGGCTCCAAAGTCATAGCGCCAGATGCGGTGATCGCGCTCGAAGCTGATGAAGACGTCGCCGTCGAGCGCGCCGGTCAGGCCTTCGGCGTCGCCGGCCTTGCCCGACATCGGCTTGCCGGCCGTGTCGAGCAGCGGGGCGATCTCGATTCCGGTGGCGCCGGTGAGGCGCTTGCCGCGATAGGCGAGTTTGCCGGTGAGCCAATGGCTGGAGTCGGTTATGGCCAGGAAGCGGCTGCCATCCGGTGAGACGATGAGGCCCGAGATGCCGCCGAAGTTGCCATCGGGCGAGGTCAGCCGCAATGAGCCCAAATGATGCAGCTTGCCGATCGATGTCGCGGCGTCTTCGCCGGTGGCGATAGGCACCGGTTTTGAATCGATTTGCAGTGGTTTTGATTGCTCGTCAGCGCAGGCGGCGACACCGCAGGCGCAGAACCCGGCAACGATTAATGTGAGTTTCGACAACATCGGTGCTACCTTGCCAGTGCTGCTTTGGGCTTGTGCTTGGGCGGTGGCTGGGGCTGGCGCGCGCGCGCGGGTTTCGCCGGCTCGCCATCTTCCTCGAACAGCTCGGCAAGCTTGTCGGTCATAGCGCCACCCAGCTGCTCGGCATCGATGATGGTGACGGCGCGCTTGTAGTAGCGCGTGACGTCGTGGCCAATACCGATGGCGATGATCTGGATGGGCGAGCGGTTCTCGATGGACTCGATGACTTCGCGCAGATGTTTTTCCAAATAGTTGCCGGAGTTCACCGACAGCGTGGAATCGTCGACCGGGGCGCCGTCGGAGATCACCATCAAAATGCGTCGCTGTTCGGGCCGGGCGATGAGGCGGTTGTGGGCCCACATCAGGGCCTCTCCGTCGATGTTTTCCTTGAGCAGGCCTTCGCGCATCATCAGACCAAGATTGCGCCGTGCGCGACGCCAAGGGGCATCGGCGGATTTGTAAATGATATGGCGCAGATCATTGAGGCGGCCGGGCGAAGGCGGTTTGGTCTCTTGCAGCCACTTGTCGCGCGACTGGCCGCCTTTCCAGGCTTTCGTCGTGAAACCCAGGATCTCGACCTTGACGTTGCAGCGCTCCAGTGTGCGCGCCAGGATATCGGCGCACATGGCCGCCACCATGATCGGCCGCCCGCGCATCGAGCCCGAATTGTCGAGCAGGAGGGTTACGACTGTGTCCCTGAATTTCATGTCCTTTTCCATTTTGTAGGACAATGGATGCATGGGATCGATAACGACGCGCGACAGACGGGCCGCGTCCAAAATCCCTTCCTCGAGATCAAATTCCCAGGTGCGGTTTTGTTTGGCCATCAGGCGGCGTTGCAGGCGGTTGGCAAGGCGGGCGACCACGCCTTGCAACGCCTGAAGCTGCTGGTCGAGATAGGCGCGCAGGCGGGTCAACTCCTCCAGGTCGCAGAGTTCTTCGGCGGTGATGGTTTCGTCGAACTGGGAGGTGAAGACCTTGTAGCTGGGCTCGTTGGCGCGGCCCATTTGACTGTCGGGGCGGAACGGCATTTTGCCATCCGTGGTCTCTTCAGTTTCCGAGCGTGAGGCGCGTTCTTCGGAGTCGACTTCGGCCGATTGCTGGTCGCCCTCTTCGCTGTCGGCGTCGGAGGTTTCGGTTTCGTCGGCCGAGGCGCCTTGCGGTTCGGCGGCGTCGCCAGAGTCGCCGTCGTTCTCCTGTGAGTCTTGCTCCGAGTTTTCACCTGTCTCATCGTCATCGGCGCCATCCGGGTCGTCGCCAAGTTCGTCGCCCATGCCGAGGTCGGTGAGAATGCGGCGCGTCTTGCGGGCAAAGGCTGCCTGGTCGCGGATGACGTCGTACAGGTTTTCCAGATCGGGGCCGGCTTTGGCTTCGATGTGTTCGCGCCAGGCTTCGACGACGGCTTTGCCGGCGTCGGGGATGGGGCGGCCGGTCAGGCGTTCGCGTACCATGAGGCCGACGGCTTCGGCGAGCGGGGCTTCGTTGCGGTCGCGTGCCTTGGCGTAGCCCTTCTGTTTCAGACGATGGGAGAGCGCGGCGTCGAGATTTTTGGCGACGCCTTTCATGGCGATGGCGCCGATCGATTCCACGCGCGCCTGTTCGGCGGCTTCGAAGATAGTGCGGGCCGAGGTGCCCGGCGGGGCGTATTGCGCGTGCAGTTTTTCGTCATGCAGCGACAGGCGCAAGGCAAAGGCGTCGGCGGCGCCGCGCGTTTGCGCCACGTCGGACTTCGACAGTTCGCGCCCGGGCAGCGGCAGACGCGCCTTCAGGCCTTTGAGCTGCGGCGTCTCGGTGCCATAAGAAATCTCTAGCTCAGGCTCGCCCCCCAACGCGCGCATGGTGGCGGCAACGGCGCGCTTGAAGGGTTCGATGGGGCTGTCGGGTTTGGGGGGCATGGACTAATTTCTGCCCGTGTTGTTCGGTTCATAGGACTTCAAGGCTCGTTCCAAGTCATTGAGGGCCCATACACGAGGGCCAGAAAAGTCTATTTGCGAGTACCACAGCACAGTCGAGTCTCGTAAGCTGTCGGACAGCCCCATTTGGGTTCCGTCGAGCATTCCACCAAAGTCAACTGTCTGAGTTTTTGGATCGACTACTAAATCGAGAACATACTCTGTCGGGTCACTACTCAGCGCTATCCGCAAAGTCTGAGATCCAGATAGGCACCCTCCAAAATTATCGGCATCATCATAGTGGTTCGTTAGGCTACTAGCGGTGCTCTCCGAACCCCAAAGGTGGCGGATGACGCGCCGCCGAACAGCTCCGTACCGATTTCCACCACAATCATGGACCTCAGATACAAAAATAGCGTCTGCGGAGACAAGGAGATCTTCTAGCCGCGCCTGACGCCCTTTTTTAAGTTGTGCGTCGTGCGCCAATCTTTTTATTGCCGAAAGCCACGGATCACTTGCACTCGAAATAATTTCGGCGCCGCGACCTTCAAGATACATTGCGACGCCGTTCGCATGTCTAAATATCAAATAAGTGAATCCAGGCGCGTAAGTTGGCGGACCAACAAGCGAGGCGCAATATCCTTCGAAGCGCATCCAAAATGCGCCCAATCCGTGATGCCCTTGGAGAGAATTTTTCACTGAATTGCGAATGTCGGAATCGAATTCGCCAAGTGCCACGAACTTTTCTGGAGGGAGCCCTTTGATGACTTCAATCGTTTGCATCAGAAACCGATGTGTTCCCCTGTAATACCACATTTTGAAGGTAGAGGATTCGGAGTCAACGTCCGGTTTCTCCGGAAGGTCTCCAGCAACGATTTTGCGTGCATCAATGACTCGTACGAGGGCTATGTCTTGTGCTTCTAAAACCCAATTCGAGAACTGCACTTGGCTTGCCAAGGGCGCTTTGACGAAGGTGCACGCGTGCGAAATGGATATGCAGGTCAGGAACAAGCCTGTGAACAAAATTGTTGCGGCTACTGCGCGCTTGAAGGGTTCGATGGGGCTGTCGGGTTTGGGGGGCATGGGGGTTAATGCCCGGGATTATGTGTGGCGGCAGAAAAAATTTCACGCGAAGCCGCGAAGACGCGAAGAGAAGGCGCGAATGAATTCCCGTCCTCTTTTCGCGCCTTCGCGGCTTCGCGTGAGATATTTTTTCCAGGTTCGCTCACGCCACCATTACCTTGGCGGCTGACTCCGGTAACTCTTCGCCGAAGCAGCGTTGGTAGAATTCGGCGACGGTGGCGCGTTCGAGTTCGTCGCATTTGTTGAGGAAGGTGACGCGGAAGCCGAAACCGATGTCCTGGAAGATTTCAGCGTTCTCGGCCCAGGTGAGCACGGTGCGCGGGCTCATGACAGTGGAGATATCGCCATTGATGAAGGCGTTGCGCGTCAGGTCGGCGACGCGCACCATCGCGGCGACTTTTTTCTTGCCCTCGGCGGTGTTGTAGTTGGGGGCCTTGGACAACATGATTTCGACTTCTTTGTCGTGCGCCAGATAGTTGAGCGTGGTGACGACGTTCCAGCGGTCCATCTGGCCCTGGTTGATTTGCTGGGTGCCGTGATAGAGGCCGGTGGTGTCGCCCAAACCGATGGTGTTGGTGGTCGAGAACAGGCGGAAGCCGGGATGGGCGCGGATGACGCGGTTCTGATCGAGCAAGGTGAGCTTGCCGGACTGCTCCAGCACGCGCTGGATGACAAACATCACGTCGGGCCTGCCCGCGTCGTATTCGTCGAAGACGAGGGCGACGGGGTGCTGCAAGGCCCAAGGCAGAATGCCTTCGCGGAACTCGGTCACCTGCATGCCGTCGCGCACGACGATGGCGTCTTTGCCGACGAGGTCGATGCGGCTGATGTGGCTGTCGAGGTTGACGCGGATACAGGGCCAGTTGAGGCGGGCCGCCACCTGTTCGATGTGGGTCGACTTGCCGGTGCCGTGATAGCCCTGGATCATGACGCGCCGGTTGTGGGCAAAGCCCGCCAGGATCGCCAGGGTCGTGTCGCGGTCAAAGCGATAGGCTGTGTCAAGCTCGGGCACGTATTCGTTGGGCTTGGAGAACGCGGGCACTTTCATCGTGATATCGAGGCCGAAGGTTTTGCGGGCGTCGATTGTGGTGTCGGGCTGGCTGTCGGTGGCCAGGCCTGGTTGCGGTGTGCTCATTGGGTTTCAGGCTCTCGTTGGCAGTGAGTTCAAATCAGCTCAAACATAGCCTGACGAACGTAGTTGCCCATAGGCCTTGATGACTTGACGCAGACGTTCTTCCGCTCCGCGATCGCCGCCATTGGCGTCGGGGTGGAAGCGTTTCACCAACTCCTTAAAGCGGGCTTTGATGTCCTGCAAGGTTGCGCTGGTCTCAAGATGCATGGCTTCAAGGGCGGCCAGCTGCATTTTCGAGCGCTTGCGTTCGGGTTGGCGGTCCTTGCCGTTACGTCTATCACCGTCATCGCCGGCCGGGTTGGCGCCAGGTCCATCGTTAAAGACCTTGGCGGGGTCGACATAGGCGCCGCGGAAATAGGACTGCATCTTGGTGTTAGGGCCTGCGGAGCGGTCACCGAGCTTCCAGGTGGGGCGCCCGCCGACCAGCGCCGAACGCTGAAAGGCGTCAACTTCGCCGGGCGACATGCCGCGAAAATAGTCCCACGACAGATTGTATTCGCGGACGTGGTCGGTGCAAAACCAGTAAAAATCGTTCAAAGCCTGGCGGCTTTTGGGGGCGCGATGATCGCCTGCGGCCTGGCAACCCGGTTTCTCGCACAGGCGCACAGGTTTGATGACCGGCTGGCGCTTGATGCGCAAGTCGTTGGCAAACCGCGATGCGTGCTTCGTTCCTTCGGCCATGATGGATTGAGTATGCGAACGAGGCGTTAAGAACACAAGAAAACCTCTCGCTTGACATCGCGATTTTCGTGGCGGAAGTCTGTCCGGGATGAGCCTCGCGGAAACCATACGATTGAAGCTTGATGCGGCTTTTTCGCCGCTGCAGCTCAGCGTGCACGATGACTCGCACCTGCATGTGGGGCATGCGGGCGCGCGCGAGGGCGGGGAGACACACTTTCGCGTGATGATCGTTGCATCCGGGTTTCAGGGGCAGACGCGGGTTGCGCGCCACCGGCTGGTGCACGAGGTGCTGGACGGCGAGCTGAGGGGACGGGTGCATGCGCTGAGCCTGACGCTGCTGACGCCAGAGGAAGTGGCGTTGCGGATGTGATGGGGTGAGCTTCAATCTTCCCCCGCAAGCGTGGGAAGATACAGCGGGTTATTTTCCTTTTAATTCTTCGCACTCATCGAGGTCGTGAAGCAGTTCCATGAACAACTCCGGAATTGGCTGCTCGATGACGTAGTTGAAATGTCGGGTCAGCTGCAAGCGCGAGATAGGTTGCCTGTGCCGCGACGCGACGGTTTTGTCGGATTGCCCGTTGTTGTTAGACATCTGAATTCTCTGGTTTTCTGACCCGCTTGCCGTAGTTCCTTGCCACCCGGCAGATACAACGCGCGGTAGCGGCAGAGGTTCCCAAGCGCTGATCACACAATGTTGCGTTAGCGAAATGCCCGTCAGGCGGGGCCCGCCGTGGCGGTCATTTTCGTGACAACAACCGTGGTTTGGACTAATTTTAATTTGCTCCAGCGGCGCCACCATGGCCGGTTTTGCCTGTTGCCTGCCAGCGCGTTTTCTTCGCTGAACAGCTTCTCGAGCCCGGACTTCTGCGACGCGAGGCGGGTTTCATTTTCTGCCAGCAGGAGGACCGCGAAAGATTCGAGCCCTGGAACGTGGCGGGCGACAGCCGAAAACAGGATCAAGAGCGGTACAGCGACGAAGGCCGCGAGCGGGCCTGAAAACCAGCCGAACAGCGCGACAGTCAAAAAGATAGCGAGCGAACTTACGGCGCATTGGCGCGATACGAGCCACGGTGAGACGAAATTCGACTCGATAAAATTGATGACAACCAAGATGACCGGAGGCAAGAGGGCGCCCTGGATTGTAGGGGCCGTGACCAACTGGGCGACGGCGCACAACAACATTACAGCCGTTGGGCCTACGTAGGGTATGTAGCTCGCAACACCGAACAGGATACCCCAAACAGCGGCGTACGGAACGCCGAGCAGCATGAATGAGATTGTTACAGCGACGGCGATGCCAACGTTGATCAATGTCGTAATGAACAGATAGGTCGATACCTGCGATAACGATTCGGTCAATATCCGGGACACTTTGAGGCGGTTTTCACGACCGATCGGCAGCATGATGATGCGCTTGCGGTACGGTTCGCGTACCACGATCAAAAACAACACCAGCACCACGACGTAGAGCACTTGCGTTATGGCCTGGGGTGCGAATTCCATGACCGAACCGCCCGGCGACTGTGTGGGGGCGGCAGACGCTGTCGCACCTTCGGCGTCCTGGATTTTGGTTGCGTCATCGATCTGTTCACTGGCGGCTTGTAAGTCGCTCATCCATTCCTTTATCGGCCGCGTCTTAAGCTCTATCTTACGGGATATTTCCGGCGCGCTTTTGATCAGATCCGCCACGCCAGGTGCGATCGCGAACGCCGTAGCGGTGATGATCGCGCCGGTGACGAGGACTACTATTGTCGCTGCGATTGCAGTTGGCAAGTTTTGCCGTTCGAGTCCTTTCACGACCGGCGTCAGCGCCAACGCGAGGATGACGGCGGTCGAGGTCGGGAGCAGGAAATCCTGCATAGCCCAAACGGCCGTCACGCTCGCGATGATGGCTAGAATGATGAGGGCGCGTTCCGCGGGCTTTGAGGAGACAGTTGGCATCGCAGCAGGATCCGGAGACCGGCTTGCACCGCCAGCCTCATTGGATGTCTGGGTCTTTTGGCTCATCGACAATTTTTTAATCCCGGTTAATTATCAAACGCGGCAGCGGTTTGCAGGTTCCCTGTTATTTACTCTGCGTGGTGAACTTTCGCCGCCGTTGCGCGTTTTCGTCTGAGTGGCCAGTAACTCTCCCAAGGGGCGGTGCAATGGACTTCGATGCGCCTTCGCGGCATAGGGTGCTGGTCGATCTTGGCCGCCACCTGAGAGCAACCGGTTATGCTTTTCAGGCGCCGACGCCCAAGACGCACGCGCTTGTCAACGCCCGGCCTGAAAATAGTTTGGCAAAATCGCTGATCGACATTTTCGGCTGGTGCCGCCCGTTCTCGACGGCCATGGTGTCGGCCGACATACTGAATCAGTTCGAGACGGCGGGCGTGATTGAAACGGGCGGCGGCTTTGCCCGGAGCCTGGTGCGCTATTCAACGCTCGACGATCTGTTGTTCGTGCATTCTGCTTATCCGACCACCGATAGTGACGCTGTTTTCTTTGGCCCCGACACTTACAGGTTCGCGCGGTTGCTGCATCAAAAGCTCGGTGAAGCGGAACTGCCCAACACCATTATCGACATCGGCTGCGGCTCGGGGGCAGGCGGCATATTCGCCGGGTCCAGGTCCAGCGGCGGTGTCGCGGTGGTGCTCGGCGACGTCAACGAGCGGGCACTGAGTCTGGCCCGGGTCAATGCCGAGCTGAATGACATAGAACAGGCGCAGGTCGTCCACAGCGATGTGCTGGCCGACATCGACGGCCGCGCGGACCTGATCATCGCCAATCCGCCTTACCTCAGTGATCCGGCACACAGGCTTTACCGCCATGGCGGGGAACGCGGTTTCGAGTTGTCGCAACGCATTGTCGAGGAAGGCATTGGGCGGCTGAACGCGAATGGCCGTCTCATTCTTTACACGGCGTCCCCGATTGTGGATTCCGTCGATCAGTTTTTTGCAGCTATTGAGCCGGTTCTCATCGGCGCGGGCAACCGCTTCACATACGAGGAGATCGATCCTGACGTTTTCGGCGACGAGTTGACGTCGCCAGCCTACGCGCATGTTGACCGTATCTCGGTGGTGGCGCTCACCGTTTGCGGCCCCGGCGGGCGATGACACACGGGGCTGCCGAAGACGTGGGGCTCGCGGGGCTCGCGTTCGCACGCAGTCAAAATGAGCTCGCGCGCTTTAATCGCATCCGGCTAACACCGACGACCGATGAGCCAGTGGAGCGCTCGGCGAATGGCCGGCTGTTACGCCTGGAAAATGAATTTGTTGAAACGGCGCGGCGTTGGATCAGACCGCTGTGTGCTGATATTCCCCCCACTGCCGATGCCTTTGTCGAGTGGTTTGAGGCGCTGAGCCTCGACGGGCCGGGACAGGGCGATCCGTTGTTTCCGTGGCTTGCGGCTTTAGCCAATTGGGATCAGATGAAATGGTTTTTGAGCCAAGAGGCGGCAGGGGAGGCTGGCTTCGACGACCTTGTCGCCTTGACGCAAGTCAAGATGCCGGAACGCGCAAAACTCGAGATGGCACGCAATTACTGGGATGAGATGGGGCGCGGGACAGCCAACGGGATGCATGGTCCGATGCTTGCCCGTCTGATCGAGCACTTTAAGATCGTGCCGCAGCTTGAAACGACGCTGCCCGAGTGTCTTGCGCTGGGCAACGTCATGATGGCGCTCGCCTGTTCGCGCCGCTATGCCTTTCAATCCGTGGGCGCGCTTGGCGTAATCGAGATGACGGCGCCCACCCGTGTGAGCTTCGTCGATGCCGGTCTGCGGCGTCTGGGCGTGCCCGCGCATTTCAGAACCTATTTCGCCCTTCATGCCACTTTGGATGTGAAGCACTCGCGGGCCTGGAATCGTGAAGTCATCCATACGCTGGTGGCTGAAGATGGACGCCGGGCGGCCGCGATCGGTGAAGGGGCTTTGCTTCGTTTGTGGTGCGGTCAGCGGTGTTTTGAGCGTTATCGCGCCCATTTCGCAGGAGCCGCGTGGACGTGAAAACCATTGCTTTCAGTAAAGGGCGCGCGACCGCTCAACCCTTGACGGAGGCCGATGCCGTCGCTGCGATCGAACGATTGCCGAAATGGTTACTGTGCATTCCACTGGTGGCGCAATGGTGTTGGCTGGCTTTGCATTATCGAAGTCTGACGCTTCCTTCGACGCTTAATCCCGAAGTTGAAACCGGCGGGCTGGTGGGGGAGTCAAAGCTCGCCTATCTGTGCCGGATCGAGGACAGCTTTGCGGCGCACGTGGCGAAAACCGGCGCCGTCTATCCAGGCGACAATCCTGACTTGGTGCGCGCGATGACCGGGATTACCTATCCCTTGATTGCGAAGCCCGACATTGGTTGGTGCGGATACGGCGTGCGGCGCATCAACACTGGCGCCGAATTGGCGGCGTATGCGGAAGTATTTCCGCAGCCGGGCCCGTTCCTGATTCAGCAATTGGCTACAGGCGTGCGGGAGGCGGGAATTCTTTATGTGCGCAGGCCAGGTGATGTCCGCGGCCGCATTGGCGCGATGACGATCCGGCATTTGCCGCAAGTCACGGGTGACGGCCAGCGGACAGTGGGCGCGCTCATAGCGGCAAGTGCGCGGGCGGCGCCGCGACTTCACCTCTATCAAAAGAGTCTGGGCGCGATCGAGTTGTCGCGCATCCCTGGCCTGCATGAACGCGTTGCGTTGACGACTGTCGCCTCGGCGCGCGTTGGGGGACGCTATGAAGATGCAATGGCGCTGGTGACGCCTGCGCTCGAAAAAATTGTAGATGAACTTTCGCGATCGATGGGCGGGTTTCATTACGGGCGCTATGACGTCAAATTCGAGTTTTTGCGCGACTTGCGGGCAGGGCGTTTTACAATTATCGAAGTTAACGGCGCGGGGTCCGAGGCTATCCAATTTTGGGATTCGCGTTTGACGCTTGTCCAGGCTTTTCGCGGTGTTTTCGCAAAGCAGCGCGAGATATTCGCGCTCGGCCATTTGATGCGCGCGCGTGGCGTCAAGCCCGTGGGAGTGGCGCGTTTGATGGCAGCGTTTCTCCGGCAGCGACGGCTCATCAAGAGCTATCCGCCATCGAATTGATGATTTTGCGTTCGCCGGCAACTTTTCCGGGTCTTACGCGTTTGCTCCGAGAGTGCCCCGTTATGGATTCGAGGATCGACATGGCTGAAACCGAAAGCGTCGAAACGAAAAAGGTCAATCCGAGTGCCTGTTACGACGCGCCGAAGGATGTCGTAAATGATATGTCTCTTACCCGCGACGAGAAAATCGCCATTTTGCGCGAATGGCATTATGACGCCACGCGTTTGCAGGAAAGCGCCACCGAGAACATGACGGGCGGCGAACGGGACAGGTTGCAGTCCGTGTCGAATGCATTGCTGGAGCTGGGTATTTCACCCGCCGAAGAATCCGATCACGCGCAGCCTTCGCCGCCGTCGTAGTACGGAAGCCAAAAAAGGGGCGGAAAATTTCCGCCCCCAGTCGTCTTGAGAATCAATCCTTATTGAACTACCGTACCGGCGGATTTGGCCGCGTTGGCGTTGTCGTTGGCCGCGCCACGTGTTCCCGGGTGACCCGCGTTGTCGTCGTGCGGTCTGTTGTGCGATCTTCATCATAGGTGCGGTCATCGGCAAGACCGTCGTGATCAAAGCCCTTGTACTTGCGCATGATGGCTTCGATTGCGTTGACGTCCGCATCGGGGACGCGGACCGACACAAGCGTTCCGCCGCCGCGAATGCGATCAACATAAACTTCCGCGTCGTCATTATCGACGCCCGCACCCACCAGAGCACCGATGAGGCCGCCGCCGGAGGCGCCGACTGCCGCGCCGATCGCTGCGGTGGCGAGCCAGCCTACGCCCAATACCGGCCCAAGCCCCGGAATCGCAAGGAGGCCCAAGCCCGCGAGAATGCCCGCGCCTCCGCCAAGGACGCCGCCAACTGCCGCGCCGTCGGCCGTGCCGGTTTCGGACATGTTGTTGTCGACTGTGCGATCATCAGCGCTGCGTTGGCCGGATTGGCCGTCAACTTTGTTAGTAACGATGCTGATTTCCTCGTTAGGAACACCGGCCCGCTTGAGTTCGCGAACCGCATCGGATGCGTTTTCACGCGCATCGAATAATCCGGTTACAGTTGTTGTCATTGTTAAGCTCCTGTTTGGTTGTGCATAGCGATTTGGCGCGGATCTCCGATTTTCTCCACGTTTTCAGGCGAACACAGAATAGAACGTCCGTCGCGTCTGCGGGTTCCCTGTGGTGGTGCGGAAATTTGCGCTGGCGGCGGGATTCCCTGGGAGCGCGGGCATCCTGCCGGCGCTTCTTACCGCGTTCAAATGGCGGGCAGACGTCCGCGCTCCCAGGGAATGCCCGGGCGATGGTTCTGCCGGTCAAGTAGTGTGTCCCTAAATCTTCAGGTGGCGACGATCAACGGATAATCGAAGACCTCACGCGCCGGAGTGAGCGGTGAGGGGTGACCCTGTTGCTGTACTCCAGGAAATTCCTCACTCCTACCGCGCCACTGGCACGTCCGTGATTTCGCTCAGCATCCGGCCGCCGCATATGATGCGAATGGCGCGGTATTGCATCGAGATCGCCGGGCCTTGGTAGCGCACGGGCTGCGTCGTTAGCACTTGTGGCACAATCCCCGAGGGCGGGGTTGCGGTCAGGATCAGTTGTTGAACTGGTGTGGCGCTGCGGTCAGCGGCGCCGGCTTTGAGCGTCGAGGTGTAGCCAGGGGTGGGCAGGACGATTTCGCCGGTGGCGATGAGTTCTTTCGTTGCGCCGGGGCCGGGCATCGCGCTCACCCAGGCGGCCCACGCGCGGCTTTCGATCACGGGGCACGACGCGGCCGGGCCTGAGGGCGGCGGTTCGTTGATCGATTGGCAATTCGTGAGGCTCAAGAGGGCGAGTGCTGCGGCAGCGTTTCGGGCGAGTAGGGCTTTCGTCATGAGTTGGTGCCTTCCCAGTAGACCAGAGTGGATTTAACAGAAAATTCTGCCGTTGTAGCATCAGATAGTTACGTGGGCGCGGCGCCGGTGCTCAAACCATAACATCGCCATTGTGGCCATCACTATACTGATTATGCCGGGAAGCGCACTGCGTTGCGGCGGTTTCGGCGATACCGGCCTTGCGCATGGGGGTGACCGGCGTGCGAGCTTTTGCGCTTAGCGTAGACTTGCGTGAACTCGGCGCCCAGGAGAAGGATCTGGGCCGAATAGTAGACCCACACCAGCAAGACAACGAGCGACGCCGCCGCGCCGAACATGGACTGGGACTCGCCGCTGCCTAGATAAAGGCGGGACTGTCAGGAATTTTGTGTGGCGGGTCTAAATGGGGATGATCCCCAAGGAGATTCGTATGGCCAGAAGAACGAACAACAGCCTCATACCGGATGCAGTGCTTGATCAACTGTTACATGGAAATGATCCACAGGCTCTTTTTTCCAAAGACGGTCTGATCGATCAGCTGAAGAAAAGATTGGCTG
>Ga0163153_10000240_pt1 | contig 98740 bp, 88 predicted proteins | sample OliLakLV19MP6IB1_FD_148629 | JGI IMG/M metagenome (GOLD analysis project Ga0163153, IMG submission 148629) | Freshwater microbial mat bacterial communities from Lake Vanda, McMurdo Dry Valleys, Antarctica - Oligotrophic Lake LV.19.MP6.IB-1 | ecosystem: Environmental > Aquatic > Freshwater >...
TGACCAGATAAGCATAGCGCCCAATCGTCGCGAGCCCGCCGGGCGCGCCGGAGGCATCCGGAACCATGATCGGGATCTTTCCGGCGATCACATGCTCCTTTTCCACGTTGGCCGAGGTGGAGCCCGCGGCCCCGACACTGCCTTGGGCTATCAGCTCAATCGGGTCGGAGCCGGCGCTGGTTGCATTGAGCGCACCGGATGTCAGCCAGGCCACGAAGCTACCGTCATCGCGCCAGACACCGCACCAATATCGCGTCGTCGCGTTCTGGTTGCCCGCCACTCCGGCGATGCCCGCCATGCCCGTGATGCGGGAGTCATCGCCCGCATGACGCTGCAACTCACCCCAGGCCACGGCGAGGGCAAGCGAGGCGTTCTGGCGGGCCTGGGTTTGAAAGACGCTCGCGGCGGACATCGCGCTCCCAACCTTGGTCAGGGCGCTGAGCGCAAATACCGCCAACACCAGTAGCCCCAAAAGCACCAGCGTGATCACCAAGGCGAAGCCGTGCCGCCGGCGCTGACTCACAACGCACCTCCCTTGATCTCGATCCGGCGCGTGAAGACCTTGGAATTGGCGTCCACCACGCCCCACCACCACCCGGCATCGGTGGCGTAGGAGGGAGGACGCGGGACACGACCGGACTCGATGGCCTCCAGCAAGGTGGCCCCTTCCTCGCTCAGGATGCGGAGCATCAGGTCAACCACTTCGGGATAGCGGGCATCGGCCGCCGTGCTGCGGCCGATCGCCTGATGGGAGGTGTCGCCGGTGCCGGCGGGATAGATCCGTCGCAGTGTGCGGTCCGGATTGCGCACATACAGCCAGCAGCCGAAATCGACCACGTTCGAGCCCAGCAGATTGGCATGGCTGGGATTCATCACATTGCGCGCCGCGCGGTAAGCGGTCGAACTGGCGCCGGCAGGGTTGTTGCTGGTGCTGGCGTAGCCCGATGAGGTGACAGCGTAGCCGGCCGCCAACGTGTCGGTGTTGCTTATCGCCGAGCGATAAAGCGAATAGCGGACCGCGGCGGGATTCGTGGCCAGGGGATCGCCGGTGATGGGCCGGCGCACGATCTGGAAGGCGACGACGCTCGGCAGGCTGCCCCCGGACTCCACATTGGTGGTCACAAAGCGCAGCCAGCTGCCGGACAGGCCAAAGCGTGCATCTTGCAACAATCTCTCGCCATCGGCCTCCGGCGCGGGCAGCGGGAGCAGGCTGCCGCCGTTGGCCGGCTTCATCAGGCCCGGACCTAGGAGCCAGCCATGGTTGGAGAGGCTCGCGGAGGAATCGAGAATGTCGGCGGCCAGCCAGCAGGTGGCATCCCGCCGGTGGATCGCCGACTGCAAGTCCTGTTCCAGCAGATCAAACACCTGCCGGGCGGTCGTCGCCTGCGTGTGGGCCGCCTGGCTGCGCCGCCAGAGATTCAATACGTTGGTCGTCACCGCCAGCATCAACCCGGCGATGACCAGGGTGATCGTCACTGCCACCAGCAGTTCCAACAGGGTGAAGCCACGGCTGGAGCAGGACCTGCTCATCGATTCAGCGACAGGGTGAACGTGACCTGACTGCGATCTGCCAGCGCGGTCGGCACGGTCGCACCCGGCAACCGGTGGGGCCAGGAGACGCGCACAAAGAGCGCCAGAAAAGCCTTCTCTCCGTCAAAGCGCAGCGGCTCGGACGGAAATTTCCAGCATTCCACCAAGTAGTATTGCTCGTCCGTTGATATCGGATCCGTCACGGGCAAGTATTCCAGTGAATCCACGCGCGTTGCGCCCCGGACCGAGGCGAACGCCAGGCCGCCAGTCAACGGCGACGCCATCACCGGCACCCGCCCGGCGAGGCTGTCCAGCCCCGTCGACGCCAGCCGGGACAGCTCCACCTTCAGCGGCTCGGGCAAGCGCTGGGCGGCCAGGGCATCGTTGGAGTCTGCGCCCAGCCGCGAAAGCCCCGCAACGAGTCCAAGGATGACCGCGATCGCGCTCACGAACAGGCCGACCGCAATGATCACCTCCAGCAGAGTGAAACCCCGGGTTTGGCAGAACTGTTTCATCAGAACGAACTGCGCTCGCTCAAAAGGGCCGGCACGCCGTAGGCGCTCAGGATCAATCCCCGCACCGCCTGCGGGTTGTCCAGTCGGACCGGTGATTCGCCCGACTGGTAAGTGCCGGGTGGTCGCCGGATACCGAGCGCGATGACCAGGGCGCCTTTCGGCGGCTGGCCGCCGCCGAGGGGCGCCAAGGTGCCATTGGGGGTGAAGCCGACACCGGTCCATGCCTGCGCTGAAGCATCACCCTCGAGGCGGACCGACAGCGACTGGTTGGTGAACAAGTCCGACACTAGATCTACCGCGGGATCGGTCACCCGCTTCCAGTCCGACGGGTTGGCCACCAGGCCATTGCTTTGGGTGAGTGATGCCGGCATGACATACACGCCTTCGGGCAGGGTGACCGCAGCCAGTGTCTCCCAGTCCGCTGGGCTCGAACCGGTCTGGCGCGCGAGTTGCAGCACGAGATGGCGAAGATATCGCTCGGGCGCACCCGTGTCGGTGTTCACCAACAGCCGGGTTTTATGACCGGTCGCCGGCGCCTTGGTGCGGGCCGTGGTGATCAGGTTGGCGATCATGGCCTGCCCCGACTGCAACGCAGCCGTGGCGCCGCCACCGGTCAATCCGTTGACGAAAAAGACCGACATCGCCGCGATCAGTCCGATGACGACGAGCAGCTCCAGCAAGGTGAATGCTCTGGTCGCGCGGGGTCTCATTTCCAACTAAAGATGAACCCGGGGTTCGTCGCGTCGGCGCCGGGGGCCGGCGCGTAGAAGATCACACCGGCGCGGACGCCGGGGGCCGGAAAGTCGGCCGCGCTGGGGGTCTGACCACCCACGGCGGGCAGTGCCGGATAATCGCTGCCGACCCGAATGACGCCATCGAGATTCCGGTCCACCAGCACGGCGATCTCGGTATTGTCGAAGGCGTCGCGCAGGAGGTTGGGCGCGGGCGAGCCGGCGTTGGCGAAGTCGGCATCGCTGAAGGTATAGAAGCGGATGAGCTTCCGGTTCTGCGTGGCGGCGGGACCGGCGGGAACCAGCGGCGTGCCATCGCGCTTCCGGCCAGAGAGAATGTCGTGGAAGAGATGGTCACCGGTGATGGCCGTGGCCGCGCCGCCGTTGACGAACGCGCTTGGATCAAAGACCGGGTAATAACCGTATTCGCTGCGGAAGCCCTCCAGGGCCGCCGCCCACTGGCTGAACTGCACTTTGGTCCGGGCCTGGTTGGCCGCGACGCGGGCTGACCGCACGGCGGGAAAAATCAGCGCCGCAAGAACGCCAATGATGGCAATGACGGACAGAAGCTCCAGGAGCGTGAAGGCGGATGGCCGGTTCGGACGCATGCTTGTTCAGTGGTTCGCCTGGAGATTGTCCGCATTTTCCGCCGCGCCGGTATCAGTAAAACCGCCTGCCAACAGGCGGGGATTTTCACGTCCGTCGGGCCCGGCAGAATAAAGCACGTAGCTGGGATTGCTCCATGGCGCGGTAGTCTTGTAGACGTAAACATAGGCCTGGCCCCACGGATCGAGCAGAACTTCACCCGCGATCGAGAACCGGGCCGACTCGATCACCGCGCGCCCGTTGATTACCTGGTCTGCGGCCGGACCACGCCGGCCGAGCAGGGCGTGGAGCAATTGCGTCCCATCACCGGTCCGGGGGAAATCTCCCTGGGTGCGCCGGTAGTCCTCCAGCGCGGCGCCCAACAACGCGAGTTCGGCTTTGGCCCGGGCGGTTTTGCCAGACTCGGCGGCCCGCCGGCCGACCCCGAGGACGATGCCGGCCAGCAACGCGATGATGGTGATGACGGACAACAGCTCGAGCAGGGTGAAGGCTGCCCGTGCCGGATTGGCCCCTGGGGGGACCAATGTCATTTAACCAGTGGGCTTATTCCTCATCGGCCTTGAGCGCGGTGATGACCGAGAAGTCCTCGAGCGTCGTCGTGTCGCCCTTGATGTCGCCGGACGTGGCCAGCTCCTTGAGGAGACGGCGCATGATTTTTCCGGAACGGGTCTTGGGCAGGCCGGCGGCAAAACGGACATCGTCGGGCTTGGCGAGCGAGCCGATCTCCTTGCCGACATGCGCACGGAGCTGCTCCTTGAGGGCGTCGGTGGCGGGGATACCGGCCTTGAGCGTGACAAACACGACCAGGGCCTGACCCTTGAGATCGTCGGGGCGGCCGACCACGGCGGCCTCGGCCACGGACGGGTGCGAGACAAGCGCGCTCTCGACCTCGGCGGTGCCGATGCGGTGGCCGGAGACGTTGAGCACGTCGTCGATGCGGCCGACGACCCAGAGGTAGCCGTTCTTGGCCTTGCGCGCGCCGTCGCCGCAGAAATACAGGCCGGGAATCTCGCTCCAATACTGCTTCTTGAAACGGTCATCGTCGCCCCAGAGGGTACGGAGCATCGAGGGCCAGGGCTGGGTGAGGAAGAGCTTGCCGCCGCTGTTGGCGGGGACCTCGACACCCTTTTCGTCCAGCACCTTCGGCACGACGCCGAAGAACGGCAGCGTGCACGAGCCAGGGGTCGTGGGGATGGCGCCGGGGAGCGGCGTGACCATGATGGCGCCAGTCTCGGTTTGCCACCAGGTGTCCACGATCGGGCAGCGCTTCTTGCCGATAAGGTTGTGATACCACATCCACGCCCCGGGGTTGATGGGCTCGCCGACAGAGCCGAGCAGGCGCAGCGAAGCCAAGCTATGCTTCTTCACATAGTCGTCGCCCCAACGCATGAACGCGCGAATGGCGGTCGGGGCGGTGTAGAAAATGGTGACGCCGTGCTTGTCGATGATCTGCCAGAAACGGTCGGGCTCGGGCTGGTTGGGCGCACCCTCATACATCAGCACCGTGGCGCCGCAGCTGAGCGGGCCGTAGACGACATAGCTGTGGCCGGTGATCCAGCCGATGTCGGCCGTGCACCAGTAAACGTCGGTCTCCTTGAGATCGAAGACGTAGTATGACGTCATCGTCGTGCCGAGGAGGTAGCCGGCGCTGGTGTGCAGCACGCCCTTCGGTTTGCCGGTGGAGCCGGACGTATAAAGAATGAACAGCGGCGTCTCGCTGTCGTGGGCCTTCGCCTTGTGCGTGGCCGGGGCGGCGGCCATCACGTCATGCCACCAACGGTCGCGGCCCTCGGTCATCGTGACCGCGTTGCCGGTGCGCTTGAGCACGACGACGTGCTGCACGGTCGGTGTCTGCGGCACGGCGCGGTCAACGTTCACCTTGAGTTCGACGACCTTGCCGCGGCGCCAGCCGCCGTCGGCCGTGATGATGAGCTTGGCCTGGCAATCGTTGACCCGGTCCTTGATGGCCTCGGCGCTGAAGCCGCCGAAGATCACGGTGTGGATCACGCCGACGCGGGCGCAGGCGAGCATCGCCACGGCCGCCTCAGGCACCATCGGCAGGTAGATCGCCGCCCGGTCGCCCTTCTTCAGGCCGAGGGACTCGAGGACATTGGCGAACTTGCACACTTCCCGGTGCAGTTGCGCGTAGGTGATTGTGCGGACGTCGCCGGGCTCACCTTCAAAAATAATTGCGGCCTTGTTGGCGCGGGCGGTCTTCAGGTGACGGTCGAGGCAGTTTTCAGAAACGTTCAACTGCCCGCCAGTGAACCACTTGGCATGGGGCGGCTTCCATTTCAGGACGCTCGTGAAAGGTTTGCGCCAAGCGAGAAATTGCTTCGCCTGTTTTCCCCAAAAACGGTCTGGAGCGTTGACAGACTCCGCGTAGAGCCTACGGTAAGTGGCGTAGCTGCCAAGGTTTGCTTGGTTCTTGAATTCAGCCGATGGTTTGAAAATCCGGCTTTCGCGAGACACCGAGGTAATCGTTTGGTCCGTCACTGTTTCTCCTCTTATTGGGGTTGAAGCTTAACTGGTTCTGAAATGCCCCCGACGGATTGCGCGGTCAAGCTCAGGCAATTGCATAAACTCGTTTTGTATGGATAAAGATACTTCGTCGGCCGCACCCGCTGCGTCGCCGGCTCCCTCACCCACCCCGGCCCAGCCGGACAACAGCATCCGCGTCGAAGGCATCCTCGACATCGACAACAGCCGCAACGGCGCGTTGCTCGATCTCGCGAAGCACGGCAAGCGCCGGCCGACCGATCCCTTCGTGCCGCGCGAGCTCATCCGCCGCTTTCACCTGAACCAGGGCAGCATGGTCACGGCCATGGTGACGCCCGACGAGCGTTTCCCCAACCCGAAGGTCCGCTTCATCGAGAAGGTCGACGGCATGGACTTCGAGCAGCGCCGCCGCTGCGTGGAGTTCCCCAATCTCACGACCATCACGCCGAACGAGATGCTCAAGCTCGAGCTGAAGGACGGCCGCATGACCACCCGCGTCATGGACCTCTTCTGCCCCATCGGCAAGGGCACCCGCGGCCTCATCGTCGCCCCGCCCCGCACCGGCAAGACCACCTATCTCCGCGACATCGCCCTCGGCGTCCTCCAGAATCATCCCGAGTGCCACGTCATGATCCTCCTCGTGGACGAGCGCCCTGAGGAAGTCACCGACTTCAAGCGCAGCGTCCCCGCCGAGGTCTGGGCCTCGTCCAACGACGACGCGGTCGAGAACCACATCCGCGTGGCCGATCTCTGCATCGAACGCGCCAAGCGCCTCGTCGAGGCCGGCAAGGACGTCGTCATGCTGATCGACTCCCTCACCCGCCTCGCCCGTGCCCACAACACCGCCAAGAATTCCGGCCGCACCGGCACCGGCGGCCTGGACGTCCGCGCCCTCGAGAGGCCCCGCCAGCTCTTCGCCTCCGCCCGCAACACCGAGGAGGGCGGCTCCCTCACCATCATCGCCTCCATCCTGGTCGAGACCGGCAGCCGCATGGACGACGTCATCTTCCAGGAATTCAAGGGCACCGGCAACATGGAGCTCGTCCTCGATCGCAAGGCGGCCGAGATGCGCATCTGGCCGGCGGTCAACGTCGCCTCCTCCGGCACCCGCAAGGAGGAGCTCCTCATCGACGAGAAAACCTTGGAGGGCATCCACTTCTTCCGCCGCGCCCTGGTGCAGCAGAAGATCGAGGAGGCCACCGAAACCATGGTCACCCGCCTGGGCAAGACCAAGACCAACGCCGAGTTCATCAAACTCATCGCCCGCTAAAATTCACTCTTGCGCCGGCTTTTCGCCGCCGCGACAACTTCCCTTCCTCACTCACCCTCTGACACGAAAGATCACTGAATGAACAGCTTCTCCGAGCAATGTCTCGATATGGCCCGGTCGATGTTGGCCCACAACCTCGACGCCATCAATGCCGACGGCACCGTCACACCCATTCCCGGCGAAAGCCCCCGCTCCGACGAGCCGGGCCACGTCGCGTTCGCCCTCGGCGAATATTACCGCGCCACCGGCGAGACCACGCTCAAGGGCTACGACCTGATCGACCTCGCGGCCCGCACCATCACGGCCCAGGCCTTCACCGAGCCGGCCGGCGAGAACGGCGTCGCCTACGCCTCCCTCGGCCTCCTCTCCTTCGGCCCCTCCAAGGAGCGCAACCCGGTCTGGGAGCGCCTCGTCGAGGAGACCCGCGAGCGCCTCGACAAGCTCCTGCTCACCCGCAGCGACTACGACAATTACTGGCAGGCCTTCAACATCGCCAAGGCGGTGTGCCGTTACAGCCTCGGCCTTTCCAAGAAGGACGAGACCTCCCGCCTCATCGAGCGCCTCGCCGAGCGCATCGAGCAGACCAGCTCGACCGGCTTCTTCGACGACGTCGAGAAGGGCTACGGCGGTCACTTCAACCTCTACGGCGTGATGACCCTCGTCTTCACCCGCTCGGCCCTGCAGCTCCACGCCAACTCCGCCCTGCGCGAGCGCAAGCTGCCCACCCTCCGCACCTACGCCGAGAAATACATCAAGATGATGCCTGACCTCGTCCGCCCGGACGGCCAGGGCTGGGCTTATGGCCGCGCCGCTGGCGCCTACGGCCAGATGCACTGCATCACGCTCATTCTGCAGGGCCTCCGCGACGGCTGGATCCCCGACGACCAGAAGAACAAGTATTTCGATATCCTGCGCCGCCTGTTCTACTATTTCTTCCACACCTACCTGGACCAGGAGCACGGCTTCCTCGACATCCGCGACGCCGAGCGCACGGCCTACGCCTCGCACACGACGCGCATGGCGAACTTCGACGCCGCCCGCTACCTCTGCCAGTGGTCCCGCCTCGCGAAGACCGTCCAGATGCCCGAGCACGTCAAGCCCGACCCCGTGCGCACCAGCGGCCGCTTCGTCATCTTCGACAAGAGCAACCGCAAGGAGCAGGGCCTGTTCCTCTACCGTGACGCCGAGTCCGGCCTCCAGATCCAGCTCCCGCTCGTCAGCTCCGGCACCGACTGCACGGCGGACAACCTGCCCTTCCCGCATTGCCCCGGCGTCTTCGACTGGCCGAACAACTTCTACCTGCCCGTGATGACCCCGGAGCTCACCTTCGGCGAAAACGTCACCCTGCCCGCCTTTTACGGCCAGAAGTGCGTCACCGGGCTCGGTCTCAAGAACTCCTTCTACTTCCGCTATGAACAGCCCGAGCTGATCAACACGAAGGAGGAGATCGTCAAGGGTCTCGGCAGCGTGAAAGTCCAGTGGACGTTCACCGGCAGCAAGATCTCCGCCGAGTTCGCCTACACCGTCAAAAACCAGGTGCAGCTCGATAAGTTCCGCCTGGCCCTGGTCATCGGCGCCCCGCATTCGCACTACCGTATGCCCTCCTCGCCCGCCCTCGGATCGCTGGGCCACCGCTGTTCGGTGCTCAAGGATGATTTCCACGCCAACTGGGCCGAGACCGAGATTGTCAGCGCCGACCCGGTCTACCGGACCAACTACGGCAAGCTGCACTATGTCCAGATGTTCGTCCGCGACCACCCGCTCATCATGCGGCCCGGTCAGATCTATCGCCTGGCGGTCAGCTTTGATCCCGATCTGACAGTCGCCGGGGCCTAAAGCCTCTTCAGGCGGGGTCACTGCCCCCGCCTTTTTTGTGCCGTTCTGGAGGGCTCAGCCCAGCTGAGCCGCGGCCCAGCTGGAGCTGGGCCCTCCAAAGGCCGACCGGCCCAATGTCACGGGCAGGTTAAATCCCAACATCATGTGGGTCGGGGGCCCGCAGCTTGCTTGCTAGCCGGAGGTTATCGCGTTTGGCTTGGCGCATACCCTTTCCATTCATGGCCAAAGAACCCACCACCGCCCCCTTCGCCCACCCCACCAAGCACGAGGAAGATCTCATCAAGCGCGTCCATCAGGACCTCATCGACGACTATGACGAGGAACTGGAGATGGAGCGCGAGGATTGGGAGCACCTCACGCCTGGCTCTCCGGCCCGGCCGGTGGAGACCGACGCCACCCGCGAGTCGCGCAACCTGTATTTCAAGGAGCTCTTCCGCATGCAGGGCGAGCTGGTGAAGATGCATGACTGGATCGTGGCGAGCGGCCACCGCGTGGTGATCCTGTTCGAGGGCCGCGACGCCGCGGGCAAGGGCGGGGCCATCAAGCGCATCACGCAGCGCCTCAACCCGCGCGTCGCCCGGGTGGCCGCGCTCCCCGCCCCCTCCAGCCGCGAGAAGACCCAGTGGTATTTCCAGCGCTACATTGCGCACCTGCCGGCCGCGGGCGAAATGGTTCTCTTCGACCGCAGCTGGTATAACCGCGCCGGCGTGGAAAAGGTCATGGGCTTCTGCACCGACGCCGAATACGAGGAGTTTTTCCGCTCCGTGCCCGAGTTCGAGAAGATGCTCGTGCGCTCCGGCATCCAGCTGATCAAATACTGGTTCTCCATCCCCGACGAGGAACAGGAATTCCGATTCCGCTGCCGCATCAACGATCCGTTCAAGCAATGGAAACTCAGCCCGATGGACCTCGAGTCGCGCAAGCGCTGGGAGGCCTACACGAAGGCCAAGGAGGTCATGTTCAAGCGCTCCCACAGCCCCGAGGCGCCGTGGTGGGTGGTGCAGGCCAAGGACAAGAAGAAGGGCCGCCTCAATTGCATCGCGCATCTTCTCTCCCAGATGAAATACACCGAGGTCGCGCACAAACCCGTCAAGCTCCCGCCGCGGGAACACTCCCCGGACTACCGGCGCGAACCGATCTCGCCGAAGATGCTCGTGCCGGAGATTTACTGAGATCCGGGTGGGAGTGCAGAATCCCGGCTCTCATCCAGGGGGTGTCTTCAAAATCATGTGGGCGGGGCTTTATGCCCCGACAAAATGATGCGCGAAGCCGAAACAGTCGGGGCATAAAGCCCCCCCACATCGGCAGATGCCAAGCTGATTGATTTTGAAGACACTCCCGAGGAAACCCTACGGAAGTCGGGTTCCACCTAAACGGCCGGAGGATTATCCGTCGGCACCGGCGCCACTTCGGCCGGAGCGGGCGCAGATTCCAAGATTGCAACCCGTCGGGCCCGCTTGGGCGCAGGCTTGCGGGCGGGACGTTTGCGGGGAACAGGCTTCGCCGTGAGTGCCGCCAGTGAGGCCTTGAGCCCCTTGACCGCCTTGCGAAGTTTCTTGGCGGCGCGTTTGGCGGTCTTGAGCTTATCTTTGCCCTGCCTGAAGCCAAGCTTGGCCAGCTTCGCGGCCTTCTTGGCGGTGTCGGCTTGGCGTTGCGCGGCACCAATCCGGCTGAGCAGTTTCTTTCTGGCAGTGGCCGCAGTTGCGAAGGGTTTTGTCGTCATGGGATAATTGGGTGGTAAGCCTGATTCCCAACCCTTGGACAAACCAAACCGGACCGCAACGCTCCGAATGTTACATTTTTTCGCGCCGTTTAGACTGCCGCCGGCGCCACGATTTCAGCCTTCGGCTTCGGATTGCCCACCAGCACGCCGAGGTGTTCCTGGATTTTCTGAAAAAACTCCACGTTCAGGTCGCCCACCGGCACCTCGTAAAGCTGGTGCGTCGCCCTGTGCTCGTAGATCTGCCGCTGGCCGTCCTCGGTGTAGCCGCGCAGCTTGATGAGCTTTTTGCGCTCCAGCATCAGGGCGAGGAACTGCAGCAAGGGGGTGTTGATGGCTGAGAGGGCACCGTTGTTTGCTACTGCAAACCCGGTGTTTGTCCCGAGAACTGTGTCCTCCGGCCCATTCACGGGCAAAGCCAGGGTCAGGAAAAGATTGTCGGCCGTCAGCTTCAGGTTCCGCGCCGGGTCCCCGTCCGCTTTCCGCTGCTTGAACGCCACGACCCAGCGGCAGTAAATGAACGCCGGCGGCATGAAGCGGCCATCCTCGCTCTCCAGCAGGTCGCGCCGGGCGACCTCGCCTGACGCCTCCCGCACGAGGTAGCTGGCGACGCGGTCGTTCTCCGCGAAATCGCGGCCGCTGACGAAACACTTTGTGGCAATCGGGTGAAGAGTTAACTCCATGGGCGTTTTCTTGTTTACCCCCACGCCCTCCGAACGCTAGCAAATTTCCGCATGAAGGGGCGCCTGATTACGATTGGTGACATCCACGGGTGCCACAAGGAATTCGAGGACCTCCTCGACAAGCTCGACTTGGCGAAGGATGACCGGCTCATCCTCCTCGGCGACCTGATCAACCGCGGCCCCGACAGCGGCAAGGTCGTCGAGCTGGCCCGCGAGCACGCCACGGCCTCGCTCCTCGGCAACCATGAGCTGCGCCACCTCAATTACCGGCGCACCGACGACCCCAGCCACCTCAAAAAATACGACTACGCCACGATCGACCAGCTCCGCGGCAAGGATTGGGATTATCTCGAAAACATGAAGCTGACCTACGAGGACGAGGAGCTCGGCGTGGTTTTTGTCCACGGCGGATTTCTGCCCGGCCGGCCCTGGCAGAAACAGCCGGCCCGCATTGTCACGCGCATCCAGGTGGTCGGCCAGGATGGCGAGCCGCACAAGCGGTCCGAGGAACCTGAGGCCCCGCATTGGTCCACCTTGTGGGAGGGGCCGCCCTTTGTGGTCTACGGCCACACGCCGCGCGAAGAGGTGGCCCGCACCAAATGGACGCTCGGCATCGACACCGCCTGCGTGCTCGGCGGCAGCCTGACCGCCTACATTTTGCCGGAAAAACGGGTTGTGCAGGTGAAGGCGCGCGAGCGATACTTCACCTCATGACGAAGTCCGCCGCACCCCTGCTGCTGTGCATCGACCTGCAGCCGGCATTCTTGGCGGCGATCCCCGACAGCCAGCGGGTGCACTGGCGCTGTTCCTTCGCCTTGGAGGCCGCCAGGGGCCTCGGCCTGCCGGTGGTCTTCACCGAGCAGGTGCCGGCCAAGCTCGGCCGCACCGCCGAGGACCTGCTGAAGCTCGCCGACCAGCCGGTGACCATGGGCAAGGACGCCTTTTCGGCCTTCGGTGACCAGGCCATCGCCGCCCACCTCAAGGCCGGCGGCACGCCGCACCTGCTCATCTGCGGCCTCGAGACCCCGGTGTGCGTCTACCAGACGGCCGTGGCTGCGCGGAAGGCCGGCCACGAGGTCACGCTGCTGATCGACTGCCTCGGCGCCCGGCGCGCCGCGGATGCCACCGCCGTGCTTGCGCACCTGGCCCAAGCCGGCTGCAGTGTGCTGCCCGCCGAGACCGTCTTCTATGCGTTGCTCCGCGACGCCAAGCATCCCTTCTTCCGGGCCTACACTCAACTCGTCAAAAAGTATGGCTGACATCTCCACTTCCCTCGCCGTTCGCGACATCAAGTCCCTTGACCGCACTGGCGGCGACACTTTCACGAGCGTGCTGCTGATCAGGCGCATATCCGAGCGTCCGACGAAGACCGGCAATCCCTTCCTGTCCGTCGAACTTGGTGACAAGACCGGCTCCTTCAACGTCAACTGCTTCAGCGACAACCCGTCCTTTGACTTCTTCAAGTCACTCAAGGAAGGCGCCATCGTCCGCATCGAGGCCAAGATCGATTATTACCAGAACCGGCTCTCGCCGAAGCTGCTGCGCGCCGAGGAAATCACGGCCGACCAGCTCGCCGGCTCGCCCCTGATGGCCAACCTCGTGGAGACCGCGCCCGAGGATGCCGATGCGCTCTGGACCGAGTTCCAAAGTCATATCGCCGCGATCACGCATACCGAGCTGCGCGCCACGGTCCAAGCCGTGTTCGACGAGACCGGCGAGCAGTTCCGCACCGCCGCCGCCGCCGTCGCCATGCACCACGCCTACCGCCACGGCCTGCTGGAGCACACCTGCCACATGGCCCGCGCCGCGCGCGCGCTGCTGCCGCTTTATCCCGAGGTGGATGCCGATCTCGCCCTCGCCGGCGTGCTCGTGCACGACACCGGTAAGGTCATCGAATACCAGGGCGACCTCGTCACCAGCCGCAGCCGCAAGGGCATCCTGCAGGGCCATGTCGTGCTCGGCTACCAGCTCGTGCGCAAGGCCGGCCTGAAGGCCAAGCTCAACCCTGATCTGCTCGAGCGCCTCGAACACATCGTGCTCAGCCACCAGGGCGAGCTGGAGTGGGGCGCCGCCGTCATCGCCGCCACCCCCGAAGCCGTGTTCGTCGCGAAGATCGACGACCTCGATGCCAAGATGGGCATGGTGCAGAAGCTCCTGCGCCAAGCCGGCGCGAACGATGAATTCTCCGAGCGCCACCTCGGGCTCAACGCCCAGTTGCTGCTGACCAAGCCGCCGAAGTAACCGCCTCCGGGCTACCTGCTCATCAGACGGTAGGACGCATAGGTGGTGGCCACGCCGGCAGCCACCACCAGCACAATCAGGCCCGCCCGGCTCCAGACCGGCAGCTTCGCCCAGATCTTGCCGCTCCCTTGCCAGAGGGCACGCAGCCGGACCTCGGACCGATCCAGCAGACGGGCCACACCCCTGGACTCCGCCGCGAACAGGCTGCCCGAGAGCAGGAAAAACAGGATCGCCGGTCCGGGCATGACGGCCAGGACCAGGCCAACGCCAAAGGCGACCACCGCTAGCACAAGTCGCAGGGCGCGGGTCAGGCGCAGCGCCCATCCGCCGCTGAGGCGCGCTGCGCGGGCCGCTTCGTAGCGGTCTTCAAAGCGCCGGCCCGGGCTACCCCGGATCAGCGTGCGCCAGCGTTGCCTGAGCGAGTGTGCCATGCCTGACAGACAGCCGGCGAGGCCCGGCGTTACACGATAAATATCAACGAACCCAAGGCCGGGCCGTCTCTACGTGAGCAGCTGCACGATCCGCACAATCGGCAGGAAAAGTGCAATGACGATCGTGCCGACAACCAGCGCCAGGAACAGAATCAGGATGGGCTCGATGAGCGAACTGAGTCCGGCAACGGCGTTGTCCACCTCGTCCTCATAGATGTCCGCCACCTTGCCGAGCATCGCAGGCAGCTGGCCCGTGTGTTCGCCGACGTCGATCAGGCTTGTCACCATCGGCGGAAATACCGCAGTGGCCTCCAACGTCCGGGCGACCGGCGCACCCTCCTTCACCCGATCATGCACCTCGGTGATTGCTCCCGCCACCCGGCTGTTGCCGCAGGTGTCGCGGGTAATGAGTAACGCCGGCAGGATGGGTACGCCGCTGGAGAGCAGCGTGCCGAGCGTTCGGCCGAACCGGGCAATAATGGCCTTCAGGAAGAGTCCGCCAAACAGCGGCAGCTTGACGACCAGCGTGTCGAGCAGCCGGGCGCCGGTGGGCGTCTTCCGGTAAATTCTGAAACCGATCCAGAGTACGGCGGTGGCGGCCAGTACGACCAGATAATGGTTCTTCACGGCCTCGCTGACCGTGAGCACGGCCTGCGTGAGCGGCGGGAGCGGCGCACCCTTGAGCAGGTCGGCGAAGATCTGCTTGAATTGCGGGACCACGAACACGAGGAGCCCCGCGAGGATCAGGACGGCCACCGCCATGACGATGAACGGATAAATCATCGCGGCGGCAATCTTGCTCCTCAGCTGCAGGCTTTTCTCCATGAAGCGCGCGAGGCGGTCGAGCACCACGTCAAGCACGCCGCCCGACTCGCCCGCCTTGATCATGTTGATGTAGAGCCGGTCGAAGACGCGCGGGTGCTGCGCCATGGCCTCCGAGAACGTGCCGCCCGACTTGATGGCCCCGGCCAGCGCCTCGATCACGCGGCGGAAACCCTGGTTGTGCTCCTGCCGCGCCAGCACCTCCAGTCCGCGCACGAGCGGCATGCCCGCCCGCAACAGCGTGGCCAGCTGTCGGGTGAACACCGCCAGTTCCTTCGCCCCGACCAGCTGGGCGAACGGCAACCTCAGCTCCATCTTGAGCCCGGAACGCGCGGCCTCGGGCTCGGCTGTGGCTGTTTTCGCCGTGGTGGCCGGGGCCTCGGAGACATCCGTCGGAAACAGGCCTTGGCCGTGCAGGATGGTTACGACCTGCTTTACATCCGGCGCGTCGAGCAGGCCGGACTTCTCCACGCCACGCGTATCGAGGGCGATGTAGGTGAAACGCGGCATGTCAGGTGTATTTCACGACCTCCTCGACAGTCGTCTCGCCGGCGAGAATCGCCGCCAGCCCGGCGGCGCGCAGCGGAATCATCCCCTGCTCCATCGCCTTCTGGCGGAGTGCCAGGAGCGACCCACCCTGCACCACCTGTGCGCGCAGCACATCGGTCATGGGCAGGAATTCAAAGATGCCGAGGCGGCCCTGGTAACCGGTTTGGTAGCAGGCCGGGCAGCCGGCGCCGGCATAAAACGGCCGGCCTTGCAGCCCGGCCCGATCGATCCCGAGCGGCCGCAGGCGCGTTTCATCAGGGTCGAACGGCGCCCGGCACGACGGACACACGCGTCGAACCAGGCGCTGCGCCAGGACGGCTTCAAGCGTGGAGCCCAGCAGGAATGGCTCGATGCCCATGTCCACCAGCCGGGTCACGGCGGAGGGCGCATCGTTGGTGTGCAGCGTGCTGAGCACGAGGTGGCCGGTGAGCGAGGCCTGGATGGCAATCCGGGCCGTCTCCAGATCGCGGATTTCGCCGACCATGACGATGTCGGGATCCTGCCGGAGGAACGCGCGGAGCGCGCGGGCGAAGGTCAGCCCCGCGCCTAGGTTCACCGGCACCTGCATGATGCCGTCGATCTCGTATTCGACCGGATCCTCGACCGTGAGCAGCTTGGCATCGACAGTATTGAGCGCCTTCAGGCAGCTGTAGAGTGTGGTGGTCTTGCCCGAGCCGGTTGGCCCGGTGACGATGAAAATGCCGTTGGGCCGGCGGATGACTTCCTCCATGCCGGCCTGGATCGCGGCCGGCAGGCCGATTTGCCCGAGCTCTAACTGGACGCAGGATTGGTCGAGCACGCGGAGCACGACACTCTCGCCAAACTGGGTCGGCAGCGTGGAGACGCGCAGGTCCACGGCGCGACCGCCGAGGTTGAGCTTGATGCGGCCGTCCTGCGGCAGGCGTCGCTCGGCAATGTTGAGGTTCGCGATCACCTTGAGGCGGGAGATAATGGGGAGTGCGAGATTTTTGGGCGGCGGCGACATCTCGTGGAGCGCCCCGTCGATTCGGTAGCGGATTTTGAAATCGTGCTCGAACGGCTCGAAGTGGATGTCGGAGGCCTTGTCGCGAATAGCCTGGGCGAGCACCAGGTTGACGAAGCGGATGATGGGCGTCTGTCCCGCCAGCTGCTCGATGTCCGGTTCGGTCAGCACCTCCCCGCCGGAATCGTTCTCCGCCGGCAGTTCGTCGAGCGCGGCATCAAGGGAACCCTTCTCTTGGCCGTAATGCTGCCGGATGAGCAGCTGCACCCGCCCAGGGTCAGCCACGCTGACGCGCACGTCGCGCCCCAGGGCGAAGGTCAGGTCGTGCACCAGGTTGGGATTGAAGGGATCGACCGCGGCCACCGAGACGGAGAAGTCGTCGGCGGCGATGGGCGCGACGCCGTAGGTCCGGGCCAAGCCGCCCTCGACGAGCGCCAGCGCATCACCGGGCAGGGTCGCCGGCAGCTCCTCGGTGCAATCGCAGCCAAGGTGATCGGCCACGGCATGGAGCAACGCTAACTTCTCCAGCAGTCCGAGATCGAGGAGCAGGCGGGCCAGCGGCTTGCCCGAGGCGCGGTGCTCGGCCAAGGCTGCCTGCAACGAGTCCGAATCGACCAGCCGGCGCTCGGCGAGGAGATCGTAAATGGCCTGGTTGTGTCCCTCGAACATGAGGAGACCGGCCGGGGCCCACGACCGGAGATTGGGTGGATTAAAGCTCGCGCAGCTTGAAGCCCATGGTGGTAAGCTTTTCGCGCATGACCACGGGATCCTGCGACTTCTCGAGGGCCTCGTCCGGTTCGATGAGTTCGCGGTTGACCAGGCTCATCAGGTGGGTGTCGAGCGTGATCATGCCGAGCGCGGCGCCCGTCTGGATGTCCGACGGGATGCGGAAGGTCTTGTTGTCGCGGATCAGCGAGGCGATGGACGAGGTGTTGACCATGATTTCGTAGGCCGCGATGCGGCCGCCGGTCTTCTTTTTGCAGAGCGACTGGGAGATGACGCAGATGATCGAGGTCGAGAGCTGCATGCGGATCATCTCCTTCATGTTGGCCGGGAAGGCGTCCACGATGCGGTCGACCGTCTTGGCGGCGCTGTTGGTGTGCAGGGTGCCGAACACCAAGTGGCCGGTCTCGGCGGCCGAGATGGCGGCCTCGATCGTCTCCAGGTCGCGCAACTCACCGACGAGGATGACGTCCGGATCCTGACGCAGGGCGCGCTTAATCGCCTCGGCGAAGCTCGGCACATCGGAGCCCACCTCGCGCTGGGTGACGACGCACTTCTTGTGCGGGTGGTAATATTCGATCGGGTCCTCGATGGTGATGATGTGGCCGTCGCGGTTCTCGTTGATATAGTTCATCATCGACGCGAGCGTGGTGGACTTGCCGGAGCCGGTCGGACCGGTGACGAGGAACAGGCCACGCTGGCGGTAGAGCAGCTCCTTGATCTTGTCGGGCATGCCAATGGCGCGGAGGTCGAAGAGCTGATTGGGAATCTGGCGGAGCACCATGCCGTAGTTACCTTTGGCCTTGAGCACGGAGACGCGGAATCGGGCCTTGTCGCCGAAGGCAAAGCCAAAGTCGGTGCCGCCGTTGAGCTTCACATTCTGGATGTGGTTGTCCGGGGTGATGGACAACATCAGCTGCTCCGTGTCCTCAGGCCGCAGCTCGGGGCCGTCGATCGGGGTCATGCTGCCGCGCAAGCGGAGGCAGGGAGGGACGCCAACCTGCAGGTGGAGATCGGAGCTCTTCTGGTCCACGACCAGCTCCAGGAGGTCATTCATTTCGTAGCTCATGCGATTGGTAGGGTTAAAGCGGGTCGCCAACGGTCACGTTCACAACCTCGTCGATTGTCGTGAGGCCGGCAAGGACTTTACGGATGCCATCTTCGCGCATGGTCCGCATGCCGTCCGCGCGGACCTGGGCGCGCAGACGGGCCGAGGTTACATTGTCGTAAATCAGGGCGCGGACGCCGTCGTGCACCCGGAAGATTTCAAAGATCCCCATGCGGCCCGCGTAGCCCGTGCCGTTGCAGGCCACGCAACCGGCGCCATGGGCGAAGGCGACGCCGTCCAGCTGGGAGGGCCTGAGCCCGAGAGCGTGCCGCTCGCGCACCGAGGGCAGGTAGGCGCGCTTGCAGGCCGGGCAGATGCGACGCACGAGGCGCTGGGCCATGACCGCGCGCAGCGCGGCGGCCACGAGGAAGGGTTTCGCGCCGATGTCGATGAGGCGGGTGACGGCCGACGGGGCGTCGTTGGTGTGCAGGGTGCTGAACACCAGGTGGCCGGTCAGCGAGGCGTTGATGGCAACCTCGGCCGTCTCGTGATCGCGGATTTCACCGACCATGACGATATTCGGCGCCTGCCGGAGCATGGCGCGCAGGGCGGCGGCAAAGGTCATGCCGATGGCCGCGTTGACTGGCACCTGATTGATGCCGGACAGCTGGTATTCGACGGGCTCCTCCACCGTGATGATCTTGCGGTCGGGCCGGTTGAGGTGGTGCAGCGAGGCGTAGAGCGTGGTCGTCTTGCCCGAGCCGGTCGGACCGGTGACCAGCATGATGCCGTCGGGCAACGTGATGAGCTGCTCGAATTCCTTCTGGTCATCCGGCAGGAAACCGAGTTCCGGCATGCCGAGCTTGAGCCCCTCCTGGTCGAGGATGCGCATGACGATGCTTTCGCCGTGCGCCGTGGGCAGCGAGGACACGCGCAGGTCGAGCGTGCGGCCACCGAGGGCGACCTGGATGCGGCCGTCCTGCGGCACGCGTTTCTCGGCGATGCTGATGTTCGCCATGATCTTCAGCCGCGAGATGACCGCGAGTTGCAGGCGCTTCGGGGGCGCGTCGATCTCCTGCAGCACACCGTCGATCCGGTAGCGCACCCGAAAGCGCCGCTCCAGCGGCTCCAAGTGGATGTCGGACGCCCGGCGGCGGATGGCCTCGGCGATGAGCGTGTGCACCAACTTGATGATGGGGGCGTCCAGGGCACCCTCCTGTTCTGCCGCTTGGTTGGGCCCCGTCATCCCAACCGGCACGTCCCGGTCAAGATCTGGCAGCACCGCCTCCGTGGCATAGTGGCGCCCGATGGATGCCTTGAGATCCGCGGCGTCCGCCAAGGCAACTTGGACGGGTTGCCCGGCAACGTGGGGCAGACTGTCAATGACGTCGACGGCAATGGGGTCGGCCACGGCGACCTGCAACAGGCCCCCCTCCCTGGCAAAAGGCAGCACGGTATGCTCGATGACAAACGACCGCGGCAGGGCGCCCAGCACATCCTTGGGGACCGACCGCGCCGCCAGACTGACCTGGGGCATGCCGAATTCTGCCGCCACGGCCCGGAGCGCTTCCTCCCGGTCGACGACGGTGAGACCTCGTTCCAAGGCAAGCTGGATCAGGGGGTCTTCGGCGGCGGTCACGGGAAAGTGCACCGAACCCGCAGTCGCGGGCTCAGCGGTTGAGGCTCAGCAGGAATTCGGTGTTGGTCTTCGTCTTCTTGAGCCGCTGGATGAGCATGTCCATCGAGTCGGCCGCCGGCACGCCCTGCATGGCGCGGCGCAGCGAGTAGATCTTGATGAGCTCGTCGGGGTGGTAGATGAGCTCCTCCTTGCGCGTGCCGCTCTTGTCGATGTTGAGCGCGGGGAAGATGCGCTTGTTAACGAGGTCGCGGTCGAGGTGGAGCTCCATGTTGCCGGTGCCCTTGAACTCCTCGAAGATAATCTCGTCCATGCGGCTGCCGGTATCGACCAGCGCCGTGCCGATGATGGTGAGGCTGCCGCCGCCCTCGATGTTGCGGGCCGAGCCGAAGAAGCGCTTGGGCTTCTGCAGGGCGTTGGCCTCAAGGCCGCCGGACATGATCTTGCCGCTGTTGCCGGCGAGCGCGTTGTAGGCGCGCGCCAGGCGGGTGATCGAGTCAAGGAGGATGACCACGTGCTGGCCCTGCTCAACGAGCCGGCGGGCCTTCTCGATGACCATCTCCGCACAGTGCACGTGGCTCTCGGGCGCCTCATCGAAGGTGGAGCTGACCACCTCGCCCTTGCAGTGACGCTTGAAGTCGGTGACCTCCTCGGGGCGCTCGTCGACCAGCAGGATGATGAGCTTCACGTCGGGCGAGTTCTCCGCAATGGAGTTCGCCATGTTCTGCATGAGCACGGTCTTGCCCGTGCGCGGCGGGGCGACGATCAGGCCGCGCTGGCCGAAGCCGATCGGCGTGACAATGTCCACCATGCGCATGGAGACGTCCTTCTGGCCCGGCATCTCGAGCAGGATGCGCTTGAGCGGATAATACGGGACGAGTTCCTCGAAGGGCGGGACCTTGGAAATCTCGGCCGGTTTGCCGCCCATGACGGACCGGATGGCGACCACGGCCGGGCAACGGTCGATGCCCTGCGGGGGTTGCAGCTGGACCTCGACCGCGTGACCGCGCTTGAGACCGAAATGATGGACGAAGATCTCGGGCACGAACGCGTCCTCGGGATAGAGGCGGTAATTGACGTCGTCGTGCACGACAAACCAGAGCCCACGGTCGGTCTGGTCGAGGTAGCCGCGATCGTAGAGCGGGATCTTTTGCTCGGAAATCGTCGCAAAGATCTGGGTGATGAGCTGGCGCCGGTTCGGGGCCCCCTCGAACTTCACCTCGAGTTTCTTCGCGAAGGCCGTGAGTTCGGCCAGGTTGAGGGCGAAAAGTTCGTTCAGCCAGACCGGGTCGGCCTTGCTTTGGGCAATCTCGTCGGCGAGCTGGCCGATGGCTTCGAGACTCGGGAAACGCGCAGGATCCGGCAGGTCGCCGTAGTGCACGACTTCCTTTGGCGGCGCAGGCTGCGGCGGGTGTTTCGGGGCGGGCTGGAAATTCTGGTTGCCGCCCCATTTGCCAACGCCACCACCACCTCCGCGGAATTTGCCGCGTTGCCGACGGCCCCATTTGCCGCCGCCACCGCCACCGTTGCCGTGTTGCTGGTATTGGCCGCCGTTGCCGCCACCGTTACCACCCTCGGACTGGCCGCCGTCTTGCTCGTGCGGTGGCTGGGCCGGTCCTTGATCGCCGCCCTGCGGGGCGGGCGCCTCGGCTTGCGGGGGCGGCGGCGTCTCGCGCACCCGCTCGGGGGCTGGGGGCGGAGGGGGCGGCGGAGCCTCGGAAAAATCGATCTCCTTGGTCGCGACCTTCGGGGTCTTCTTGCCGCCCCGGATCAGGCGGGAGCGCGCCGGGCGCTTGGTTTCGGCCGTGTCTTTGCCGGCGGCTTTGTCTTCGTCGGATTTAGGAGGGACTGACATGAATGTGGCCTGCGGGCCGGTCGGGTTGGGAGTTCAAGAGGCGGGCTGCCAGCGCGTCGACCTGTTCACGGAGAAATTCGGGGGTGCCGTCATTCAGGAGAACGTGGTCTGCCAACTCGCACTTGCGGGCCAGTGGCAGTTGCTGGGTGATGCGCGCGCGGGCTTGTTCCCGGGGGATGCCTCGCTGTTCCAGCCGCCTCAATTGCGATTCGGAGTCTGTGGTGACGCAGACGGTGAAATCAAACCAATTCTCCAAACCCTTCTCAAACAACAGCGGAACCTCGAAAATGAAGGCCGTTCCCTGGTTAGCCGCCACCACCTCGCGCCAGCGGGCGAGCAGGCGCGGATGCAGGAATTCCTCCAGCCAGGCGAGGGCCGCCGGATCCTTGAAAACCTTCTCCGCTACCCGGTCGCGCCGCACGCTCCCGTCAGCCGCCAGCATGGCATCACCCAGCCTCGCGCGGATGGCCTCCGTCACCTCGCGGCTGGGCAGCAGTTCGTCCCGGACGATCTGGTCGGCATCCAGCCGGCGAAATCCACGCTCGGCGAAGCGCGCCGCCGCCGTCGATTTGCCACACCCCATCCCGCCGGTCAGGCCGACCATCAAGTTGGTGTTATTTACCATTTATCGGTGGTCTGACATATGGGCTTGCTGGACATGGGGGGCAACCCCTATCTCCTTTGCGTATCGCATGGTTCCGCCGCACGCAGTCGACACCAAGCAACCCTCCGCTGTGCTCAAGGCCGTGAAGGAGGCTTTTGCGGGCATAGGAGCGGCGTCCAGCTTCCCCCTGCTCGACCGTCTCTTCGAGGATGTGACCGGAATGTTCGAGGGCCACTACCCGGGCTATCAGGCCATCGACATGAAGTATCACGACTACGAGCACACCATGCAGGCGACCGTCTGCCTTATGCACCTGCTGCAGGGCCGGAGCCGCACTTTTGACCGGCCCGTGCTGCTCGCCCGCGACTGGGAACTGGCGGTCATGGCGGTGCTGCTCCACGACAGCGGCTACCTCAAGAGAACCGACGACGTGGGCGGCACGGGCGCCAAATTTACCTTTGTCCACGAGCGCCGCAGCTGCGATTTCTCCCGGGAATACCTGCCCCGCATGGGCGTGACGGCTTCGGAGATCGAGGACATCTGCGCCGCCATCATCTGCACCGGCCCGCGCAGCAAGATCAGCCAGGTTTCCTTCCACCGCGACGAGGCCCGGCAGATGGCCTTCATCCTGGTCACGGCCGACTACCTCGCCCAGATGAGCGCTGCCGATTACCTGGAAAAACTCCCCGTGCTCTACAGTGAGTTCGTGGAGGCCTTCGAGTTTGAGCAGATCCCGCCCGAGAAGCGTCCCTACCACAGCCCGCAGCAGCTGCTGGAGAAAAGCGCCGGGTTCTGGACGAATTATGTGCGCCCCATGCTCGACTTCGAGGCCGGCGGCGTGCATCGCTATTTGACGACAGCGGGCCAACCCAATCCTTACTTGCAGGCCGTTGAGGCCAATCTGGCGGAGTTACAACGCCGCCTGCAGGCCGGAGCGGGTTAATTACCACCCTTCCTCCGCCCTTCCTGTCTCAATGTTAGCCACTATCGGCTCAGCTGCACTGCTGGGCATTGATGCCGTACCCGTGTCGGTCGAGGTCAACACCGGCGAATCCGGCGTGCCCGATCTCATCCTCGTCGGCCTGCCCGACTCCGCCGTCAAGGAATCCGAGGACCGTGTGTTCTCCGCGCTCAGTAACTCCGGCCTGCGCATGCCCCGCACACGCACGACCATCAACCTCGCCCCCGGCGACCTGCGAAAGGAGGGCGCCATCTACGACCTGCCGATCGCCCTCGGCATCCTCGTCGCCACCGGCCAGCTCGTGTGCGAGCAGCTCGGCGACTACCTGATCGCCGGCGAACTCAGTCTCTCTGGCGCCACGCGCCCCATCAAGGGCGGCCTCGCCATGGCCGTGCTGGCCCGGGAAACACGTCGCCAGGCCATCCTGCTGCCGCCGGTCGCCGCCCAGGAGGCCGCGCTGGTTGAGGGTCTTCGGGTCTACGAGATCACCTCGCTCGACCAGGCCACACGCTTTCTCGCCGGCCAGCTCAAGCTCGCCCCGCTGACGCCGCCCCGCTCGACCACCCGGCCACCCGCTCGCAGTGACCAGGAGCCCGACTTCGCCGACATCAAAGGCCAGCACGCCGTCCGCCGCGCCGTCGAGGTGGCCGTCGCCGGCGGCCACAACCTCATCATGATCGGGCCGCCCGGCTCGGGGAAATCCATGATCGCCAAGCGTATCCCCGGCATCATGCCCCAGCCGACGCTCGACGAATACCTCGACATCCTCCGCATCCATTCCGCCGCCGGCCAGACCATGGCGGACGGCTTGCACTTTCTGCAACGCCCCGCCCGCGCGCCGCACCACACGATCTCCGATGTCGGCCTCCTCGGCGGCGGCAGCATCCCGGGCCCGGGAGAAATCTCCCTCGCCCACCACGGCGTGCTCTTCCTCGACGAGTTGCCCGAGTTCAAGCGCTCCGCCCTCGAGGTTTTGCGCCAGCCTCTGGAGGACGGACACGTCACGATCTCGCGCAGCGCCGGCAAGATCACCCTGCCCTGCGTCTTCATGCTCGTGGCCGCGATGAACCCGTGCCCTTGCGGCTACCTCGGCGACCCGAAGCACGAGTGCCGCTGCTCGCCGACGCAGATCCAGCGCTACCGCGCGCGGATCAGCGGCCCGCTGCTCGACCGCATCGACCTGCACATCGAGGCCCCGGCCCTGTCCATCACGGAACTACGTAGCGATAAAGCCGGCGAATCCTCCACCGCCATGCGCGAGCGGATCGAGCAGGCCCGCCAGGTCCAGCTGGGGCGGTTCCGCCATACCCGGCTCACTTCCAACGCCCGCATGCCGGCCTCGCAGCTCAAGATATTCTGCGCGCTCGATTCCACCCTCGGCGACCTCCTGCAGCACGCGATGGAACAACTCGCCCTGTCGGCCCGCGCCTATGACCGCATCCTCAAGGTCGCCCGCACCATCGCCGACCTCGCCGGAGCCGACCGCATCGGCCAGCCGCACCTGCTCGAGGCCATCCAATACCGCAGCCTCGACCGGAATGTGTTTTATTAAGTCAGACCTCCAACACGAGAGACGGAAATGCGAAGCTGTTCCACTTGCCATCGCACCGTTGGTGCACGACGCCCACCTGCCGCCAACGTTCAAGCGGCTGTTGCCCCCATTGTGCCCACTTCGTCCGCGTCGACACTTCTCCTTCGTTCTCGGTCGGCAGCGACTGAGCCGAGCCTTTGTCCGCGCTAATCTGACCTTCTGACGGCAAGATCTCATCAGGGCCAATACCCGGGTAATTCCATCTTCCATGGGCCTAGCGAATTTGTGGGATGTTGCCCATGGATGCAGCAAACAGACAGGTTTGTTGAGCCGTTAGTGCTGGTAATCAGAAGCACTACTCAAATATCGGGCGCCTCAAAATATTGATCGCGGAAGTTCCGGTCGAGCGGTAGATTTCATCCTCAGGTCCTGAGGTAATATTGTGCCCGTCGGCCCGTTTGCTTGAGTGCGCAGATTTGCCGATGTAAATTGGACGAAATATGGCTGATCCGGTATCTTGGCCCAGTAAATCCTATGCTGGATTTAGAGCACAATATGTTACCAGTAACGCCCCCTCGCAAACGCACCGGGGTCCCTTCAAAATCTGGAAAATCAGATCTGGCACTCAAAATTCCTCCCACTGATCCATGTGCAGTCTTAAGCGATCCTAGATCCCAGGCACGCCTTCCTTCATGTCCCTTCCACTTCCTGTTATTCTCGTCATCGGTTGCGGCTCCATCGGTGAGCGGCATGTCCGCACCTTCCTGGCCACTGGCCGGGCGGGCGTCATCGCCTGCGACAACCGCCCTGCCATTCTGCAACTGATGAACGAACGCTACGGCGTGGAGACCGTGCCGGACTGGGTGCCGGCCCTGCAGAATCCCGCGATCACCGGGGTGGTCATCGCCACCCCCGCCCCGTCGCATGTGGAGATCGCCATCCGCTGCCTGGAGGCCGGCCGGCACGTGCTGATCGAGAAGCCCCTTTCCCTCAGCCTCACCAACACCGACCATCTGGTGGCGGCGCGCGACCGCGCCGGCCGGTTCGCGGGCGTGGCCTATGTCCTGCATTTTGTGCCCGCCCTGCAGGCGGCGCGCCAGTTTCTGCAGGCTGGTTCCTTCGGTCCGGTCCGCCACGTCGCGGTCAACACGGGCCAGCACTTCCCCTTCTTCCGTCCCGCCTACCGCGAGATCTACTACCGCGACCGGGCCCAGGGCGGGGGCGCCATCCAAGACGCGCTCACCCACATGGCCAACGCCGTCGAGTGGATCGTCGGGCCGACAACCCGGGTCTTCTGCGATGCCGCCCATCAGGTGCTCGAGGGCGTGACGGTCGAGGACACGGTCAACGCCATCGCCCATAACGGCGGCGCCCTCGTCAGTTACGCGCTCACCCAGTTCCAGGCCGTGAACGAAACCCGCTGGGATTTCCACGCCGAGCAGGGTTCGGTGCGCGTCGAATTGAATGCCCAGCGTTGGGGCGTCCTGGCCCGCGGCGAGAACGAGTGGAAGTGGCACGCGGCGCCGATCACGGAGCGTGACCAGATCTATACCGCCCAGGCCACGGCCTTCCTCGATGGCTGCGACGGCAAACCCAACCCCCTCTGCACGCTCGAAGAAGGCGTTCAAACCCTTCGTTTCAATCTCGCCGCGCTCCAATCGTGGCAGGAGAACCGTCTCATCAACCCATGAACCATCCTCCCCCCTCTTCCCCGCCCGGATTTTCCCTCGCCGGCAAGATCATTGTCCTCACCGGCGGCGCCGGCCTCTATGGCCGCGGCTTGGCCGCCCAAGTCGCTGCCGCCGGCGCCACCCTGATCCTCGCCTCCCGCAATGTCGCCGCCCTCGAGCTGGTCGCCGCCGAGGAGCGCGCCCTGGGCCGCAACGTGCAGGCCCGTTCCCTGGACCAGGCCGAGGAAAGCTCGGTCCTGCAGCTGCGCGACAGCGTCCTGCGCGAATTCGGCCGGGTGGACGGCCTCATCAACAACGCGGTCTCCCGCCCGATGAAAAGCGCCCGCGGCCCCCTCGCCGAGTGGGAGGCCTCGATGAAGACCAATGCCACGGGCATTTTCGCCATCACGCGGGCGTTTGGCGAGAAGATGGCGGCACACGGCAGCGGCAGCATCGTCAACATCGGCTCGATCCAGGGCATGGTGGGGCCGGATTTTTCGCTCTACGAGGGGCTCAACATGGATGCGATTCCCGATTACTTCTTCCACAAGGCCGGCATGGCGAACCTGACGCGCTATTTCGCGGCGTTCTACGGTCCGCAGGGAGTCCGCGTGAACTGCGTTGCCCCGGGCGGTTTCTTCAGCGGCCAGCACCCGACGTTTGTCGAGCGCTACGCCAAGGCCACCTTCCTCCGCCGCATGGCCGACGAAAACGACCTCGGCGGACCGGTCATCTTTCTGTTGGGAGACTCCGCGCGCTACGTCACCGGCGTCAACCTGCCCGTCGACGGCGGCTACACCGCCCACTGAACCACGCCTAGCTGCGGAGCGTCACCCACTTCGCCACTGCCGCCAACTATTCCGCCGGCCCGCTTCCGGCTTCCTCGCCGTCGCCATCAAGATCTATCCGCCCTTCACGCCCAACGCCATCGACGACGCGTCGGGCGCGTCCCGCCTCGGGGTCAAAACCCTAGACGTTCTGTATCTGCACAAGTGGGACGACGCGACCCTGGCGGCCCTAACCGCGCTGGTCCGTTCTGGCCGGGTGCGCGCGCTCGGCGCGAGCAACTTTAACATGGAACAAAGGAGACTGTGCCGAGCCGGCAGTCCAAACTCGGACTCACCCCTTCCGCCTGCTGCAGAACATAAATAATCGCGTTGCGCACGATGTCGACGGGCCGCTCTTTGAAGTCTGCGCCGCCCATGGCGTCGCCATCGTCGCCTATACTCCTACCATAGGGACTATTTCTTATCCCAATCCCATGGTCATAATGACTTTCGCTTCCCGGCAGCGCAGCTTCTCGATCCGTGAAATGTAGCCAAAGTTATTGTCTCGTATCGCTACTTAATCAGATCTGCCACTCTAACGCGATACACGGCGTCCGTACGATGTTTGCCCTTGTCCTCCCCGCCCAAGCAATAGACGAAGCCTCCGCTCAGCACCAGCCCGACGTAGGCCCGATAGGGGAGTGGAACGCTCGTCGTGTAGCGATCCTCGGCCAGCTCGTAGATCCATGCCTGGTCAGTGGTCCCTTCGGCATCATTTTGGACTCCACCGGCGAGATAAATGCGATTCTCGTCCAATTGCACTGCCGCAAGCGCCCGCACCCCGACGGGCATCATCCGCAGGTTGCGCCAACTGTTGCGGCCCGGAGAAAATGCAAACGCCCCGGATAGATTTGTTACCTTTTGGGTGATCGTATCCCACGAGGCGCCACCGAAAACCAGCAATTCGTCAGCAACGACCACGGAGGCCGTGATACCCAGCGCCGGCCCCGGGTAAGGCGGCAGGACGCGTTGCTCCCCCGTGTGCACGTTCCAAGCGAAAGCGTCGCGCCGAAACCCCGCCACATTTGCCACGTCATCCGTTCCGCCCACCACAATCAACTCCCCCCCGACGAGGCCCCCGGCCGCCGCCACCGCAGGGCTATCGAGGATCGGACTGTCCTGCACAATCACTTGTCCTTGTTCCAAACGGAGCAGGGCCTTGAACGGCGCATTGCCGGTAGACCCCGCGGCGACGACTAGACCCCACGGCGTGGAACCGACCAATGCGTGGGCCAACGGCTGCGTAAGAGGTTTGAGCGTCTCCCAGCGTTGCCCTGCAGGGTCGAACAGATGGACTCCCGTGAGCCATTTCTTTTCATCCCCGACCCAATTGGTCCCGCCAAGGACAAGAACCCTGCCATCCCAGTCCGCGCAAATGAAGCCACCATTGGACTCGGGCAGCGGTGGGAGTTTCTGCCATGCCCCTGCGCTGGCATTGGCGGCGTAGGCGACCACGAGGCAGGCGGTTCGGGCGATGGATTGGGTCACGGAGTAATAAGCGTTATCGGCGTGTGAAGGATTAGAGAAAGTCTTTTTCAAGAAGCTTCACGCTGAGCTGCCCGGCGAATCCGGTCGTAATCCAGATCTCACCGGGACGCGCCTCGAAGATATTCGGGTATGTCAGTTGCGTACCCTCCTTGGTGATCCGTGCGATGATGGTCCGTTTGCTCCAGGTCTTGCCATCGTCGTCCGAGAACATGATCGACAGCTCCGTCCGGTGATTGCTGACCGGCACCTCTGACCATTGGTTATCCCCGCCTTTGAGCGGGTACGAGTTTTGCCCTTCCGGATAAGGATAGTTCCAAACCAAAACCAGACGACCGCTAGCCAGACGCTTCAACATACCGGGAGCCGAACTGGACAGAATGTTCGTCGGTCTGTAGTCCTTCCAAGTAAGTCCTTCGTCGTCGGAAAAAGTTTCCCAGAAACTGCCCCAATTGGTGCGCAGAAGCATCCACAGGCGACCGTTGCGGAGCTGCACTAACGTTGATTCCGTGACCCCACTATGATGGCCGATCCCCCCGAGGTCGATGACGTTGCTGCGAAGCCAGGACTTACCGTCGTTCCGTGAAGTATAGGTCAAGACCGTATGCCGCCCCGGGTTGTGCCGTAGCATCATCGAGGTAAAGATCACGCTGCCATCACGCGTTTCAATCATGTCGCGGTTCGCACCGGTCCATTCGTCGTGGAGTTTCTGTACGTCCCGCCAGGTCTTGCCTCCGTCGAGGCTACGCGCGGCATACGTGGGGATAACCGCACCGAGCGAGTCAGAAATATCCTCCCGCCAGTTCCAATTGGCCTTCTCCTTCTCGTTGCTGAAGGACAAAATGACGGTGCCATCGCCGGTCAGCACCAACGCCCCCGGGAGGACGGTGAACTTGTCACTGTTCGGAAACATCGGATACTCGGTCCAGGTCCGGCCCTCATCATGACTGATGCAACTGTTGTTGTTGGCGATTGCCAGGATTCCGCCGTCAGCCAGGCGAAGCAACGGTCCCATTTTCACGCCGCTGAGTTCTTCCACCTTGGCCGGCACTTGGTAGCCCGTGGTCGTGATCTTGCTCGGGGATGCCGCGCCGAATCCATTTATGGCGAGGCATGCGCCGAGCAGGCCCAGGGTCTTCGGGAGAAGGTGTCTGAATAGTTTCATAGGGAGGTATGGTTTAATACAGGGGGTTTTGAGCGCCGGCACCCACCCATTAGAGGGCGGAACATGTCCCGCGGGGCGACAAACTCTTGGGAATTCCCAAAACCATGAGGATACGCTTTCACGAATACAAACGGCATCCCGTGGTAACATTACTTATCCAATCCATGATCGCCTCACGATGGCATCCTCAGTTCAAGCCACTGGCTCAAGGATCAAGCAAGGTATCCACCCAGGCGGAAAAAAGCACCTGTGCACCTCTTTCCTCGCCGGGTTGCCGCCGGAGCCACGGGATGTCCTGTCCGCCGATTGCCTCAAGCGCTCGCTCATCGAGCAGACGTTTGTCAGGACCCATCCCTCCTTCCGCCACGGAGGGAAGCACGACCAAGCAATCCCACTCTGGCTGCGCCGGCTTTTTCCCGTTGCTGAGCGACCAGTTCATAATCCAATAATAGGAACGATAAAACTGCCCGGCCGTTGGTGCCTGGGCGGTGGACGGCACGGCCAATACCACGAGGTCGGGTCGTGTTAGCGCAGCCCCGTCACGAAACCTCCACCAGCCGGTCTCCTTGGCCTGGGCCTCAATCGCCGCGAGCGATTGTGCATCCGGTTGCCACGTTGTGACCTCCACCACGGAGTCAGGAAACCGGTGGCGCAGGGCCGACGCGATCAAGGCATCGTAGGGTGGCATGGCGACCACGCGCACCGGCTGCCGAGCATTCAGCCGGGCCAGCACACAGGGCAGTCCCGGGTGCAACACCGGCAAATCAATCAATGAGACCTGACGGCCCGTGATAGCCCGGGCCACCGCTTCGGCAAATATTCTGTGCCCGCGCAGATTCGGATGGATGGTGTCGCTCATTAGCCGCTGCCACGCCGCAGGATCTGCGGCCATGATCGCAGCGTAAATCGAATGGGTATCGACGACGGTCAGTTTCAGCTCCCGGCCCACCTCGCGCACAATTTTGACATACTCATCCAAACGAGCCGGCGGCCGAATCGGATCGTCAGGTCCAATCGCATTCGGAGTCATCAGCATCACTTCGGCCCCACCGCCGCGTGCCCGCTGAACAATGGTTTGCAGATTCTGCCGAAACACAACCGTCGTCAACGAACGGACATCGTTCATGCCAAACATGACGACGACGAGGTCGGGGGCGTGCCTGAGCACGTCGCTTTCCATTCGTTTCAGCGCGGCATCGGTATCATGGCCACTTACGCCGGCATTGATCACTTCGATCTGCGCCTCGGGAAAGATTCTGGTCAGGGCGATCTCCAGCAGATCGCACCAGCTTCGCCGCCCGCCCGTGTGGTAATATACTCCCGTGATGCTATCGCCGAAACAGACTATTTTCACCGGCTGCCCCCCAGCCAGCTTGGCGCTGACGCGCAAGGGGACTCCGTCATCGGTCGGCGCGACGGAAAGTTGAGCGCAGGCCCCCAGATAAAGGCCGCAGAGGAGCAATATGCCCGTGATTTTTTTCATCCGCCCTGAGCTCATGGCTTTTGCGTGGCCTGTCTCGGATTGCCGCCACGACTCGTGAGCGAATGGATCCCTGGCTTGACGATCTGCGACCCCAGCAAGGCGACCACTACTGTGACCGCACTCGAAACCAACGTCACCCAGACCGGAGAGAGAGGAGAATTCACCACCGCCACACCAGCGAGAAACCCTACTACCATCGCCGCTAGCAAGACGGAACCCTGTATTTTCAGTCGGGAAACAGCGAGCAGTACGCAGGCGAGCAATGGTCCATTAAATACACCAAGAAGAACATTCATGATGTCAAAGAGAGAACCTATCCTGCCCACAAACCCTGCCCCGATCGTAACCGCCAGTCCGATGGCGGCGCTCAACCATCGGGCAGAGCGGAGCAGCCGCTTGGACTCCGTACGTTCCGCCAACGGGACAAAGTCGTTCAACAGGGAACCTGAGAGAGCATTTATACCGCTGGTAACACTGCTCATCGTAGCCGCGAGTAGGGCCGCGATTACAATACCGGAGAAGCCCGCCGGCAGCTGGGTCGCGACGAAATAGGGGAAGACCTTGTCGGCCTGCGTCGGAAGCCCTGTGTCCAGATTGATACTATACCATGTCCCGATGGCCAGACCGACCATGGCAAGCAAGATGAGCACGATCGGCGTGGCGATCATGCTGGTGCCAAACGCTCTTACCGCGGACTTGGCATCGCCGGCTGCGATATACCGTTGCAATGACATCTGGTCAGCGGAAAAGGAGCCGAGATTGGCGATAGAACCGCCCAGAGCCATTGTGACTACCGTCATTGTCACGGTCGGGTCGATCGACCAGTTAAAGTGTAACAACTGCGTATTAGTCCTTAGAAAGCCGGCGAAATCTCCGAAGGACAGGGGAATCTCCACCAGAACATAGACGACCGTGCCGAGCAAAGCTGCGGCGATGAGAAGAAATTGGATGGCATCGGTAATGATCACTCCGCGAATCCCGCCGATCACCGTGTAGAGGGTGCTGGATAATCCGATCAACGCCACCAACGGCCATATCCACCCCTCCCCGATGCCCATGGCGGTCATCAACACAATCACCGGGGCATAAATCAACGCTGCCATCCAAGACAAACGCAGCATGACGAACATCCCCGAGGCCAGCAGCCGCACCGGTTTGCCAAAGCGCCGCTCGATGATTTCATAGGGGCTGCGTCCCGCCCGCGCCAGATAGCGGGGCAAAAACCAAAGCCGCATGAAAAGGTAGGTAGCGGGAAATCCGACCAAGCCGCTTAGCACGGTGATGCCGTAGGTGTAGAATATACTCGGATAAACAATAAAACTCAAACCGCTGAAAAACGTGGCTCCAAGACTGAGCCCCACTATCGTCATACCCAGTTTGCCTTTGAACCCGCCATGGGCGGTGAAGTAGTCGTTGATATCGTCCTGCTTGCCGCGACAAAGTATGCCGATCGTCACTATGCCCCCCAGGTAAACCGCGATGATGATGCCGTCGAGCAAGGTCATGTGGCTGATGCTTGGGGGGGGGGCACGAAACAATTAGGGACAGAATTTAGCATGATTGTTTTCCGGGTGAAACGCCGGGATAGCAACCGGCGCTCGTGCGGACTCACAAGAAAAGGCTCCCGCCCGCTGCCGGCACAAACCCTGAAAACTGGTCACATAATATATCCATTAAAGCAATTCATTCCCGGGTTGAAGCGTGGAGCGCGGGCAGCAACCCTTGTCACTTAAGGCGATTCTGCCTGACAACTCATCCTCGGTATTTGATATGCGCACATCACTCACCCGCTCCCGCATCAGCGCAGGCAAACCAGTCCGTATTGCCTGCCTTTATTATCCCACGGCCATGATGCCGGCTCACGCGGCCCAAGCCGGCTTTGATGCCATCTGGTTGGATGCAGAACATAACACCTGGGACCGACGCGAACTCCAACGGCTAATCGCCCTCCATCATCTCGCCAACATCGATTGCATTGTTCGCACGGGTAGTCGCAACGCCACGGAGCTATATCATCTACTGGAAGATGGGGCGAGCGCCCTGATGGTGCCACTCGTGAACACAGGGGAAGACGCCGCCACCATCGCTGCCGCGGTGAAATTCCCCCCGATTGGCAATCGTGGATTGGATGGTGCCAGCCTGGACAACAACTTCTACCTGAAAGGCACCGACGGATATCCGGAGCGCGCAAACTACGAGACTTTTCTCATTCTGCAGATCGAATCCCCGGAAGCGGTAGCGAATCTGGATCAGATCGCCGGCACGCCGGGAGTTGACGGCCTTTTCATCGGCCCCGGTGATCTCGCCATGCGACTTGGCTGCCCGTTGGACTGGGATCATCCCAAAATGATTGCTGCCGAAGACGCCGTCGCCGCCGCCGCCGCCAAGCACCGCATCGCTTGGGGTCGCCCCGGCGGAAATGTAGAGCAAATCACACGCATCGCAAAGAAAGGCGGCCGGCTCATAGCTCATGGAAGTGATTTCGGTGCAGTCCTGACAATGTTGCCCAAATACGCCAAGAACCTGGCCGATGGTCTTGCTCAAGCCTAAAAACGAATCCGTCGCTCATGCTGCTCAACGCCGCTTAAAGCATAACTACCGAAACAATCTTACTGACTCGTAACTACCCACCATGACCAAGCCTAATAATTTTTGCCCGGCCGAAACGCGCGCCCGTCTAAGCGGGCCAATGCCTTCCCTAAAGACTCCCTTCCTGCAGGATGGGAGCATCGATTTCAACGGCTTGCGGCGCCTGATCGACTATAGTATCGATCATGGCTCAAAAGCACTGATGTTGACCGCCGGGGACAGCCACTATGTCGCGCTGTCCGAACGCGACATTGCCGAGGTCACCAAAGTCACGGTAGAGCATACCGCCGGCAGGGCACTGGTGATCGCCGCCGATCGCTACTATCATACGAACCAAGCGGTCGAGTTTGCCCGTTATGTCCGCGACATCGGGGCTGATCTCCTGATGGTGATGCCCCCCGACTGGGGTGCCTCTAGTACGCCACAATCCTTCACGGATCACTATCGAACAGTGGCCGAGGTTATGCCAGTGATGCTCGTCTCCAATGTCTTCATCGCTCGGGGCGCGAAGTTCGGTTATGATACGCTCAAGCTCACCTTAGCCCAGGCCAAGAACGTCGTGGCCATCAAAGACGATATGTGCGGTGAATTCGCACGCAAGATGTCACTACTGGTCCAAGACCAATGGGCCGTGGTTTCCGGAGGTCAGAAACAGAATCACCTTAACAATCACCCTTATGGGTGCGATGGGTATCTTTCCACCTTCATGCTGCTAAAGCCGTCAATAGCCCACGCCTATTGGCAGGCCATCACGACCAACAACCAGCCGGAGGTCCGCAGGATCATTCGCGACTTTGACAACCCTTTTTTCGACTTGGTGATGGGTCTTCCGGGCGGATTTAATGCCGGCATACAGGCCGCGCTCGAACTGAAAGGAATCGCCCAGCGCTGGCGACGCAAGCCATACCACAGCCTCACCGACGCTGAAATGGAGGGCCTCTCCCAAGGCATGAAAAAGATTGGCATTCTAGACTAGGCTCCCGCGCGGGTCTGATCCGTTCCGATCCACGCTGGCGCCAAACTCTCCGCTTGGGCATGTTTAAGAGTCGGCTTACGGCGGATTGGCATCGCGACAACACCCATTCCGCCAGCTCTCCACCGTTCTCATACAAGGCGCACTAACCGCCGCCCTCCTCGAGTTGCGGCTAAGAATAGGTCCGGCTTGGCTGGTCACTATATTTTACCAGCTATAAAGCTTCCTTGGTCAGTAGATATGACCAATAGTCATCCTCGGAAGCTACCCCATGCCTGCCTTCACCCAACGATCATCGCGCCGGCGTGTCCGGCTATGTTCCGTAGTGCTCCACCTGGTGATCGATAAAAGCGCGACACTCGTCGGTCAGCGGGTAACCGAGGAAACTGCTGGTCGTGGTGAACAGTCCACGGCGAACCATGTGGTATTTGAGGCCGGTCAGCCAGCAGGCGATGTCTTTGCCTCCGTAGATACCGAAAAGCGTCTCTTTCATCGCGGCATCGACCGCCTGCGCATCTGCCACCCTCCCGGCATCATAGAGCTGGACTATGCGGTGGAGCTGGGGGGCAACCGCCGCCGCACCACCGAACATGAATCCGTCATAGCCCGCCCGCAGATAGTCCATACAGTGAAATTCATCGCCGTTGAAAAGCTGCAAGGACGGTTTTTCCTGGCGGGCGGCCAGGGCGGCAGACCGTCGGCTGGCCGTGCCCGAACTATCCTTTATCAAGTGCACATTGGGCAGCAGATAGATCTCCTTGAGCTGCACCTCGGGAATGATCACCGGACGGTGATTGCCGAGGTCATAAATCCCTACCGGCAGTGGGCTGGCGTTCACCGCGCAGGTAAAATGGGCCACGATTCGCTCCGGCGTGGCATTCAGGAATGTCGCTGGCGAAGCAATGATCGCATAATCAGCGCCGGCTGCCGCAGCTGCCTCTACATTATCAAGGATGCGCGGAACCGAATTGTCGGAAGCCTGCACCGCAATCTTAAGCTTGCCGCCCGCCGCCCGGACCGCGGCTTTCACCAAGACCTGCTTCTCCCGGTCCGGCAGCCAAGGTCCTTCACCGCACGTTCCGGCCAGAAAGAGGCCTTGGATGCCGTCGTGCACGGCGGCATGAACCATCCGCTCCACCGACGATTCGTCCACTTTTAGATCAGAACTGAGTGGCGTCGGGACAGCAGACCAAATTTTCACGGGGGAAGGCGGTTTCATTACCCTAGAAAACCCGCCCTCGTCTACCCATACTAGATTTATCTACTGGTAAACATTTATGAACAGCTCAAATCCCGCTTTCGCCATTCCCCAACGGCACTCGCTTGTCTCCCAAGCCGCCGCCTCGATCACTCAAGCGATCAATGACCACAGCTGGGGGGAACACCTGCCCAGCGAACGGCGGCTCTGCGAAATTTTGCAGGTAAGCCGCCCCACCATACGCACCGCATTGCAGATTCTGAAAAAAAACGGCCTGATCGAAATACGTCACGGCCGGCGGAATCGCTTGCTCGCTCCCTCCAAGCAGACTACCGCCCGCCGGCAAAGCCACCTGATCGGCTTGGTCACCCATATTCCTTTCACCCATCTCTCGGTTGGAACCTACCGGATCATCAGTGAGATGCGCACCCACTTGGCGGAACAGGGTTTCACCACGGAAGTGCTGGTCTGCCAGGCAGACAGCGCCCAAACCCAGCGACGCAAGCTTACCGATTTTGTTCGCCAGAATCAGATGATTTGCTGCGTGCTGATGTCGGTAAGCAAGGAGCTGCAACAATGGTGCGCGGAGCACCCCCTCCCCACCCTCGTGCTTGGATCCTGCCACCCAGAGATAAAGCTACCCTCGCTTGATATTGATTACCGGTCGGTCTGCCGGCATGCAGGTGGCACCCTCATATCCAAGGGACATCGCCGGATCGCCCTCGTGGTCCCCCACTCTGGCGTGGCCGGTGACCTTGCCAGTGAAGAAGGGTTTCTTGAATCCATCCGGCTCAACACCCACCGCGATGTCCGGGCCAGCATTATCCGCCACAACGGAACGGCGCAGAATATCGCCAACAAGCTCGACCTGGCTTTCAAATCGTCCCATCCGCCAACCGCATTGCTCGTGGCCAAACCAGCCGATGTGTTCATCGTCATCATTTATCTATTAAGGCGTGGCCTCAGCGTCCCAGACACGGTCTCCCTCATATCCCGTGACTATGACCACGTATTCGAAACGGTGAGTCCGCCGATTGCCCACTATAATCCACAGGACGACACATTTACCCACCGGCTATCACGCCTGATGCTGCAATTGCTCTCTCAGGGATATCTGGCACCAGAACCGAATCTGATTTTCCCGAAATACCTCGCTGGCGGGACGGTCAAGCAGGTCGGATAGCCACCCGCCCCAAGCCCGCATGCGTCGTAGCAGTTGGGTGAGTTCCCTTGTACCTCTCACCCAGCCTTAGTAACCGGTGTTGGGATACCAGATACTATATTCATTTTCCCCCAGTTTTTTAAGCGGAAATATATTGGGGCGGGGAACACCGTGCTCCGCCCAATAGGCGATCAAATCGCGATGACCGATATAACGCATGAGATCGAGCGAATCGCCTTCTGCCTTGGCGTGCCGAAAACCGTCACCGGGGCTCACATCCCACGCCGCGATCCCGTCGACCCCCGCCTGATACCATTGAGTCACCGAGCGACAGAAATCCTCCAACTTGCCGGACTCATTCCAAGCGGCGAGGTTGCCACCGATGACAAAGGGAAAAAACTTCACCTTGGTGCCAGTAACGACTTTACGGTAGTATTGAATATCGGGCGGAGGATTCCTTCCTTGGTCAAAATGCGGCGCCCAAGCACTTGCCACCTGGTCAACCAACCCCTCCTTGACCCAGACCTCTATATCAAGACCGAGGCGCTCGTTGATTGATTTTTCCGTGAAAACGGTCACGGAAATCGCATAGTGTTTTCCATTCCGGGCCCGGCCCTTTTCATCAAGCATGGCGCGAACTTCGCGCAGATACTCTGTCATGATCGTTCGCCGCAACTGGGGGATGCGAGGATCCTCGGCCTCAACCATCATGATCTCCAGTCCGTAAGCGGAACGAAACCGATCAGCAAAGGCTTTTTCCCAAAGCATGAGTGGTACGCCGCGATTGAAGAAGAAACCGACGCCGTCGGGATCACAAGTTTCCACCGCCTCGCGCAAAATGCCCAATACCTGCTGGCGCACTTCCGGCACGGCATAACTCATGAACATCGCCTGGCGTCCTTCCCGATCGACGGTGCGCCATTCAGGATGAGCCCGGTAGAATTTGCTGTTAAAGGTTTCTTCATACGGGATGGAGGCGCCAAACCCTTGCGGCCGTAGAATGACATGGAATTCCCGACCTTGTTTTCTCGCTTCTTCACGGGCCACGACCAACGGGTTTACCCCCGCGTCGATCAGTGCCTGAAGTGATCTGTTATAGTCCTCATCCAGCGGCCGGAAAAAATCGGTGGTGTCCTGTCCCAAAATCGTACCAAGCTCAGACGGGTAGCATACCAGATCGGCTCCCAGCGGGCAAAACCACCATTGCGCAAAGTCGGACGTCTGGAAGCCTTCGAAAGGCTGCAGCAGATCGCCCGCGGTTCGCGGTAGATAGGGGAATATCCAATAATGACCATCGTTGGTCACCACAGCAGAACGATGGCGCGCATCGGACTCTTCTCTTAGCGCTGCCGCCTGCTCCAATGCATTGAGTGGAACCAGGCGGATGTACGCGACCGTCGCCGGCTGATCCCAGAACGAGGCAATCTCCAAGGTGTCACCAGGCGCTAAATCTGCGATTGTCACCAGTTGTTCCCGGATCGCATCACGGAAGCGAGGCTGCGGGTTCGATAAGCCACCGGCAGCTTCCAGCAGGTTGATATTGTTGCCGATTCGGCGATACGTCGGCGCTCGGCCCAATTTCGCTCGCACGCCACTTTCGTAAGTGCCACCCCACAGTTTATGCACTGTGCTCAAGCCCAGATAGACGGCATGCCAACCTTTCGGCCCCAGCGAGATTGTAACCGGGACCGGCTTTGTACTGGGGTAAATCGACAAGGCGTTGCCTTGAAACGTATCGGCGACATAGGGGAGGACCTGCCATTTGTTCTTCTGCCGACGCTGATGCGAGAGGGCTGTCGCGGGTCGGGCCGTCGCCAGATCCGTCAACAAGATCGAGTGCCCGTAGCCTTCCCACTGACGGGCGTCATGCGGAAACCAACGGGGGTCGATCGAACGCGTAAACCCAAAATTATGTTTTTCCGCTGCAGAGATGCTCTCGCCAATATCCGGCGGAGATTTCGGCTCCGCCGCAAACACCCGAGCGAACGACCCAAGCGTGACACTTGCGGCGAGCATCAGGACTACCAGTGGCATTACTTTCATATTTGAAGAAGGTAACAAATAATCTGTTGTGTAGACACTGTATGCGTCCACCGCATTTCCCAGGGAGAAGGCCATAGCCTGAAAGTCCCAAGGCATTTCCGCGGACAATGCGCCTTGAAGCAAAGAGGAGCCGGCGATGCCGGCTCCTCTCGTTTCTGACTTATTACCAATCGTAGCGGACCGAAAGCCGATATTCAGCGGCCGGCGCCACCTGAACCAGACCAGCAGTGATTACGTTAGCGATATACAATTTATCGGTAACGTTAGTTCCATTTAGCTGAACCGCCCACCGTTTTTTGAATGCATACCGGGCTAACAGGTTATACGTTACGGGATAATCGATCGTGTTGTTGTTTCCCGTCCTCACCAAACTCTGGTCATAGAGCCCTGCGCCCAATGTTAGGCCCTGCAACGCGGTACTGGTCCACGAATACTTGGCAAATAAACTGTAGGTGTTATCGGGCGCGCCAGGGTTGCGGCCGCCATCGGACACGCGGCGGGTCTTCGCATCAGAATAAGTTGCCACGAGATCGAAATGACCATCTCCAGATTTCAAACTGCCTGCCAGTTCGACTTCCCATCCTTTGGCCGTATCGCCAGTGGGATCTTGACTAAACCGAACGCCGCCAGGCACCGTTGAATCAGGCGTGGAGGTACGAATCCACGTCTGGGCCATGTCATACACCGCGACTGAGGCATTGAGACTAAACCGCTCGTTCGCCTTTGTGAATTTGGCTCCGAATTCACTCAGCGTGCCGGCTGAAGTCTTGAAGGGAACTCCATTGCTGTCGAAACCAGCCACCGGCGTCGCGTTCTGTGCATCTGCATAATAAATCGACAGATACTTGACGGGCTTGAATACGATACCATACCGGCGAGTGCGTACAATTGGATTTTCCGTGCGCGTAAGCTTATAGGGCAACGTCAGATTGCCTGGTTCATCAGTCAAATTGCCATTCTCGTTGATACTTGAAGTATCGTTCCAACGCAGACCGCCTACTACGATAAGCTTGTCCTTAAACATGGTGAGATTGTCTTGGAGCCAGTAAGATCCAGAAGTGGCTCTCTGAGTGTTTCGGGCAACATTAAAGTAATGTGTATCCCAATTGGAGATATTCGGAACGGTATAGGCACCGAGATTGGGGTTGCGTGTATCAAGTGTGGGTGGAGTCAGAAGATTATTGTACGTTCCGTCCCACTCCCGACGCAGCTCGGTACCGATCTGGAAGTCGTTGCGCCATGTATCCCGCGTCGTTTGATACAGATATTCGGCTTGCGCTGCCCGGGTGTATCTATGCAAATTTTGTAGAATATCTTGCCGGTTGAGGGTATAATTGTCGGCCGCCACTGAGATACCGCGTAAGTTGCGGCGATGATCGACTCCGGTCATGTCTGTATAGTTAAACCGTAAGGTCCCGTTGTGAGTCAGGGTCGCAGTGAGCGTGGCATCAATCACGTATGATTTTGTATCCCAAAACTGCTGCTCGGGCAGACCTGGACCAAACGTGCGGCTCGAGTTTTGATTCAGGACAGCAGGCCCGTTTCGCACACTCTTAACAATATCCAGAAACTCGGGCCAATAGTCGGAATTATTGTCGAGCCGGTAATAGCCATTAAGATCGAACCGAATCCGATTACCAAAATCCAACCGGAGGGCACCTCCAAAGAAGCTGTCATCGACCGTGCCCATCGGGCGGATCGGGTCGCCCCACTCTCCGCCAACCGTCACACGATAAGAAGCCGTGAAATCCTCCGACTTCTTGATAGGGCCGGATGCGTTGACTTCATAGCGCATGTAGCTCTCCGTCCCGACGGTCACCTTGGTATTGGCCTGGAAAGTAAGCGTCGGCAGTTTGGTAACAAAATTGATTGCCCCGCCAGTAGCGCCGGCTGAGCCGCCGAGGAGCATGTTGGCTGGACCTTTCACTGCCTCGATACGCTCGACATCATACATCGGCATATGCTGATACCACAACAGCCTCGTGCCATTGCGGAGAATCGACGCGCCGAAACCACGCATCCTATTATCTTCAGCGGTGGTGGCATTGAACGCGACGCCCGCGCTCACGAATTTTATGGCCTCTTTGCCCATGGTTGCGGCGAGGTCGTTGATAAGTTCCGGAGTCACCACACTAATGGAGGAGGGCATGTCGATAATATCCTTGGCGAGTCGACTACCGATAACTGCGCGTTGCGCACCATAACCCGTTTCCCGCTCATTGGTCACAATGAACTTATCTAGCTCAACGGCTGTTTCTCTCGGCCGTTGCTTGTTTTCTTCTTTGGTCTTGGCTTCTTGGCTGAAAAGACTGCCTTGCCCGAGGAGCAAGAGCGAGGCCAGTAACATCACCGACATCTTGGTTTGTGCGGTTGGCCGTATAGTAACTGTTAACTGTAGGATGTGCATGTTGATCTTTAGGTATATTTTCGCTAAATCAGATTAGCGACTGTAGCTATGGATTCTGCTATGACAGGAGAATAGCAGCACCAAGCACCTCCCGTGACGAGTGCGAGCATCTGGTGATATTTACTGACCTCTCCGGTTGCCTGGACTTCGTTTTGGCTGCCAAGGGAGAGGTGCCTGATAACCATCCAATGAGGGATAATCGAAGCACAGGACTGGATCAGGTCTTTTCCAGCAATGCTTTAAGCACGGTAATAAACCGGTGAATGTCATTTTGGGTGTTGTAGCCATGCACAGCGATACGCATGCGCCCCGCGTTGTACATCACGTGGATGTTCTTGTGTTCGAGTTCAGTATGAAGCTCCGCGCTGCGCGGATGCTCGAATGCGATAATACCCGTACCATTCCAACGGCACAAAGGCTTAATACCAAGCGCACACAAACCAGCGTCCGCTTCGGCCATGAGTGGGTCGGCATAAGCGGCGATGTTCGCGATCCCCACATCTTCCAGAAAGCGCAGCGATGCATTCAGCGCGTAGAGCGCGACGAAGTTTGGCATGCCCACAGAGAAACTCGCCGCGCCCGCCTTTGCTACCGCCCGTTCGAAGCGATCCGGCCCGAACGCGTTTTGCAAATGAAGCCAACCACCCGCGCGCGTCGTGAGTCGATCCGCCCTACCCGTTGGAATACCTATGATACAACCGCCATGGATTCCGAGCGTCCACTTGTGGGTACTGGATATAATGATGTCCGCACCCTCGCAATCGAGCACCACCCGGCCAAACCCCTGCGTGATGTCAACCGAGATAATGCTACCGGGAGCGATCCGGCGCACCGTGTCACGAAACGACCGCCAGTCGATCCAATGACCATTGTAGAAGCTCACGAGCGAAACTTGCACAAGCTTGGTGCGCTCATTGAGCAATGGGGCGAGACTGGCTGCATCGAGGACGCCTGCGACTGACTTCCAAACGCGCAGGACCGGTGCATTCGCCGCCCGCAACCACGGCGTCACTCCGGCGGGGAAGTCGAGGTCACTGACGATGACTTCGTCGTCCCGGCCAAGCTGCAAGGCCGAAGAGAGGAGATTATAGGCCTCTGAACTGCAGGAGCAGAACGCCACTTCGCTGGTTTTCAAACCCAGCATCCGCGCGGTGACTTCACGACAGGCTTCGACCGCCGCAAAGTGCCCGTCCCTTCCCTTCATGCCGCGCTGCTTGTCATGCCAATAGGTCTCGATGGCTTCACCCGTACAGCGCGGCGGAATGCTTTCCGCGGCTGTGTTCAGGTAAGTCATTTCCGCCAGCGCAGGAAATTCTTGAAGCCGGCTAATGTTCGTTAACATGGTTTTATACGTAGATGACGATCAAGCCGCGACGGGCGCGGGCTCCCGTCGCCAAAGATATTTCAAAGCGAAGACGCCGAGCCACGGGGCCAAGCCAGCCACCACGAGGCCGAGATCATAACTCTGTGAGCGGTCCACCAGCACGCCGAATAAACTGTGCAGCGGCGAGGTGAGCGCCCAAACCCAAAGACTCAACAGACCGGTGAGACGGCCCACATGGGTGGCTGAGAGTTCCTGAACGAAGCTATAATAGCATGGAAACAGCGCCAGCGCGCCTGCACCAATCAGTAATAATACGACGAGCAGCAGCCAGCCTTTCTCCAAGAACGGGATTCCCACGCTCAGTGAGGTCAGAAAACATGCGCAGGTATAGACTGTGCGCCGCGCCTCATGTGGTGATGAGCCACGGCGGCGGATAAGCCATAGTGAAAAGACCCCCGCTAAAATGCAGCCGATGTCGGTCGAGATATAGTATAGCGAGTTGATATCCAGCGCCGCTTTTTCTTCGTAACCGCGACCGGCCTGCAGGAATTTCATCAGCCAGACGCGGTAGATATGCCACACGGTCTGTGCACCCAAGATGAGCAATGCCACCGCCCAAAAGCGCCCGCTGCTTAAAATGACGCCGAGGCCAGACACGACTTTGGTGGATGCACCTGCGCGTGTTTGCTCCAAATCCCGCGGCCGGATGCAGAGGAACCACATGACAACCCACAGCAATCCCACCGCCCCCACCACAACAAACGTGCTACGCCAAGACCCCGGTTCTTCCGTCAGCAATATTTTCATGACCTGTGGAGTGATCACCGCACCAATGGAAGCACCGCTTTGCAGGATGCTGTTGCCCATGGTTCGTTCCTTCTCATCCAGCAGAATGAAGGTTGTTTTAAGCGCGCAAGGCCAGTGAGCGGCCTCAAAAAATCCCAGGAGGAAGCGACATACCAGAAGGTCTGAAAAACCCCGTGACCACCCGGTCGCCATACCCACGAGGGACCAGCTCATGAGTACCACTGGATAGAGCATATAAACACGCACCCGGTCGGCCAGGAATCCGAAGACGAGTGAACCGCACGCAAATGCCCAGCCAAACGCAAGCTCGAGGTGGCCATACTGCGCGTTGCTCAGATTCAGCTGCTGGGTGATGCGCACGGAGGCACTCCCGAGGGTTACGCGATCCATGTAGTTGATGGTCGTGGCGAGCAAGAGCAGGCCCGTGATCCACCATTTCCAAGAAGGCGGACGAGAGGTTATGGTTTCGTGATTCATTCCATCCTTTTCCGGTGACGTATGCCAAGTTCACCGCTTGAGCGGCATTAAGTATCAGGCTCTTGGGGCCAAGCGTTGAAGGGTGGCTATTGATAGCATAAAATAAACTGCCGGAAAAAGCGCGCCGCCTGTTCCACTTGCGCAATCTCGACATATTCATCCGCTGCGTGCGCTTGATCGATGCTCCCGGGACCGAATATAATGGTGGGGATGTGTGCGCGGGAGAGCTTGCTGGCATCACTTCCGAATGGCACCCCGCAGGGCTGATCATTCAATCCAAGATCACGCAATACCTGCTGCGTGCACTGCACGACGGCGGCGTCAGCAGGTGTGGACAGCGCCTCGTCCACCAACAGTGGAGGCATTTCGATGAATGCATCGAAGGTCGGGTGAACCTTCTTTATTCCATCGAGGATGGATTTGAAATGCGCAATCACCTCCCCCGGATCTTCACCGGGTAGCAGACGGCGGTCGATTTCGATGGCGCAGTGGTTCGGGACCAGGTTCACCTGCACACCGCCTTGGATTACGCCCACGCTGACGGTCGGAGATCCGAGCAGGGCGTGAACCACGCCGGAAAGGCGCCTGTTCTCACTTTCCAGTGCCAACACGAGTCGAGACATATGCGTGATAGCATTGTTGCCCAACTGGGGTACGGCGCTGTGGGCAGTCTTGCCGCGCGTGATGATGCGCAGACGCAACACACCCTTGCTCATAATGACTGCGCGCAGTTCGGTTGGTTCGGCCACGATGGCGGCTTCAGCACGCAAACCTTCACACAGCTTCACCACTCCGCGATACGTGAACTCCTCGTCGACCACCGCCGCCAGCCAGACCTCGCAGGTTGGCACGATACCATCGGCCTTGATTGAGGCGACCGCATGCATCATCGCCGCTACTCCCGCCTTATCGTCAACTGCTCCGCGGCCATACAAACGTCCGTCACAGATCATTGGTTCGAAGGGATGGATGGTCATATTCCTGGTTGAAACCGTGTCCGTGTGCGCTTCGAGCAGGAGGCGGCGTGGGGTTCTTCCTGGCAGCCGGGCGATAATATTGTGGCGACCGGGAAACACTTCCTGCTCAAAGGTCTCAATCCCCCGATTGCTGAAAAAATCGCGCAGCAGCGGCAAAACATTCGCCTCACTGCCGCCACCCCCGTAGGCAGGGTTTACCGAATTGAGGCGGACGAGATCCGCCAGGGTGCTGATTAGAGGGGAAATGTTGACGACGTATTTTTATGCCAGTTTGGGATGCCGCCATGCTCAGCGAAATAACAATATCGCCTCGATCTCAACGGTGATGCCCATAGGCAGGCTGCCCACTCCGATCGCAGAGCGGGCATGACGGCCAGCATCTCCGAACACCTCGACCAGCAGATCCGAGCATCCGTTAATTACCTTCGGATGCTCAGTGAACTGCGGGGTCGCATTAACCAAGCCAAGCAACTTTACAACGCGCTCCACTCGATCGAGCGACCCAAGGGCGGCATTGGCAGTCGCCAGGAGACTGATGCCCGTCTGCCGGGCGTGCTGGTAGGCCGTTTCCACGCTCACGTCGTCGCCGACTTTGCCACACAGCCAAGTACCTTCCGAAGTTTTCGGACCCTGGCCGGAAAGATAAAGTAAGTTCCCCGAGATGACAAAGGGCACATAGTTGGCCTGCGGTAGGGATATCGGCGGTAGCACGATGCCGAGGCTCGCGAGTTTGGACTCGATGGAGTGAGACATGGGAAAAGGTCCTGTTTTGCCTATTGATAGCGGCCCCCGCCGTCATTGTTTTGTGGGCCCACTTCACACCACCCCGCCCTGAAACTGTGAATCAGGACCATCGACCGACTGCTGCCAGGCACGTTCACAGCGGCTTACTTTTGTAGCTCTCCCGGCTGACAATCTGGCTCGTCATGCCACCATCAACGAGTAAATTGGCTCCGGTCGTGTAAGCTGATTTATCGGAGGCCAGAAACGCGACCGCGGCGCCCATTTCGCTGGGAAGTCCTACGCGGCCGACGGGGATGTTCGCCTGAAAATGACGGCGACATTCCTCCACCTCTGCCGCGGCATTCTGGATATCCTGCCATATTTGAGTGTCGGTCAAACCGGGACTGACACAGTTAAAGCGGATGTTCCGGGCAGCATACTCCACCGCGAGGCTCTGCATGAGTCCATGGACGCCCTGTTTCGCAGCTGTGTATGGTGCCGCTCCGGATAGTGAACCTTTCGTATGCACTGAGCCGATGGCCACAATGCTGCCTTTGCCTTGACGTAAAAAATAAGGCAGGCAGGCCAGAATGCATATGAAAACCCCGCGCAAGTTGAGCCCATGAACGCGATCCCAGTCCTCGATCGTGCATTCCTCAGTTGGCTTAACGAAGTTAATGCCTGCGTTCGGAACGAGAATGTCAACACGCCCATAGCGGGTGGTGACCTCGGCCACCATGGTATTAACGCTCTTTGACGATGAAGCATCACAGCCAATAAACAAAGCCTTGCCCCCAGCCTTCTGAATTTCAGACGCCGCGGCCCGACCGACAGCTTCGTCTCTCTCGGCAATTATGACGATTGCGCCCTCTTCCAAGGAAAAGCACTTGGCGATGCCAAGCCCGATGCCTTTCCCCGCCCCGGTAATTATCGCAATCTTGTCCTTTAAAATCATGTTATTGTGTTCAGGTTTCCACTAACGCCACGGCCCGGACCGGCGATCCATCGCGTCCTTTGATATTTAGCGGAAAACCAATGAAGGTAAACTGCAGGGGAAGCTTGTTCAGATTACAAAGCCCTTCCACGATGACTATTTCCGTGCCGTGCCCCAAGAGGATGTGATGACACTTGAGCCACTCCTTGCTCGGCGTGGGTGTATCCATTCCGAGAAGGCCTATCTTGCGTTGAGCGATCCACTCGGCGGCTTCCAATTCCAGCGAAGGAAACTCGCTGAAATATTCTTCCCGACAACAAAACCTGTCCCAACCGGTCCGATAAAGAATCTTGGCTCCAGGTCGGAACATATGCTCGAACGGTTCGAACATCTTTACCGACAAGGTGGTTCCAGCTTCGAGATGCGATCCTGGAGCGAAATCGATCAGAAAAGCATCTCCGTAAAACTGCTCCAGTCGCATCTGATCGATGGTCTTCCCATCCTCTATGAAATGAAACGGCGCATCCAGATGAGTCCCTTGATGCGTGCCCATACTGATTTGAGCCATATTGTAACCTAGAACTGAAACTTTCTGATGGGTGGTGACGCTGATCTTCGGGTCGCTTGGAAAATTGGGCTGCCCGTGTTCAAGCGGCTGTGAAAGGTCTACTAAAATAGGCATCTAGCTCTCCTCTAATCTTCAGTTGTGCCACTCAATAGAGTCGTGCATGGAGTTTGGTTCCTCACCTGCGTTAGCATTACGGGAGTCGTACAAGGCTTTGCATCCTTCACGATATATGAATACTGGTTATAATCAGTTACCAATGACAGCATGTTTCGTTTGAGTTACCACTAATACACGAAGTTGAGTCATAGGAATCTGACAGAGTGGCTGCAGCCGTTGTCATTATTGAAGGGCGAATTCATGAAAGGATACCAGACGAAATGCTGAGCATATTTTCCGGAAGCCGTGTTGTCCTCGCGAATGCGTGGTATCGAATGTGGCCAAAGAATCGCCATCCTCCCTATGCCACAAATCAGTAGCCCCGGTTTGGCACCCATTGACTATATTCGTTTTCTCCGAGCTTCAATATCGGGATAGCATTGGGCCTCGGAACTCCATGCTCCGCCCAGTAGGCAATCAATTCGCGATGCCCCAGATATCTTAACAAATCGAGTGAATCCCCTTCTGCCGGATTATATCTAAACCCCGCCCCGTTTTCCGGATCCCAGACCACCACTCCATCAGCCCCGTCTTGATACCATCTGACGACCGCCTTACAAAAATCTTCAAGTGGAGCATTCTTATTCCAAGCCGTAACATTCCAAGCCGTCACCATGGGAAATATCCTGATTTTTGTACCGGCAATAATTTTATGATAATATGCCATATCGGGAGGCAGTTCTCCGTTATCATAATTGGTTTTGGCCGATGCAACCGCGATCTGATCTATGAGTCCCTCCTTGACCCAGGTTTCAACATCAAGCCCAAACGGTTCATTTATGCTCCTCCGGGTAAACGTAGTCGCTGATATCGCATAGCGTTTGCCACCCTTCAATTTTTGCAGATCGTCAAGCATCAGGCGTAACTCCCGAAGATATTCAGTCATGATCTTTCCACGTAACTTATAGATACGGGAATCTTCTGCCTCGACCATCATGATATCGATCCCGAATTCAGAACGAAAGCGATCCGCGAACGCTTTTTCCCATAACATCAGCGGCACGCCGCGATTAAAGAAAAAACCCACGCCGTCCGGATCCGATATCTCGACTGCCTCGCGAATGACATCAAGCACCCGCCGACGAACCTCGGGAACAGCATAGCTCATATACATCGCTTGCCGCCCCTCGCGATCAACACAACGCCATTCAGGATGATCACGATAAAACTTACTGTTGAACGTTTCCTCATACGGCATCGACGCGCCAAAGCCTTGGGGCCGGACAACAAAGTGGAACTCCTGCCCCAATCGTTTTGCCGCCTGACGTGCAACCAGCAGTGGATTTAGTCCTTTGGCTATTAAAGCCTGGAGCGACCTGGTATATTCTTCATCCAGAGGACGGAAGAAATCATAAGTCCCCTCTCCACCTAATGTTCCGATTTTAGACGGGTAGGAAACAAGATCGGCCCCCAAAGGACAATGCCACCACTGCGCAAAATCAGTGTTTTGGAAGCTCTCAAAGGGCTGCAACAAGTCCGCTTCCTCACGCGGACGATAAGGCCAGATCCAGGAGTGACCGTCATTAGTCGCAATCGATGTGCGGTGCTTTGAAGTGGTTGATTCATTTAACCACGCGCGTCGCTCCGCTTCCGTGATTGGCACCAGCCTGACATGTGTAACCGTCGCGGGCATTAGCGGGAAAGACGCTATTTCGACGGTTTCATCCTTGCTGATCTCGGTAACAATCAGGAGCTGTTCCGCGATTACATCACGCTTTGGCTCAATGATTTTAAGATTATTTGCCAACCGGCGGTAAACTTTAGCCGAGCCAAGTTTCGCCCGAATGCTATTCCCCTCATAGAGTCGATCTGTGCTGTTTGCTGTGGTACTAAGCCCGATGTACACGGCATACAATCCCGTCACTCCCAGTGGGAGGCGCAGCGGGGGCGGCTCAGTAAATGGATAAATAGACAAAGCCTTCCCCTTGTATCCTGCCGTTTCGTAGGGAAGAACATGCCACTTTCCCTTCTCCCTGCGCTGGGTGGATAGCACCGCTGAGGGCGCTCCCTTCCCCAAGTCGGTAAGCAGGGTCGACCGGTCGTACCCGCTCCACTGGCGTGCATCGTGCGGAAACCAATCTGGGTTTATTGGGCGTTCAAATCCATAATTATTCGCCGGGTCTCCGCGCTGCGCCGCTGCTGTTTCTTTACCGGAAACGATGAGCACTAAATGCAGGGCCATCGCAATAGAACACCACTGCCGGAGATCACTAAAGCAAATGCGATTCTTTATTTTCATAAACGGTACGGCGATTGAGTGGACCAAGAATAAAAACCCCTGAGCCCTACCCATACTTGGGCCCACCGGTCTTACCATCACGTCGTAGTGGTAAGATAGGGTTACCACGAAAGCCGGATCCCCCAATGCGGTGACAAGAAGATTGGATTCTTCCACCAGAGCCAGCCAGACGGAATTGCACAGGATCACCAAGCATACGCGCCGGGAGCTTCACCACCGGGACCAGGGAATATTTTGTCCAACTTGGCCAATGCATCGCTGGAATATTTAAGGTTCACAGCCCGCACAATTCTTCCAAGTGATACGCCGTCCGTGCCCCAATCACTGGAGCCGTGATCACAGGATTGGCGAGAAGCCAGGCCAAACCGATATTCGCGGGGTTTTCACTCAACTCCCGACAGAATTGTTCAAAGAGTTTGAGCTGCGCGCGCTTCCATCATCCAGGAATGATCTTACGCGCATTCAGCCCTCGCACGCACTTGGGGTCGGACAGGAAGGTCGAAGTCATGGCGCCATGTACTTTCGTGGCCAAGACCACAAAATCCCTGCGTCCTCCTCCGAGCGCAAACCAACGTTAAATGACTTCCTCGGTCAGCCCACTGCCGGCCGGAGCCGAGGTTCCATCGTAAATATCCGCCGTATCAAGAGGTTTATCCCCATTGCCACAGCCTAGTCCGTAATGGCAAACGCCTCTTTCTCCGTGGTCCATTGGCCAAAAGTCATGGGGCCAAGCGCGAGCCGGGAAACACGCAGACCGGATTGTCCGAGACGGGTATATCGCATGGGGGCGGTCGACTAATTTGCGTCGCCTCGAAATGCTGGATGAAACATGGAGGTCGCTTCAACCGGGCCACACAGGTCTGTTTCTATTACCAGTATTTCGGCATTATCATTTGTTCCGAGGAACGGGATTTTTCTTGGACGCAATGACGCTAACCAAACGGGAGCACGTAAAACGAGGGGGCAACAAGCCCGGCAGCAAGCCGGTGATTACGATCGTCGATTGGCGAATAGGACCGGTCAGCGAACCCACTTCTGCGGTCGAGAGGACGGTTATCAAGGATGCCGCCGAGATTCGTTATTACCGGCTGATCGGAGATTCCGAATTCACCCGGGAAATCCTCGAAACCGATGCGCTGATTCTCTGGCACAACATTCCAGTCATGAAAGAGTGTCTCGGAAATTTCACCCGCTGCAAAGTGATCGTCCGGAACGGTGTTGGTTACGATACCGTGGATGTGGATGCGGCCGCCCGCTACGGCATTCCGGTCTGCAACGTGCCTGACTACGGCACAGAGGAAGTCGCCGACCATGCGATTGCCTTGGCATTGGCTCAAATCCGGCAGATTTTCCCACTGGATGCCGTTGCCAAAAAATGCGCCTGGACCATTCCCGACATGGACAAGCTCCGTCGCTTGAGGGAACTGACCTTTGGTATCGTTGGATTGGGAAGAATCGGCATCGCCACCGCGCTGCGAGCCAAATCCTTGGGGTTTAAAGTCCTGTTTTATGACCCCTATCTTTCCAATGGGGTTGATAAGGCCATCGGCATAACCCGGATAACCAAGCTCGCCGAATTACTGGCCTCCGCGGACATCTTGTCACTGCATTGTCCTTTAACCGAGGAAACCCGGCATTTGATCGGTCGCGAGGAACTCGCCATCATGAAACCAACCGCCTATGTGATTAACACCGCACGCGGAGCCGTGATCGAGAAAGCCGCCATTCTTGAAGCCCTTCGCAAGGGCACGATTGCCGGGGCTGGCCTCGATGTCATCGAAGATGAGCCGTTAAAATCACCGGAAGAAGCCAACACGCCCAACTTGATCGCCACCTGTCATGCTGCTTTTTGCAGCAAGGAGGCCCGGATCGAAATGCGATCAACGTCGGCCCGCATTGCCCTCGCCGCCGTGCAGGGATTACCGCTCGAAAATGTCGTAAACCAGGCGCAGCTAAACCATTCGTCAAAGACCGTCGCCAGCTAGTGTGCGCTCCGATAGTTCATTCCCATTATGTTTAAATTGGATGGCAAAGTCTCCCTGATAACTGGCGCAGGTTCGGGCATCGGCCAAGCAATTGCTCTGCTCTTCGCCAAGCAAGGCGCCCGAGTATGGGCGATCGACAGAGATGAAGCCGGGGGGCGTGCCACAGTGGCCAAAATTAGGGCTGCGGGGGGAATAGCGGAATTTGAGACACTTGACGTTGCATTGGAAGCCGACGCGTTGGAACTCGCGACACGTCTCCCTACCCTCGACATTCTCGCGAATGTGGCCGGCATCGGACACGTGGGTGCATTGCCACAAACTGCAGCAGCCGACCTCGATCGACTCTACGCGGTAAATGTCCGGGGGGTCTTCAATCTCTGCAAAGCCTTTGTTCCGACAATGCTGGAGCGGCGATCAGGAAGCGTGATTAACATGGCAAGCGTCGGGGGAATAATTGCCGTTCGCGACCGTCTGGCTTACACGACAACGAAGTTTGCCGTGGTGGGTCTGACTAAAGCCCTTGCTCTCGATCACTCTAGCTCGGGTGTCCGTTTCAATGCCATATGCCCCGGGCGCGTTGAAACGCCCTTTGTTAAAGCTCTTATAAACGAGTACCCAGATCCTGCCCAGGCATATAAAGAGATGTCGATGACCCAACTCGCCGGCCGCATGGTCCATCCAGATGAGGTCGCCGCCGCCGCTCTGTATCTCGGCGCTGACGAATCAGCCATGATCACAGGTTCAACGCTGATGATAGACAGTGGCTGGAGTGTGGGGAAATAACCAAAAGTGCAATTTCACCCGCCATTTATTTGCGTGCACCATAGCGCCCGCATAGACTAGGGCGTGTTTTCAAACCGCGTAGAACCGCAAAAGACAAGACGGGTCGCAGTCAGGACCATGCATCTCACGAGTCGATATGAGTTGGCGCAACCGCTGTGGAAGCGGCTAAAATAATTAACCTGACACGGGTTAAAGCCGGCGAGGGCAGATTGGCCCAGTTGTGAACGGCCGCCGAAGGACGATCAGCTGATGGTAAACGCGATCTGGGATGTGTTGCGCGCCGGGTGCCCTTGCCGGGACGTGCCGGTGATCTTCGGTCCGAGGGTTTCGATCTACACACGCTGGCGGCGCTGGAGTGCGAGTGGCTTGTGGCGCCGCTTGCTGGCCCGGTTGATCCGCCGCGCAGCAGAACGTGCTGCAGCAACTCAACCGGCACATCGACGCCCGGGCGAGCATCGTCCGCCATAACGGCAGCGCCCAAAACATCTCCGCGAAACTCGATGCGTTGTTCAACTCCGCGCACGCCCCCACCGCCCTGCTGGTGGCCAAGCCGCAGCACGTCTTCATCGTGCTCATCTATCTGCTGAAGCGCGGCCTCACCGTCCCCGACACCGTTTCATTCATCGCCCGGGACCATGACCACATGTTCGAGACCGTGAGTCCGCCCATCGCCCACTACACCCTCAAGGAGGACACCTTTGCCCACCGGCTCTCGCGACTGCTGCTGCAGATGGTCAGCCACGGAACCCTGGAGCCCGAACCCAGTTTGATTTTTCCGAAATATTTCGCCGGCGGCACCGTGAAGCAGCTCGGCTGACGGCGGTCCCGCCGGAATTAGCGGGCCGTCCTGCCGCCGTCGATGGGAATGGCGGCACCGGTGATCGAGCGCGCCGCCGCGCCACACAAAAAAACCGGCCAGGGCCCCACTTCCTCTTCATCGATGAAGCGCTGGGTCGGCGGGGATGCCAGCATAACCTCCCGGATTGCCCGCTCCGTTGGGATATCCTGCACTTTCGCCTGGCTCTCGATCTGGGCCTCGACCAACGCCGTGCGCACACAACCCGGACAGATCGCATTGCAGGTGATCGAGGACTCCGCCTTATCCAACGCCACGCCTTTGGTCAACCCGACCAGTCCGTGCTTGGCCGCCACAGAGGCGCTTTTGAAGGGTGCGCCACCAACCCATGCACAGCAACCAAGTTGATGCCCCGCCCCCAGCCACGCTGCCGCATGCCTGGCAGCGCCGCCCGGATGGTATGGAACCTGGCGTTGAGCACGATATCCTGAATCGCCTGCCAACGTTTCGGAAGAAACTCCTCTACGGGGACACAAATTGCCCGCCCGCGTTCATTGGCCTCGGCGTCACCCAGTCCGTGCAGCATGCGGTGGACGCCCTCACGCGCCCGCGCGATGCCCAGACCGATGCCGCTCGTAGAGCCCGATGACCAATGCGACTTTGCCCTTGAGCATGGGAATTTATTTTAGGGCCGGATATTCCGGCTGCAATTAACGCATCTTGGCGTCGGGGTCCGTGGCTTTGCTGTAGCGATCCAGGTGAGCCCCGCTGGCGAGCCAGTTTGGCTGGAGCCGCACGTCGATCTCCCCCGCCACGTCACCGGGCTTGGAATGGCCCGCCGGGGCGTCCGGCAACCGCATCTCCCACCAGCACTGGCCCATGTGGTTATGCTCATGATCGATGACAAAGCCCGACTCCTTCATCATCGGTCCGATCCAGCCCATGCAGTGGTCGCAGTAATCCTGGTAGCTCGCGAGATCGTTGCGCAGCAGGAATCCCTTCGAGGGACAGGAATGCATGTCGATGCGAAACACTCCCGTCTGGTGGGTGATGGTGTAAGCGCGCTCGGGCGACTCCTCGGCCAAAGTATGGCCCCAGTATTTGATCATGCCCGCGAAACCCTCGCGCTGGATCAAGTCGCGTGCATGACGCTGACTGTCATGATTGATGGCTTCATTCCAGTATTCCCGGACCAACGGTTCGCCCCCGGTCCGTTTCAGCCAATCGAACGTCCAGTCGTAATGTCCGCAGAAATCATAGCATCCGATCATAACCCGGCCTCCTTGATTTGCTTCATGTCCTGGGGTGGTAGCCCGGCCTCCGGCCGGGCATAGGTGTGGCAGCAGCGGCCATTGCCGCCGCTCAGGCGCATGGTGAGACCGGTCGCCTCCGCCCGTGCCGCCCCGAGGTAATAGCAATGCTGGCAGTATTCCCGGACGATCTCGCGGCCGCCGGAGCGCAGATGCTTGATGGCCGGGCATTCGCGCACCTGCAGCTCGACCCGGTCCGCCTGCTGCACGACTTCCACCACAGCACCGGGTTCGGCGGCAAAGAAAGCCCGCCAATAGCGGGCGACGGCGTCGAGCCCGCCCTGCGACCATTGCCGGTTGACCGGGGCGAAATAGCCGCGCCCCATCTCCTCAAGGTAGCGCCGCCAGCCTGCATATCCCTGGCTGCGGAGCAAAAAACGGAATGTGGCATTAATCGCGTAATAGAAGTCCGCAGAACCCTGCGGTTTCGTGTCCGTGTAAGGCAATTCGGAAGTGACGGGTGGATTCATGGGTAAATTTATCTTGTGCCTGCGGCGCGGGTCCGGGCCTAAACGGCCACGGCGTCCGCCTGGGGTTGCACCACTCGTTCCGCATGTGGACCGGCCTCAAGTTTTCGCGCCACCCGGAGCGTTAGTCTGGGAGCTTGTTATGGGTTGTAGCGGGGTTGTGGTTCGCGCTGTCCCGACGGAGGGAGGTCGACCGGAGTCAGGACAGCAGTAAGTTGGGCGGCGTAATTCACGGAACTGCGATTACCGAGCCGACTGTGTGGCCGCCGCGTATTGTAGTCGATGCGGAAGTCCTCGATGACGCGGCGGGCCTCCGTGAGGGTCCAGAGTTGCTCCCCGTTCAGGCACTCATCGCGGGAGCACCCGTGGAACGACTCGACGAACCCGTTCTGCCAGGGACTGGCCGGCTCGATGTAGATCGTCTTGATCTTCTCCCGGGCCCACCACGCCTGGAGTTCATGCGTGATAAACTCCGAGCCGTTGTCGGAGCGGATATACTCCGGGCCCCGTGCTGCGCGATGGCCGTCTGCACCAGCTTGATCACATCAGATGACTTCAAGACCCGGTCCGCCCGGAGCACATGGCACTCCCGCGTATGCTCATCGAGCACGGGCAGCATCCGCAGGGCGCCGCCACGCATGGTCGCGTCAGCGAGGAAGTCCCAGATTCAGACATGGCCCCGGTGAGTGGCCTTTGTCGGCAGGCCGGTCGAGTGGACCCGACGGGCGATCTTCCGCTTGGTCGGCGGCACCCGCAGGCCCTCCAGCCGCCGGAGTCGCGGCACCTGGCGCTTGCCGGCGGACCAACCTTCCTGCCGCAACAAAGCGGCGATCCGGCGGTAGCCGTTGCGCGGGTGTGCCGCGGAGAGCGCCTGAAGTCGTGCCACCATCTGTGGCTGACGGTCGCTACGCTGCCCGGCCCGATACCACCCAGTGGCTCTAGCAGGCGCAGGATCCGGCAGGCGTGACGCCCGGAACAGAGGCTGCCCGTGGGGACGCCCTGCGCCGCGGAGGTCAGGGAAGGTCACCGGCACCCCGGTAACGGGATCGGGCACGATTTTCTTTTCCGAGGGGAATCGGATGCCGATCTGCGCCGTGGCGGCCGAGCCAGCAGCAGGAGCGACACGGATACGACACCGACGAGGCGGCGGGAGGTGAGTTTCATGGGGTGCGCCGTGCTGGGGGGGGTAAGCGATGGACTGGCCGGAGTGGCCGGTCCTGCGGGCGTGACGCACCTTAGATGACAGGGTTTCAATGCCGGACAGATTTGAAATCTGACAGTATGAATTACCCGCCCGCGTCGGCAGGCAAAAACAAAGCCTCTTCGTTGTCCAAAGGGGGCCTGAATTTTACAGTCCCGCCCGGACGGCGCAGTGCGGGTAATTCCGGATGGATTAAATCAAACGGCCGGTATGAATGCTGGCGGTCCAAGCCGCGCATGCCGCCGTTCATCAATCTCTCGGTCTATAAATTCACCCCGCTGGGCAATCTCCCGGAGCTGAAGGAACGGCTGCGGACCCTCGCCCAGGAAGCCGGGCTGCGCGGGACGATCCTGTTGAGCCCGGAGGGCCTCAACCTGTTTGTTGCGGGCACCCGCGGATCGACCGACCTCCTGCTCTCCGCCCTGCGCGCCGTGCCGGGGCTCGCCGACCTGGCGCCGAAAGAAAGCGCGAGCGTCGAACAGCCCTTCAACCGGATGCTGGTGAAGATCAAGAAAGAGATCATCGCCTTCGGTGTGCCCGGCATCGACCCGGCCCGCCACCCCACCGCCAAATTGCCGGCCCGCACCCTGAAGCAATGGCTCGACGAGGGGCGGCCCGTCACCCTGCTCGACACCCGCAACGACTACGAAATCCGCCTCGGCACCTTCCGGGGCGCCGTGCGCGCCGGCATCGAGAATTTCCGGGACTTCCCCGCCGCCGTGGCGAAACTGCCACCGGAGATGAAGCAGCAGCCGATCGTGATGTTCTGCACCGGCGGCATCCGCTGTGAAAAGGCCGGGCCCTTCATGGAACAGGCCGGCTTCAAGAACGTGCACCAGCTCGAAGGCGGCATCCTGAAGTATTTTGAGGAGTGCGGCGGCGCCCATTACGAGGGCGAGTGCTTCGTCTTCGATAAGCGCGTCGGGGTCGATCCCGCCCTACGCGAGACCGACGCGGTCATGTGCTTCGCCTGCCAGATGCCCCTGACCGCCGCCGAGCAAAGCGACCCCCGCTACGTGCCGGACATCAGCTGCCCGCACTGTCAGTCCGCCAAATAAAAAACGCGCACCTGGCGATGCGCGTTTCTGGGAGATGGTGCCCTCACGGGGAATCGAACCCCGATTTATAGAATGAGAATCTACTGTCCTAACCGTTAGACGATGAGGGCGAAAAACCGAAAGAACAAACAAGCACCCGGCGGCCGCCCGTCAAGTGCGCAAAATCAAACGTCGAACAACTCGTCGGCCTTGAAGAAACGGGCCAGTTCGGCCTTGGCGTTCTCGTCGGTGTCGGAGGCGTGGCAGACATTCTTCATCATCTCGGTGCCGAAGTCGCCGCGGATCGTGCCCTTGGCCGCCTTGCGGGAGTCCGTGGGCCCGAGCAGGTCGCGCACCTTCTGCACGATGTCGTCACCTTCGAGGGCCAGCGCGATGACCGGGCGGGAACTCATGAAGGCCTCGATCTCCGGGTAAAAAGGCTTGTCGGCGACGTGGGCATAGTGCTCGCGCAGCTTGGCCGGCGTCAGGCGCATCATCTTGCAGCCCACGACGGCAAAGCCGGCGGCCTCGAAGCGGTTCAGCACGTTGCCGACATGGCGCTGGGCCATGCAGTCCGGCTTAAAAATGACGAATGTTCTCTGCATATAAGCGGCCCACCATACTTTTCAGACCCCGTTTGAAAAGCCCCGATTTCGGATTTCTTCAGGCCCGGCCGGCCCGGATACTTTTCAGCGCCGCCAACGCCGCAACCCGCGCTTCTCCATGATCCACCAAGGGTTGCGGATAATCACGGCCAAGCTTCACCCCGGCCTCCACGAGCACATGCAATGGCGCTGCCCACGGCTGGTGAATGAACTCGGCCGGCAACCTCGCCAGTTCCGGCACCCAGCGCCGCACATAGTTGCCCTCGGGGTCGAACTTGGCGCCCTGCAGTAACGGGTTGAAAATCCGGAAATACGGCGCCGCGTCTGCCCCGCAGCCGGCGGTCCACTGCCAGCCGAGCGTGTTGCTGGCGAGATCGGCGTCGACCAGCGTGTCCCAAAACCACGCCGCCCCCTCCTCCCACGAGACCCGCAGGTGCTTCACGAGAAAAGAGGCCACGATCATCCGTACGCGGTTGTGCATCCAGCCGGTCGTCCACAGCTGTCGCAGGCCGGCGTCAACGATAGGATAACCCGTCCGTCCCTTCTGCCAGGCGAGCAGTTGCCGCGGGTTCTTCTGCCAGGGGAAGGCCGCGAACTCCTGGCGCAGCGGCTCGCGGGGCGTTTGCGGAAAATGAAACAGCAGGTGGTAGGCAAACTCCCGCCACCCCACCTCGCTCAAGAACACCTGCCCGCCGCGGTTGGCCGGGAACACGCCGCTGTCCTTCGACCGTGCCCGCACCGCCGCCCAAATCTGCCGCGGGCCGATCTCGCCAAAATGGAGATGCGGCGACAACGCCGACGTGCCGTCCACGTCCGGCAGGTTCCGCCGGTCGGCGTAATCCGCGATCGCCCCCGCCGTGAATTGCTTGAGCCGCTTCAACGCCGCCGCCTCCCCCGGGGCCCACGCCGCAGCCAGACCGGCATCCCACTTGATGGCCGGCAGCAATTCAAGTTCGGCCAGGTCAAGCGAAGCCGGCCACTCCGCTGGAGCTGAAAAATCCCCGCGCGGCAGCCTCACCGGTTCATCGACGGGCAAAGCCAGGCAATGTCGCCAGAAAGGTGTGAAGACCTGGAACGGCCCGCCCGACTTGTTCTGCACCGTGTGCGGTTCGAACAGCAGCGCGGCGTTGAAGCTCCGGGCGTCCACGTCCGCCGCCAGCAGGTCCGCCTTCAAGGTCTTGTCGCGGGCGATGATAGCCGGCTCGTAGCGCCGGTTCCAATAAACGGCGGTCACGCCGGTTTGCTTTAGCAGGGCGCGCAAAACCGCGCCGCTCTCGCCTCTCGCCAGCAACAGCCGCGAGCCGCGCTTCCGCAGCGCCGCATCCAGACTGGCCAGCGAATGGTGCAGCCACCACCGCGAGGCCCCGCCAGCCGGCCAATCGCCCTCGCTGGCCGGGTCCAGAATGTAAACGGGCAACACGGGGCCACCTCTCTGCAGCGCCGCACTCAGCGCCGGGTTGTCCTGCAGCCGCAGGTCCTGCCGGAACCAGACGATGGTCGGGGCCATGCAGCTATTGTAGGGCGGGATCGCCTGATCCCGCCTCGAACGTTGCTTGATAGACGCACCAAGGCGGGATCAGCGATCCCGCCCTACAACGATTTCCACCGGCTGGCTCGCGTCTCACAGCGCCTCGGTATAAAGCTGCTCGTAGGCTGCCACGGCCTGCGTCCAGGAGAAATCCTTCTGCATGGCGCGGCGTTGCGCCGCGGCATATCGCGCCTTGTCGGCGAACAGCGCCAGCGCGCGCTTCAGGCCGGCGTCAAATTCCTCCTGCTTGGGCGCAAACATGAGGCCGGTGCCCGTTAGCGGGTGGGCATCGATATCGGTGACCGTGTCGACGAGACCGCCGACATTGCTCACCAGCGGCACGGTGCCGTACGCCTGGCTATACATCTGGTTCAGGCCGCAGGGCTCGAACAGCGAGGGCATCAGGAAAAAATCCGCCCCGGCCTCCACGAGGTGGCTCATCGCCTCATCGTGCCGAACGCACAAACCGACCTTGGCCGGATGGGCGGCGGCGAAATCATGCAACAGGCCCTCGTATTTTTTCTCCCCGCTGCCCAGCACGACGAGACGGCAGTTTTCCTTGGCGAAAAATTCCTTCGCCCCGAGCACAAGGTCGAGGCCCTTGGCCGGGGTGAAGCGGCAGACCATGCCAAATACCGGTCCCTGGAAGGTCGCGCTCCACCCGAACTCCTTGAGCAGCCGGACTCGGCACTTCGCCTTGCCGGCCAGATCGTCGGCACTGAAGCGCGCCGGCAGGCTCTTGTCCGTGGCCGGGTTCCAGACTGCCGTGTCGATGCCGTTGAGCAGGCCGTGCAGGTCGTCGAGCCGCGTGCCGATGACGCCGTCCATGCCGTTGCCAAACTCGGGCGTCTGGATCTCCTTCGCATATTGCGCGCTGACGGTCGTGACCTTGTCAGCATAGACGATGCCAGCCTTGAGCATGCACATCTGGTCGTAGTATTCCAAACCGTCGATCGTCAGCAGGTCCTCGGGCAGGTTGGTCAGGGCGTAAGATTTTCGCGGAAAGACGCCTTGGTAGGCGATGTTGTGGATCGTGAAGACGGTCTTGAGGGCCAGCGTGACATTATAACGGCGCTCGGCCTCGCGCAGGAAGACCGGCAGCAGCCCGGTCTGCCAGTCATGGCAGTGCACGATGTCGGCCTTGAAGTCGGTCAGGCGCAGCAGCTCGACGACGGCCTTTTGGAAGAAGATGAAGCGCGCGTCGTTGTCGTCGTAATCACGCTCGCCGGTCCAATACGGCAGTTTGCGGTCGAAATATTCCTCGCGGCAGACGAGGTAGAGCGTCAGGCCCGGCCGGAGGGCCAGCGTGTAGACGTCCCCGGCGAGGAACAGATCCCCCATCTCGATCTTCAGCTTGTGGCTGGGCTTGAGGCCGGCCACGTGCGGGCCGTCGAGCACCGAGCGGTAACCGGGCATGAAAACAGCCAGTTCATGCCCCCGGTCCGCGAGGGTTCCGGTCAGGGCCGCCACTGCATCCGCCAGACCGCCGGTCTTGAGATACGGGAACAGTTCGCTGGCCGCGTGGGCAATTCGCATGTTGCAACACTACAGACCCTGACACACGGTTCCACTAGAAAATCCCGGGCAGTTTAGCATCCGCCGGAGCTACTCCGGCCCGCCCCGTGTCATTCTAGTATGAGTTATTCCGACCGCCTTTTGGCCCATCTTAACCGCCGCAACTATGTCCCGGCCCCCGCCGACGCCATCGCCAAGGAGTGGCGCCTCAACCCCAAGGACCGCCGCAAGTTCAAGCAGCAGGTCGACGAGCTCGTCCGTTCCGGCCAACTGGTCCTGATCAAGGGCGACCGCCTCTGCGTGCCGCGCGAGGCCGACCTCGTTACCGGCAAGATCAACTTCCGCCAGAAGGGCTCGGCCATGGTCTTCCCCGAGGTCAAGGTCACCGAGCCGCGCAAGCCCGCCATCTTCATCGCCGCCGAGGACACTGGCGTCGCCCTCCAGGGCGACAAGGTCGTCGTGCGTCTCCGTTCGCCCAAGGACCGCGACTGGCCGCATTTCCTCAAGCCGGGCGAGCAGGCCGGCAAGGTCATCAAGATCATCGAACGCGGCAGCGCCACGCTCACCGGCTCGCTCCAGCGCGGCCGCACCTATTTTTACGTCGCTTCGGATGATCCGCGCATCGGCCACGACATCATCGTCCAGGATCCCGCCAAAGCCCCGCTCAAACCGGCCCCGGCCGTCGGCGACAAGGTGGTCGTGAAACTCAACGAGTGGAAGGAGCGCCACCTCAATCCCGACGGCGTCATCATTGAGCGCCTCGGCCGCGCCCTCGAGCCCCGCGCCGAGCTGGCCGCCATCTACCACAAATACAACCTGACGACCGGCTTCCCGGAGGCCGTCCTCCGCGAGGCCGCCACCTTGCCCGCCGTCGTCGGCGCCGCCGACCTCGCCGGCCGCCGCGACTACCGCGCCATCGCGACCTTCACAATCGACCCGGACGACGCCAAGGACTTCGACGACGCGCTCTCCATCGAATACCTCGACCACGGCGACATCCGCATCGGCGTGCATATCGCCGATGTCAGCCATTATGTGAAGCCCGGCACCGCGCTCGACCGCGAGGCCCAGAACCGCGGTAACTCCACCTACCTCGTCGGCACCGTCGTGCCGATGCTGCCGGAGAAACTCTCCAACGGCCTGTGCTCGCTCGTCGAGGCCCAGGACCGCGTGACCAAGGCCGCGCTGTTCACCTTCGCCGCCAACGGCCGGGTCAAGGCCACCGAGTTCGCCAACACCGTCATCCGCAGCCGCAAGCGCCTGACTTACAAGCAGGCCTTCGCCCTCATGTTCGAGGACGACCTCAACAAAATCCGCAAGCTCCCCCTGCCCGCCGCCCACCAGACCGGTGCGACCGGCCGCGCGCTCAGCGAGCTGCCGGACGACGAACTCGCCGAGTTGCAAAAATGGATCCGCCAGCTCTGGACCATCGGCAGCAAGCTCCGCCGCGAACGCATGCAGGGCGGCAGCCTCGATCTCGACATGCCCGAGACAAAGATCTTCGTCGACGCCCAGGGCTACGCCGACCGCATCGAACTCATCCACAACGACGAGAGTCACCAGCTCATCGAGGAATACATGCTCCTCGCCAACGAGTCTGTCGCCCGCCTCACCCGCAGCAACCACCTGCCCTCGCTCTACCGCGTCCATGACGACCCGGACGAGGAGAAGCTCGCGGAATTCCGCCAGTTCCTCGGGACCTTTGGCATCAAAGTGGGCGATCTCACCAACCGCGACGAAGTCGTGAAGCTGCTCGCCGTTCTCAAGGACCACCCGCAGGGCTACATCCTGCGCACCCAGCTCCTCCGCAGCATGCGCAAGGCCTGCTACCGCGCGACGCCTGATGGCCACTACGGCCTCAACAAGCCCGACTACACTCACTTCACCTCGCCGATCCGCCGCTACTCCGACCTCGTCGTGCACCGCGTGTTCGACACCCATCTCGCGAAGGCCGCGGGCAAGACCACCGCCAGCTACCGCATCGCCCAGATCGACAACCTGGCCGAGCATCTCAGTCTCACCGAAATCAACAGCACCGAGGCCGAGCGCGACTCGCAGAAGCTGAAGCTCATGGAGTATTTCGAGCGCGAGGCGGCCAAGAAGGAAAAGACCGTCTTCACCGCCATCATCACCGACGTCCGCAACCACGGCTTCTTCATCGAGGTCGCCGAAGCTGGCGCGTTCGGCATGGTGCCGGTGTCCTCGCTCAAGGATGATTTCTACGTGCTCAACGGCGCTGGCACGGCCTTCCTCGGCCGCAAGTCCAAGCGCAAGTTCGAGCTCGGCCACAAAGTGCAGGTCGTCGTGGACAAGGTTGACCGCCAGAAGCGGCTGATCGACTTCACCGTGCCTTGAACCGCATCCGGACAGAGCTGTGCGCGGGGGCGGGTCTGGCGCTACTGGTCCTCGTATTGTCCGCCGGCTGCTCGTCACCGGATGCCTCGCACAATTCCGCCCCGGCCCCATTCAAGCTGAACAAACAGGAGTCCGTCGAGTTCACCCCAGCGGACGATGAGTTTGGCGAACGACGCGCGGCGGCGGAGTCCGCGAACCGGGTTCGAAAGGGCGACGAATCACGCGCTCCGAACGAGATGACCGAGGGAGAGCTTTATGCGCTGCCCAAGTTCACCGTGACCCGGAAGGGATTCCTGAATTTCGGCTTGTCCGTCGTCACGAACACCGAGGTCACGCTCGGCGGAAAGATCGAGTGGATGCGCATCGGCGTGGTCCTGCCGGACTCGCCCGCGGGGCGGCAGGGGCTCTTCACCGGGATCGAGATCCTGGCCATCGACGACCAGCCGGTGGCCGAGCTGACGCGCGAGGACATGCTGCACGCACTCTTTGAGCGTGAGGCGGGCGAACGGCTCCGGCTGCTGGTTTACTCGCGCCAGCTCGGTTCGCTCCCGCGGTTCGTGCTGCTCGGTCTCAGGCCCTGACCTTGTGCTCAGGCCGTGGCCCGTTCAGCGGAAGATCACCCTTTGATTTTGGCGTCAGGAGGAGTAAGCTGCCGGAAGTCAGCCCCTTCCTGCTATGAAACCCCGCCCCCGTTATTCGGTGGTTTTATTCGCGGCCTTCGCCGTCGCGCTGTCCGCCCAGACGACCCCGTTGCGCATTGAGCAGACCGTCGATCCGCAGTTTCCGCACGCGCTTTCCCTGACCTACCTCACCAGCGGTGAAGCCCGGATAGTGGTCAATATCGATGCGGACGGGCACCTGGTCGATCTGCTGGTCACCGGTTACACCCACAAGGCCTTCGCGGACGAGGCCGTGAGCGCGCTCAAACAATGGCGGTATGTCGCTCCCACCGAAGCTGGCCAGTCGATCGGCATCCGCATGGAACTGCGCTTCGAATTCGAGGCCACCGGCCGGGTAGTGTCCCTCATGGCAATCGACACCCCCGAGGTGTTGATGAAGCAGAGGGGCATCGGACCGCGCCTGATCACCCAAGTGTGCAACCAGCAGGAACTCGACCGGCCGATCGCCCCGGTGAATCCGGTCACGCCGGCCTACCCGGGCTCGACCGGAATCACCCCCGCCGCGCGCTCGGTGCTGGTTGATTTCTACGTCGATGAAACAGGCCAGCCGCGCATGCCGGTGGTGATCAGCTCCTCCCACGAGGCTCTGGCGCAGGCCGCCGTCGGGGCATTGAACCGGTGGCGCTTCAACGCACCGACCCGCGCCGGCAAACCGGTTTCCGTCCGCGTCCGGCAGGAGTTCATCTTCCCCGGGAAGTCGTAGGCCGCGGTTTGCAATCGGGCGCTGCCGGGTTTTCCTGTCGGCATCCATGAAACACTACGATTTCGCCGACCGGTTCCGCGCGCTCTACGACCAGGCCGTCAAACTTTACGCCGCCGGCAAGACCGGGGCGGAGACCTACTTCACCGCGGACGAGACGGCCTTCCTCGCCGCCAACGGCCTCACGGCCCAGAACATTTACGATTACGCCGAGGACCACATCGGTTACGGCGAACCCGGCTATGATCGCGCCCTCGCCATCGAACTGGTCCGCCGCGATTACTTCCTGAACATACAGAACGGCAAGCCTTCCGACAAAGTGATCGATGCCGCGACGATGTCGGCCAAAACCGACGCCGTGAAAGGCATCGAGTGGCTGCCGCGCCTCATCCCCAAGACCAAGGCCAAGCTTCGCGGCGAGCTGCCCGCCTCGCTCATGTACAGCTGCGGCGGGGACCGCGCCTTCTTCACCAAGCACGACATCCACCCGGCGGAGTTCCTCTCCCTGGTCTGGCGGAATGAGGGCAATGACGCTGCGATCATCGACTGGGTGGTCAGGCGCAGTCAGGGCTGACCGGCAATCTTACCGGCAGACTACGACCGGGTTTGACGCCGGTGGAAAATCGCGCAATTTCGAGGTCACCCAATGCCTGCCTACACCTTGAAAATAAACGGGCAGTCCCGCCCGGTGAACGTCGCCGCCGACACCCCGCTGCTCTGGGTCCTGCGCGACACGCTCAACCTCCTCGGCACCAAATACGGCTGCGGTCTGGGCCTGTGCGGCGCCTGCACCGTCCACCTTAACGGCGTGCCCGCCCGTTCCTGCCAGATGCCAGTCTCGGCGGTCGGCAACACCCCCGTCACCACCATCGAAGGCCTCGACCCCGCCGGGGCGCACCCTTTGCAGCAAGCCTGGTGCGATCACGATGTGCCCCAGTGCGGCTATTGCCAGGCCGGCCAGATCATGAGCGCGGCGGCCCTGCTCAAGCAGACGCCCACGCCCACCGACGCCGACATCGACGCCGCCATGGCCGGCAACCTGTGCCGCTGCGGCACCTACGTCCGCATCCGCGCCGCCATCAAGGATGCCGCGACGCTCACGGCGAAAGGAGGCCGGTCATGAAACACCCTGCCGTCTCCCGTCGCGAATTCCTCCGCGTCACCTCCCTCGCCGGCGGTGGCTTCGTCATCGGCTACGCCTTGCCCGGCACCGCCTTTGCCCAAGCCGCCAACCTGCTCGACGACACCGCCAAGCAGTTCACCCCAAATCCCTTCATCCGGATCACACCGGAAAACATCATCACCATCCTCGCCAAGAACCCCGAGACCGGCCAAGGCGTGAAAACGTCACTGCCCATGATCGTGGCCGAGGAACTCGACGCCGATTTCAAAACCATCGTCATCGAGCAGGCCGGCCTGCGGGCCGACGTCGGCCCGCAGTTCGCCGGCGGCAGCCGCTCCACGCCGGACAACTACATGCGCCTGCGCGTCGCCGGCGCCACCGCGCGCGTGATGCTCATCGAGGCCGCCGCCCAGACCTGGGGTGTGCCCGCCGACCAGCTCACGACTGAAAAAGGCAAGGTCATCCATCCTGCCTCCGGCCGCAGCGCCACCTATGGCGAACTGGCGACCAAAGCCGCCACCCTCCCCATTCCCGACGAAAAAAGTGTCCGGCTCAAAAAAGAGGGTGAGTTCCGGGTGATGGGCTCGCGGGTCGGCGGCGTGGACAACCCCGCCATCGTCACCGGCCAGTCCCTCTTCGGCATCGACCAGGTGCTGCCCGGCATGGTCTACGCCGCCTACGAAAAATGCCCCGTCTACGGCGGCAAGGTCGTCAGCGCCAACACCGGGCGGATCAAGAAACTCCCCGGCGTGCTCGACTGCTTCGTCCTCGAGGGCACCGACAACATCAACGGCCTCAAACCCGGCGTGGCCATCATTGCCAGCTCCACCTGGGCCGCCTTCTCGGCGAAGAAGTTGCTCAACGTCGAGTGGGACGAAAGCGCCGGCGCCGGCCACAGCAGCGAAGCTTATGCGACCAAGGCCGCCGAACTAGCCAAGGGCACCGGCACCAACGTGCGCAACGATGGTGACGCCGTCGCCGCCTTCGCCACCGCCACCAAGAAGGTCGAGGGCGCCTACTTTTACCCCTTTCTCAACCACGCCACGCTCGAGCCGCAAGGCTGCACGGCCTGGGCGAAGGACGACGGCATCGAGTTCTGGACGACCTCGCAGACACCCGGCTCCGGCCAGGACCTAATCGCCACCACGCTCAAGATCCCGAAGGAGAAGCTGAAGCTCAACTTCGTGCGCGGCGGCGGCGGCTTTGGCCGCCGGCTGGCCAACGACTACATGGTCGAAGCCGCGGCCATCGCCCTGCGCACCAACGGCGCTCCGGTGAAGCTCACCTGGACCCGCGAGGACGACATGCGTCAGGACTGCTACCACCGCCCGGGCGGCTGGCATTTCCTCAAGGGTGCGGTCGACGCCTCCGGCAAGATCAGCGCCTGGCACAATCATTTCGTGACCTTTGGCTTCAAGAACACCGAGCGGGTCGCCTCGTCGGCCGGCATGAGCCCCGACGAGCTGCCGGCGCGCTTCGTGCCCAACTTCCGCCTCGACCAGTCCATCATGTCCACGATGGTGCCGACCGGCCCGATGCGCGCCCCCGGTAGCAACGGCCTGGCGTTCGTGTTCCAGGGCTTCATCGACGAACTGGCCCATGCGGCCGGCCGCGACCCGGTGCAGTTCCGGCTCGACCTGCTCGGCGAGGATCGGGTGGTCGGCCCCAGCGCCGGTCAGCGCGGCACGCCCTACAACACAGGCCGCATGAAGGGCGTGATCCGCCTCGCCGCCGAGAAATCCGGCTGGGGCTCCCCGCTGCCCAAGGGCGAGGGCCGCGGCATTGCGTTTCATTTCAGCCACTCCGGCTACGTCGCCATGGTCGCGCATGTCGCGGTCTCGCCCGACGGCACGCTGGTGGTCAAGGAAGTGACCGCCGCCAGCGATGTCGGCCCGATCATCAACCTCAGCGGAGCGGAGAACCAGGTCGAGGGCTCCGTCATGGACGGTCTCGGCGCCGTGTGGCTGCAGGAGATGACCTTCGACGAGGGCCGCGCCGTGCAGAGCAACTTCCATGACTTCCCGATGCTGCGCATCAATGCCGCGCCGAAAGTCGCCGTGCACTTCATCCAGAGTGCCAATCCCCCCACGGGCCTGGGCGAGCCGCCCTACCCGGTGGTGCCTCCGGCAATCACCAACGCCATCTTCGCCGCCACCGGCAAACGCATCCGGCACTGGCCGCTCAACAAGACCGACCTCAGCTCAACCTGAGCCGGGCCGCGCTCAGGGCGCCATCCGCTGCTTCAGCTTTCGCAGGTCGATGACCAGATCGAAGGTCTGGTCGGCGGGCAGTTCGCGCCCGGCGGCAAAAGTGTAGCTGCCGCCCTTCGGGAGTTTGTCGCCAAAACGCTCGTGCAGCGCGGCCTTGAACATTTCCCGCGGCACCCCGTCTGAGTCGCTGGAGAGCGAGCCGAACTCGTCGGCGTAGATCCGCTCCGTGCTGCGCTGCTCGATCGTCGGCATGACGAAGAAGACCTTCACGGGTTTGGCGAAATTCCCGCGCAGCACCGCGTTCTTGACCAGGTCCCATTCATGGCCTTGCGGCTCGGCGATCAGCAGTAAAGTCTGGCGATGGGCCAGCAAGGCCGCACCCGCCGCCAGCACGACAAGCGTCAGGTAATGCGCCAGCGGCTTGAGCCCGCGGGCGGTCGTCAGGGCACGCAAGCCATACACCGCCAGGACGAGCACCAGACCGGACAGGGGGAAAAGCACGCGATAGCCCGTGGAGCGCTCCGCCGCCACCAGGCTGACGCCATGGGCCACAACCGGCATGAGCAGCAGACACCACACCCACTTTCTCTTCCAAAAGGGCTCCGCCTTATTGGCCGTCAGCCGGAAACCGCCGATGATGATGGCGGACACGAGGACCGCCGCGCTCCAGAAAAACACCGCGCCGGTGCCGAAGTCATCCCGCAGGGCGAACAGCGCAAGGGCGTTGGGCAGGGGGTGCGCAAAGAACCAGACGAGCTTGGTCAGCGGCTCAGGTTCTATCCGCATGCGGGCGGACTCCTGAAAGACCCCGTTGCTGAAGAGACCCTGCACCAGGAAATACCCCACCGCCAGGCCGACTACGAGGGCCCCGAGGTGATAGGACAGCCATTTGACGTCGGACATCGGTTCGCGTCCGGTGCGGACCAGCAGCACGGCGGTGATCGGCACGATGGCAAACAGGGCGTCCGATTGATAGACGAGGCCCGCCAGGGCATAGATCATGCAGCCGCCGAGCAGCGCCACAAACCGCTTCAGGCCGCCGCGCTCCAACTCCGTCTCGATGGCCGAGAACCCGGCCACGGCCAGCAACAGCGCCAGCGCCAGCGGCCAGCCGATGGCCCAGCCGGCCGTGATCTGTGCGGCCGGCAGCAAGATGACGCCCAGCCCGATGGCCGCCGCCTCGATCTCGGTCCAACCCGACTGATAAAGTTGCCGCCACAAGGCCAGGCCCAGCACGGTCAACAGCGCGACGGTCGTCAGACGCAGCCACGGGAGCTGGTTGACGTCATCCACCACGCCAAAAGTGGTCTCCAGCAACGCGCCATAAAGCGGGCGGCCGTGCGAAGCGGTGAACTTCACCAGTTTGCCCGGTTCCTCGCGGGCCTCGCGCAGGTGGGAGTAGTCGTCGCGCATGCCGTAATCATGGAAAATGGCCTGCCAGTAAACCGCCAGGGGGGTCAGCAGCAGAATGTAGAGGCAGATGCGCGTGCGGATCATCAGAGGGACATTTCTTGCTGCCCCCCTTGTGGCTGAATCCCGAGGAAACGTCCATAACGTTCCAGCCAGTCGTCAATTTTTCCCAGATAATATACAGGATCGTAAGGCGCGGAGACGGGATCGTGCGCTGCGAGCGGCCGGGCGCGCTGCCAGTCGGACGTCTGGCCCTTGGCCTTGGCGCCGAGGTAGTAGCTGACGCGCTCGCCCATGCGCGGCCGCGGATTCATTTGGAGTGCGACCTCGGCCGCCGCCCGCCGGGGTTTGCCGCCGCCGGCCACCCACTGCTGGTAGGCCGCGGGATTCTGGCTGAGGGACTCAGCCTTCGCCAGGTCCGCCACCGGCTGCGCGCGCGTCGCGATCGCCTGGCGCAGCCGCTCGATCTCGGCCACCGGTGACTCAGTCGAGACCCCGAGCAGGTAGGCGATGAGCTGGTCGCCCAGCCGCTTGAGAAACGGCTCGATGCCGCGCGAACGCAGCGCCGAGCCGCGCAGCGTGATCTCGCCGCCGGCCGCGAGCGCGTAGTTCTTGGCCTTGTAACAGAACATCGCGTCGTAGGTGCCGTCGTATTCCAGCTCGATGCCGGCGGGCAGGATCTTCTCCACCAAGGCCAGCAACGCCTCGGGCTGGGCGAAATACTTCTCGGTCGAGAGGTAGATGCCATCCGTGTCAGCCTCGAGGATCGTGCAACCGTGCTTCTGAAATTCCTCGATCAGCGCCTGCAGCATCTCGCGGCCGCGCCGGGTGACCTCGGCGGCGAGTTCGCCGTCGCCGAAGCGCGCGCCGGAGAAGCCGAGGTAGCCGTAGAACGAGTTGATGAGGATCTTGAACGTGGCCTGCCGGGCCTGGGCCTCGTCGCGCTCGGCCGCGGTCGGGGCCGTCCTGGCCAGCTGCTTGTATTTCAAGCGGTATTCCCGCAGCCGCCGCAGCATCGGGATGAATACCCCGAGCGTGTCGCTCCGGGGGTTGCGGTTCATCTGCAGCAACAGGCTTGGGTAAAGCGACGCCACGTCGAAGTGCAGCACCTGCCGGAACACGCCTTCCTGGAAACTGCGGGTGAATCCGCCCTCAAAGGGCGCGATGTCCACCGGCGCCGGGCAGCTGGCCCGCGCGTGGTAATACTCCTCGAGAAATAGCAGGTCCACCTTGCCGGCCGTGCCGCGCAGCGCCGCCTCCTGCAGCAGGATCGGGAACGCCCGGGCCTGCTCGAAATAGGTCGGCAGCAGCACATCGGCCAACCCCCGGGTCTCGCGCAGGTCGTCCGCCAGGTAGGCCAGGAACTCCGTCCGGTTCGAGCGGAAGACGTGCTGGATCTGCGCGCCGTCGATGTAAGTGCGGCCCTCACCGGATTCGGGCGTGAGGCCAAAATAGACCGCCGCGTCTTTGAGCCCATAGGCGGTCATCTCGCGGGCGGTGATGTCGTAGAGCTGGATCAGCAGGTAGGTGTCGATGACCGTGCGACCGGGCATGTCGCAGCGGGAAAAATCGATCCAGCGCTCCGCCACCTTCATCCGGCTGTAGCGGAATTCCGCCGCCAGCCCGAACCGGCCCCAGGCGCACGGCACCTTGAAGCGCTTCGCGCGGGTCCGCAGGTAGTCGAGGTCGAACTTGAAAATATTGTGGCCCTCGACGACGTCGGGATCCATCTCCCGGAGCATGTCATTGAACGCCAGCAGCAGCCGCCTCTCGCCGGCGTCGGTCTCCTCGCCGAGGGTCAGCAATTCCCGGCGGGCACCGCACTGCAATCCGATGGCCAGCACCCGGTCGCCGGGATTCTTCGCGTCGCTGAAGGCCCCCGCCTCGGCCGCCCCGGTCTCGATGTCGAGCTGGCAGCGCCACAGGTCGGCGAACTTCATCTCCGCATACAGCCGCGTCCGCTGCTGGAGCAGCCACTGGCTCTCGTAGGGCTTGAGTACGTCGATCGCCGCGCCCTCGCGCACCGCCTTGATGAACACCTGGAAAGCCGCCAGCGACTCCGCATGGGCCAGCCAGTTGAAGGCTCCCTCGCCCTTCAGACGCTCGAAACTCACACCCTCGTGCGGCGTCTCGGCGCCCAGCCAGGCGAAAGGCTTGAAATCCTCCGTGCGCTCCTCGCGCCCGCCCGCCAGCGTGGCGTAAGATCCATGCACCTTGCCGGCGTCGTCGATCCAGAGCCCGACCAGCGTAGCCGCGCTCACATCGTCCGCACGATATAGACCATCACCAGTGCGGTCAGGGTCAGGGCGAGGGCGATCAAGGCCAGCACGCCGCGCAGGTGCGGCCGGCGGTAGGCGATGCCGGCGAGCCCGGACAGGCCGAGCCAGCAGATCAGCTTCACGATGACCCAGCCGCTACCCCAGGAGTAGCCGAGCTTGGCCATCAGGCCGCCGGCCGCGCCGAGGGTGAGCAGGCTGGCGATACCCGTGATCATCATCGTGCGCTTGCGGTTCTCCGGCGCCGGGTTGGCGAAGGCCATGAACGTGTGGGCGGACAGCACAAACAGCGCGAAGACGTGCAACAGTGAGTAATAGAGCGGATTCATTGTGGTAAAATAAGTGACACCCCATTTGTGCCGTGCGCCCCGGGGCTCATGTCCTTTTTAAGTTAAAGGTGGGCACCACCCGACGGACCTTCTGCCTTCCGGTTTACGGCCTGGCATCAGCCCGCCTGTCAGCGGCTCCCAAATTATAGCAAAGGCAAAGAGCGTTGGATGGAGCACCTCGAACACTACAGGGTGTCGACGAGCAAGCTACCCCTCCCACCCCCGCCGTCAAATGCGAATCCTTCAGGCCTCGGCGGCCGTCGGGTCGAGATGCTCGAGGATGATCTTTTGCACCTGGTCCAGGAAAGTGTAGGCGGCAAACGGCACGCGCAGCTCATCGGCGATCGCCTCGGGCGGCACGTCCTCATCCTCCAGCAGGTCGGCCGGGATGCCCTGCAGCCAGTGCGTGAGGATCTGGATGCGCAGCGCCGAGCAGCCGCGCAGCAGGGAGTCACTGTTGGGCGAGTCGATCGCGATGCTGCCCTCGGCGAAAAACTCCGAGCCGAACAGGCCAAGCAGCTCGCGCACGTCGCTGTTCTGGCCGGCGAGCAGCTCGGACGTCCAAGTCTCGTTGAACTCCTCGTCGTTCTCCGGGAAGGTCGCGCGGATCGCCAGGCTGCCGCGCAGGTCATCCGCCGCCTGCTTGATGACATCCAACAGCGGCGCCACCGCGCTGATGTTCAGTTTGATCTCAACCCGCTTCATGCGGCGTGCTCGGGCTGGACCACGGCGGTCAGGTGCCACTGTTGCAACGCGAAGACATAGGCCTCGGCCTGCTCGCGCGTGCCGGACCACAGCACCGAGCGGCCCGTCTCGTGGATCGCGAGCATATGCTTGCGGGCGCGTTCCTCGGCAAAACCGAAGACCCGGCGCAGGACCATGACCACATACGACATGCGGTTGACCGGGTCGTTGAGCACCACGACCCGCCAGACCTCGGCCCGCTGCGTCTGCGGGGCCGGGGCGGGGCGGGGAGTTTTTTTGGTTTTGGTCTCGGCCACGATTATACGCGTTCGGAAAGGTGGAACCCGGCCGCCGGTCGGGTTTTCAGGACCTGCGCCCAACCAACCCGTCCGGCGGCCGGGTTCCACCTCGGGCGGCAGTAATATTTCGTCTGGTTCATGCTTGGCGCGCTGCTTCCTTCACGGCCGCCATGATCGTGCTCTCAGCCTCGGCGATGGCTACCTTGCGCACTTCCTTGGACGCGCGCCACTTGAACTCGAAGATGCCTTCCTTCAGGCCGCGTCCGCCCACGGTCAGGCGCAGAGGGAGACCGATGAGGTCGGCGTCCTTGAACTTCACGCCCGGCCGCTCGGCGCGATCGTCGATCAGCACGTCGGCGCCGGCCGACTCAGCGGCCTGCGCGAGCTTGAAGCACAACTCCGTCGCCGCGGCGTCCGCCGGGTCAAGGTTGACCACCAGCACCTGCCAGGGCGCCACCTGCCACGGCCAGATGATGCCGTCGGCGTCGTTGCTCTGCTCGACCACGGCCTGCAGCGTGCGGCTGATGCCGATGCCATAGCAGCCCATAACCATCGGGTGCGACTGCTTCTGGTCGTCGGTGTAGACGGCGCCGAACTTCTCGGAGTATTTTGTGCCGAGCTTGAAGACGTGGCCGACCTCGATCGCGCGGGCGATCTTGAGCGGCTGCCCCGACTTCGGGTCGGGCTCGCCCTCACGCACCCGGCGGAAATCGCCGAACTTCGTGAGCTCGAGGTCGCGGGCCACGTTGACGTTGCGCAGGTGGAAACCGTCCTGGTTGGCCCCGGTCGTGCCGTTGCCGACAAGGCGGATGGCGTGGTCGGCGAAAATGCCGGCGAGCGCGCCCGGGTTCTTGATGGTGCCGCGCACGGTGCCGAGGCTGCCGGGCTTGGCGCCCATGACCGGCTCGATCTCCTCCGGCGTGGCCGCGCGCCACAGCTGGAAGCCGAGGGCACCGAGCTTCGCCTCCTCCAGCTCGTCGCAACCGCGCAGGACCACGAGGAAAGGCTTGCCATCGCCCATGTAGACGAGGGTCTTGAACTGTTGGTCGGGTGCGACGCTGTAGGGCGCGCCCGCCAGGGCCGCGATGGTCACGATGCCCGGCGTGGCGAACTCCTCGAGCACACCGGCCGCCGCGGCGTCGGCCAGATCCTTCGGCACGATGCCGCTGGTGGCCTTCTCGCGGTTGGCCGAGTAGCCGCTCGCGTCGCAATACACGATGTCGTCGTCGCCGACCGGGGCCGGCACCATGAACTCGTGCGAGAAACTGCCGCCCATGACGCCGGTGTCGGCCTCGACCGCGATGGTCTTGAGGCCGCAGCGGGTGAAGAACGCCGTGTAGGCGCGCTTCATCTTGTTGTAGCTCACGATGGCCGCCTCGTCGTTCACGTCGAAACTGTAGGCGTCCTTCATGATGAACTCGCGGGCGCGCATCAGACCGTAGCGCGGGCGGATCTCGTTACGGAACTTGGTGCCGATCTGGTAGAAATTCTTGGGTAGGTCGCGGTAGCTGGTGATCTCGGTTTTCACGAGCGGCGTGATGACCTCCTCGTGGGTCGGCCCGAGGACGTATTCCGGCTCCTTCGCCCGCCCCTTGCCGGCGCCGGCGTGGTCGACGCGATACATGATCTCGCGCGCGGCGGACCAGCGCGGGCCGTCGACCCAGTTTTCGACCGGGTGGATGAAGGGCATGGCCAGCTCGATGGCGCCCTCGCGGTCCATCTCCTCGCGGCAGAGCTGGCTGATCTTCTGCACGACGCGCAGGCCGGCCGGCATGTAGGTATAGAGGCCGCCGCCCAGCTTGCGCACGAGGCCCGCGCGCAATAGCAGCTTGTGCGACGCGATCTCGGCGTCGGCGGGGCTTTCCTTCAGTGTCGGAATGAACGTCTGCGACCAATATTTCATGTGAACCCGGACGAGAACAACTCGCCCGGGGCGGCGCAAATGTATTTGCGCCCCACCGCCCCGCCCCGTGATAAGTCCCGGCATGACCGCCCGCCCCACCGCCAAACCCTGGCCCATGAAATGGATCGTGGTGGCCATCCTGCTTTTCGCGGCCGGCTACACGGCGGTTAACTTCTATTTCCGCAAGCCAGGCAAGGCCTACCGCCCCTACCAGGACGCCCAGGACCGGGCGACCACCGCCCGCCTGCTGGCCGCCGGCTGGCACAAGCTGCCTGTCGACTCCCGCCGACCCGTCGAGCAACCCTCGGGCGGCAACACCCCCGCCGCCGTGACCCGCGCCGCCGTCGGTCTCGGGCCAGACCTGACGACCAATTTCGCCGAGCCGCCCAAGCTGGTCGACACCATCGACCGCGTGGTGGCCCCGGCCAGCGTAGCCCATGGGTCCGACTACAGTGCCTACTTCACCGCCAGCGTCCCGAGCCAGAAGGCGCAGATCGGCGACCTGAACCTCTACCGCAAGGGCAACGACCTCGTTCTCATCCCCAGCATCGAGCCCCTGCCCGGCAAGGCCCTTATGAATCGCTGGAGCGACTCGACCTACTGCGTAAATTTCTCCACCGCCCAGTTGCCGCCCGGCCGCTACTCGGTCCGCCTCGTCGCCCAGGGCCCCGCCGCCGCGTGGTCGTTCACCATCCGCTGAGGCGCAACAATCGATTGACGCGCAGGGCGAGATGCCCGATTAAAGCGCACCTGCATCCATGAGCAACGGCTCCGACATCAAGCCCACCGACCTGCGCGGCATCCTGAAATACGTCCCCCGGTTTCAGGGGCAGACCTTTGTCATCGCGCTCGACGGCATCATTGTCGCCGACGACAATTTCCCGAACATCCTGACCGACATCGCGGTGCTCCGCAGCCTCGGCATCAAGATCATCATCATTCACGGCATCGGCCACCAGCTCGAGGAGCTGTCGCGGCTGCGCAACATCCCGATCACCGACGTGCAGGGCAAGGGCGTGGCGGACGCCGCCACGCTCGACCTCGCCATCCGCGCCTCCTCGCGGGTCACGCACCTCATCATCGAGGGACTCACGCAGAACGCCCTGAAGGCCGCGTTGACCAATGCCGTCCGCGCCGCGCCCCTCGGCATCATCAAGGGCGTGGACCACCAGTTCACCGGCCGGGTCGACCGCGTCGACAAGGAGTTCCTCACCCAATTGATCGAGTCCCAGGTGATCCCGGTCGTGAACCCGATCGGTTTCGACCGCGACGGCCGTCCGCTGCGCATCAATTCCGACCACCTCGCCGCCGAGCTGGCCGAGTCGCTCCACGCCACCAAGATCATCTACCTCACCCCGAACGAGGGCCTCGAGGTCAACGGCAAGCTCCAGCACCAGATCGCCGCCGCCACCCTCAAGACCATCCTCGAGGACAAGCCCGAGTCCATCAACGAGCCGATGCGCAGCCCCGCCGCGCACGCCGTCAAGGCCGTCGAGACCGGCACGCCGCGCATCCACTTGCTCGACGGCCGTCTCCTCGACGGCCTGCTCAACGAGATCTTCTCCAACGAGGGCGTCGGCACGCTCATCCACGGCAACGAATACCAGCAGATCCGTCAGGCGACCAAGCGCGACGTCCGCGCCATCTACAACCTGACCCGCCAGGCGGTGAAGCGCGAAGAACTGGTCTACCGCACCCAGACGGCCATCGAGAAAAACGTCGAGCAGTTCTACGTGTTCGAGATCGACGAGAACATCATCGCCTGCGTCTCGCTGGTGCTCTACGCGGACCAACCGAAGTTCGCCGAGGTTGGCTCGCTTTACGTCATGCCCTTCTACCATCACCGCGGCATCGGCAAAAAGATGGTCGATTTCGCCTGCATGAAGGCCAAGGAGCACGGCGCGACGAACATCATCGCGCTCTCGACGCAGGCCTTCACTTTCTTCACCTCCGTCGTCGGTTTTGAGGAAACCGACAAGGAGGCGCTGCCGGAGTCACGCCTCAAGGCCTACGAGGACAGCGGCCGGAACTCGAAGGTGCTGACGAAGAAGCTGTAGGGCGGGATCGCTGATCCCGCCTCTGCTGGTCGGGGCCGTGGCCCTCAACGGCCCGGGCGCCCGAGGGCAAGTGCCCCTGCCCGATTCCGTTTTGCCGCTGGGGCGTGGAGGGTCGGGCTTCCGCCCGACCGCCGAGGTACTCGCCGATTTCCAAATCGGTAACGTGGCGTCGTTATGGATCCCGACGCCCATCCAGCCCGGCTCAGCCCGTCGGCGTGCCGCGTTCCAGGCGATGGCCTTGCAGCTCCACGATCACCTGGATCTCGACGGTCGAGCCCTTGGGCAGACCGCAGACGGCCACCGCGGCGCGGGCGTGCTTGCCGGCGTCACCAAACACTTTCCCGAAAAGCTCGGAAGCGCCGTTGATGACGGCCGGACTGTCGGTGAAGCCGTCGACGGCGTTGACGAAGCCGTTGACCATCACGAAGCGTTTGACCTCGTCGAGACTGCCCGCCGCGGCCTTGATATTGGCGAGGGTGTTGAGCGCACAGATCTTCGCCGACTCATAGGCAGTCTGCACCGTCTGCTCCTTGCCGACCTGGCCGGTATGAGTCATCTCGCCATTGAACGAGCTGATGGTGCCGGCGAGATACAGCAGATTCTCGGTGCGGACGAACGGCACGTAGCTGCCGGCGACGGCCGGCGGATTGGGAAGTTTGAGGCCGAGTTCGGCGAGTTTGGCTTCGATGCTCATGGGGCGATCAGGGTTGGGGGATGAATTCGAAAGTGGCAACGTCGCCCACGGCGACCGGTTTGTCGAGCACGCCGACCTCCTGCAGCAGCACAATCTGCTTCTGCAGGCGCGCGGTCGTGAGCTGACCGGCGAACTCGCCCTGGGCCGGGTCGCCGACCACAAGCTGGTAGTCGTTCATGGCCTTGATGCTGTAGGCCATGAACTCGGGCGAGAGGTCGTTGCGCAGCGCCGAGAGGAGCTTGTTCGCCGGCGCCGGGTCGCCGGCCAGGTAGTCCACCCAGCCCTTCACGCTGGCGCGGACAAACTTCGCGACGACGTCGGGATGTTCGGCGAGAAACTTCCGGCTCGTGAACATCACGCGGTAGGGTTCGTAGCTGTCGCTGGCGATGAGCAGGGCCCCGACGCTGGCCCCGCGCTCCCGGGCGAAGAACGGCTCGTTGGTCACGAAGCACTGCTGGACAAAGGTCTTGTCGTTCATGAACCGCGCGAGATCCCCGACCAGCGGGAGGAGGTTGAACTTCACGCCCAGTTTCTTGCGCGCCACCTCGAGCCACGTCGAGCCGGCTCCGGCCATGAGGGTCTTGCCCTCGAGGTCCTTGAGGTTCCGCAACGGATGATCGGTGTGGAAGAGTATCCCCTGCGGGTCGCGCTGCATCTCGGCACCGACCATCTTCACCGGCACGCCGCGCGCGACCGCCACGATGACGTCGTCGCCATTGGTCATGCCCAGCTCGGCCCGGCCGATCGCCACGGTGCTCATCACCTGCGCGTTCGGCCCACCGGGCAGGATCTCCACCTCGAGCCCCTCCGCCGCGTAGTAACCCTTGGCCAGCGCCTGATAATAGCCCCCGTGCTCCGGCTGGGGGAACCAGTCGGTCTGGAAGCGGACCTTGACCAGCGCGGTCGGGCCGGCGGCCGGGTCAGTCTTTTTGCTGCAGCCCGCTACAAATATGGCGAGCGCCACGATCAATAACGTGGGCCAGCGAGCTTGCTCGCGCCTCTGCCGCACCCACGAAGAGCGCGCGCAAGCTCGCTGGCCCACAAGGTCCGGAAAAATTAAGTAGTTCATTTCAGTGATCGTTGCGCTCAAAGGAATCGTGCCACTTGTGAAGCACCGCCCGGTTCAACCCGGAGACCGCGGCCACGAAGATGAAGCCCAGCAGGCAGCTGGTCAACGCCGTCGCAAACAGTGCCGGTATCTTGATCTGGGTATTGTAACTGTAGACCAGGAAACCCAGCCCGCCCGTGCCGCCGGAGGAGTTGCCGACCATGTATTCGCCAAAGATCGCCCCGATCGGCGCCAGCGTCGCGGCAATGCGCAGGCCGGCGAGGTAATACGGCATGGCCGACGGCACACGCAGCAGGAGCATCTCCTGCAGCCGGCTGGCATTGGCCATCCGGAAAAGCGCCACGTGGTTCATGTCGGTCGAGAGCAACCCTTGCGTCATGTTCGCCACAATGGGGAAAAAGCTGATGAGCCACGTGACCGTGACGATGCCCGGCAATCCCGGCCCGGCCCAGAGCATGATGATCGGGGTCAGCACGATGACCGGCGTCATCTGCAGCACCAGCAGCCACGGATAGAGGCCGGCCCGCAACGACCGCGACACGCCGAGCAGCAGCGAGGTGGCAAAACCCAGCGTCCCCGCGAGCAGGAATCCGACCAGGGCGCCGACCGCCGTGTTGCCAGCCGCCGTGAGCAACCGCGCTCTTTCCTGCCACGCCGCCGCGAAAATCTCCACCGGCGTCGGCAGGATCCAGCTCTGGAGACCACTACCGGCCCGCACGCCATACCACAGCGCGACGAAGAGCACCCCGCTCACGGCGGGCAGCACCCACAGCCAAAGTGGCGGGATCTTCTTCATGCGCTGACAACCTCCTCCACTTGGTGCAGCAACTGCGAGACCTGGTTCACTTTGGCCTGGAATTCCGGCCGGGCGCGCAATGCCGGGGTGCGGGGATAGGGAAACTCCACCTTCACCTCGGCCTGAAACCGGCCCGGGTTGGCCGCCATCACGAGCACGCGGTTCGAGAGAAAGACCGCCTCGCTCACCGAGTGGGTGACAAACAGCGCCGTGAAGCGCGATCGCTCGCGCAGGGCGAGTAGCTCCTCGTTCAGGCGGTTGCGCGTCATTTCGTCCAGCGCGCCAAAGGGTTCGTCGAGCAGCAGCAGCTGGGGCGAGAGCGTCAGGGCCCGGGCGATCGACACGCGCATCTTCATGCCGCCGGACAGTTGTCGCGGATAATAGTCGCGGGCGGCGTCGAGCCCGACCAGCGCAAGCATCTCCTGCGCCTTCGCCGCGCGCGCCGCGGCGGCCATCCCCCGCAGCCGCAGCGGCAGCTCCACGTTGCGCTGCGCCGTGAGCCAGGGCAGCAGCGTGGCGTCCTGAAAGATGAAGGCCTGCCGGTCGCGCGCCAGCTTGGGCGTGGTGCCGAGCACATCCAGCCCGCCTTCCGACCCCGGGCTCAGGCCGGAAACAAGCTTCAGGATCGTCGATTTGCCACAACCGCTCGGTCCGATCAGGCTGATGAAATCGCCCGGTGCCGCAGCCAGGTTGATGTCGTCCAAAATCAGCGGACCCGTCCCGTAACGCTTTTTCAGCGAGGTAAATTTGACGATGGGCGCGGCAGGCTCCATGAATGCCCCCGAATGGACACAATCGCGCCCAAAACGCCAGCCACTTTGCCGTTCGCGGCGTGGCAATCCATGTCATCGGCCGAGGCGGCGCGCACCGTCCACTCCCGCCTCGCCGCGCTGCCGGAAAACCTGCGCCGCGCCGCGTTGGCTTGGTTGAGTTCCGAACAAAAGTTGGCAGCGGACTTAGCTGGAGGGTCGGGCTCCTGCCCGACCGTGGCCGGGCAGGAGTCCGGCCCTCCACCGCTCCACGGCATACCCTATCTCCTCAAGGACCTGTTCGATCTCGCCGGCGTGCCCACAAACGCCGGCTCCACCTTTCTCAACCCGGCCCGCGGCACACCGTCGCGCGACAGCGCGCTCGCCCTCCGGCTGCGCGAACTCGGGGCCGCCTGCGCCGGCAAGACCCAGCTCGTCGAATTCGCCGCCGGGCTCTTTGGCGACAACTCCCACTACGGCGACTGCCCGCATCCGCACTTTCCCGACCGCCTCACCGGCGGGTCGAGCAGCGGCTCGGCGGCCCTGGTCGCGGCGGGCGTCGTCCCGTTCGCCATCGGCACCGATACCGGCGGCTCGGTGCGCGTGCCCGCTTCGTTCTGCGGCGTGCATGGCTTTCGGCTGAGTCCCGGCGACGGCCTCATCCGCGACGCCATGCCGTTATCACCGTCACTCGACACGGCGGGTTGGTTTACGGCGAACGCCACCGACATGCTGGCCGCCGTGACTGCGCTGGTTGGCCCAGTCCGGTCAGGCCAGGAACCGCGCGGCTGCTTTCTGCCAACGGCCGCACTCGGCGTGTCTTTCGATCCCGAAACCGCTGTCGTCTGTGACCGCGCCGCGGCAGCATTTGCCCAGCCGGCCGATCAGGCGACGACCAGCGCCCTGCGTTCCTCCTGGCAGGGTGCGATCGAAGCCTACACGGTGACCGCGCTGCACGAAGCCCACGCCGTCCACCGCGACTGGCTTGCGCCCTACCGCGAGCATTACGAGCCGGGGATCTGGCAGCGCTTCAGCGAAGGTGGCCGTTACACCACCGGCCAATTGGCCGGAGCGGCCGCGACCTTCGCCAGAGTCCGCACCGCTTTCCGCCAATACTTCAGCGGCCACGATTTCCTCGTCCTGCCTGCCACGCCCTTCCCCGCCCTGCGCAAGGCTGATTGCACGCCCGAAGCGCGCCAGGCGCTGCTCACGCTCACCACGCCCGCCAGTCTCGGCGGTCTGCCGGTACTGACGATTCCGGTGCCGTTGCCGTCCGGCCTCACCGCAGGTCTGCAGTTCATCCTGCCGGCCGCGGACAGTCCGGCCGTGTCGTGGCTTTTAGGTCGGTAGGGTCCGTTGCCCTCAACGGTCCTCTGGGCGCGTAAGGGCAAGCGACCCTACCAGCCCAGCAGCCCGGCCGCGTTGCCGCTCAGCACAGCTTCAGTCGCGCCGGCAGCTTTCGCCTCCTTGAGCAGGCCGTTGAACTCCGGCGTGGCATCCCCCCGCGGATAAAGGATCAGCGGATAATCCGAACCGAACAGGACCCGTTCGGTCTTTGCCTTCGCCCACACCTCCGGGCCGTAAAGCAGCGGCGAGGCCGCGGTGTCGAACCAGACATTGGGCAACGCCGCCGCTTCCGCGGACCAAGCCAGTCCCCCGCCCCAGTGCGCGAGGACGAAAGTCGTGGCCGGAAACTCCCGCGCCAAGCGCGTGAAATCCCCGGGCGGCGTCTCCACCCGTCCCGGATAAGGGCGGCTCGCCGGATCGGTGACATGCAGATTGACCGGCACCTTCCACTCGGCCGCAAGCCTCAGGATCTGCCGCCACACCGGGTCACCGATCGCGAAGTGCTGGGCGTGCGGCGACAGTTCGCCAAAACCGACCAAGCCGTCGTCCATCGCCCGGACCGCTTCCTCCAACGCCACGAGCCCGGCCCGGGGTTGCACGGTGGCAAAGGCCGCGAGCCGGTCCGGATGCGCACGGATGCAGTCGGCATAAAATTTGTTTTGCGCCACACAGCTTGCGTGATTCTCCCAATACCAGCCGAGCAAAACCGCCTTGGTCACCCCTGCGGCGTCCAGGTCGCGCAACAATTGATCCACGGAGGGAAAAGTCTGCACGGATTTGCCGTCCTTCCGTCGCCGGGTACACAGGTCCGCCCAGTGTTGCTCCCCGTGCATCGCGGCCCAGCCCGCCGGGTCATGGTTTATTTCCGGCGGATAGAGATGCACATGGGCGTCAACGATCACGCGGCATTTTCCAATGTCCGAGCATCAGGCGCAAGCCCGTGAATGAAGGTGGCACCCGGCCTCCGGACGGGGTTTCAGGACGCACGTCGAACCAACCCAGCCAGAGGAGGTTCAGCAGCAAGGCGGTCAGGCCGACCGCCGAGATGCCGGACTCCACCAGCGAATGCAGCCAGCCGGCCAAGCTGGCGAGCAGGGCCGGTTGCGTGGGCAGCCCCAGTCCCATGCCAAGCGAGAGCGTCACGATCACGCCCTCGCGCTGGCCCAAACCCGCGCTGACCAGCAGCCTCACCCCCGCCACGGCCACCAAGCCGAACATCATCAACGCCAGTCCGCCCAGCACCGGAGGCGGCAGCACCGGGGGGTGTTGGCTACTTCGCCCGCTCAATCCTCACCGTCCAGTCGCCGCCCGAGGCCAGCCCGTGCTTGGCCGAGAAGCTGCCGCGGTTGAGCGCAAAACTGACATTAAGCAGGCTGTTCAGGTAGAGCAGCGGCTCGCCCTGCTTCACGTCACCGAAGGTCCGCACGTAGGGAATTACGCCGCGGTAGGTCTCCTTGCCGTCATGGAAGACCACCACCGTGAACTTGTCGCCGTAGGCCGGCTTCAATTCGTTGAAGAATCCGTCAGGAATGTTCGTCCAGACATTGCCGTAATGGAAATCGATCTGTGGGATCGTGCCTTTCAGCACGCCCCCGGCGGCCGATGCCCGCTCGTAGGGCAGGCTGACGACCTTCGGCTCGAGCAACGGGCCGACCTGCTCGTAGCTGATCACGCCTGAGGCCAGGCGCGCGCCGACAAAGGCGTAGATGTCGCGGCCGTGGAAGGTGTAGCTTTTCTCCGAGCCGGGCCGGCGGTTGACCTGCTCGTCGATGCGGCGCACGGCAGCCACACCCAGTTCCTCGGCGACGAGGGTCCAGGTGCCGTTGTCCGGACCGACGAAGTAATGGCCGCTTTTCGTCCGGAGGACGATGGAGGCGCGCTCGGTGCCCACGCCCGGGTCGACCACCGAGACAAACACGGTGCCGGCGGGCCAGAACTCGGCGGCCTGCTTCAGCCGGTAGGCCGCCTCCCAGATGTCGTAGGGCGTGTTCTCGTGGCTGAGGTCGAGGATCGTGAGGCCGGGCGAGACGCCGAAGGCGATGCCGCGCATCGCGGCGACGGCGCCGTCCTTGGTGCCGAAGTCCGACTGGAGGACCAGCGCGTGCTGGGCGCGGGCGGTGAGGACCAGACCCGCGACGAGCAAAAAAAAGAGTGATGGGCGCATGCCAGAGGGGAATGAAAAAACCGCCGGGAGACAAGCTCCCGGCGGCTGAGTTTTTCTGGATCAGGTCAAAGACCGGCTCAGAAGCTGTATTTCGCGGTGAACTGCACTTGGGTGCCGGGAAGGGCGAGGATCGAACCGTTGCCTTAGACGGCGTTCGGCGGCGACCAGTTCTCTTCGTTGGTGACGTTCAGGATGTTGGCCCGGAAGTCCCAAGTCTTGTATTTGTAGGAAGCACCCACATCGAAAGTGTATTGCGGCGGGATGACGAGCGTGCCTGCGGTGTTGTTGTTCATCTCGCCGGTGACGACGGTGTTGGCGGTGACGCCGAAGCCGTTGTCAAAGGAGTAGGAGATGAGGCCGTTGAACAGGTGCTGGGGGAGGCCGGGGGCATCTCGCTCGCGCCGCCGAAGAGGCCGTATTGGAAGCCGGCCGAGGCCTCGGCGTCGATGGAGGAATAGGACAGCGTGGCGTAGAGGTGCTTGTTCGGCTGGTAGTTCATCTCCGCCTCGAAGCCCTTGTAGCGGTATTCCTGGATGACCGTGGAGCTGGTGCTCTTGGAGGTACGCTTCTGGTCGTAGACCGCAAAGTTCAGGAAGACCGTGTTGCCGGCCAGCGCATACTTGGTGCCGAGCTCATAAAGCGTGCTGGGCTGCTGGAAGAGCTCCTGGTCGAGGCCGGCGGCGCCCCAGCCGGTGATGCCACCGCCGTTGCCGACGGCTCCGGAGGTGTTCTTGGAGAAGTTGTAGGTGAAGTAGACGCTGGAGGTCTTCGTGGGCTTGTAGACCAGCGAGGCGTTGTAGTTGGGCAGCCAGACGTCGATCTCGGCCTCGGGGAACGGCGGCAGGAGCGGCTCGCGGACCTCGGCCTTGAAGTAGTCGTACCGCACGCCGCCCACGATGCTGAACTTCTCGTTGGCGTTCCAGGTGCCCTGGGCGAACGGACCGACCGTGGTGCCCTTGGAATCGTTGGTGTCGCCGTTGAAGAGGCCGGGCTGCGCGAAGCGGCCGGGCCAGCCGGGAACCGCGAAGCCTCTGCCGCCGTTCCGGAAAGCATTCGAGTTGTAGACGTTGATGAAGTTGTGATCCTTCGTCAGGTCCCAGACATTGGCCGGCTCGAAGAAATAATCGTCATAGGCCTTCACCCGCTGGTAGCGGAGATCGAGGCCCGTGTTGAGGGTGCCCTTCTCGAGCTTGAAGATGAACTCGGTGCGATTCTCCATGAAGATCGAGGGATCAATGATCTCGGAGTAGTAGTAAGTGCTGATGGTATCGCGTTTGGTGTAGCTCCAGAATGTGGTGTTCTTGACCGTGAAAGTGGGCGAGACCTTGAGGGTCTGGATGGCCTGGAGGTTGTATTCCACGCCATTCGAGTCGTTGCCCGGCATGAGCAGGCGCACGTGGCGGTTGGCCTGCACCTTCGGGCCCCAGGCGATGGTGTTGCCGCCGCCGAGGACGAAGACGGAATTCTGCGCGTCGGAGGTCGGGGCGCCGACGCCGTTGTTGACGTTGATGCCGGTGGTGTAGTTCCCGTTGTCGATCAGGTCCTGCGTCACGCGGTTGATGCCCCAGTTCTCGGTGTCGTTGGCGTCGAAGATCTGCGCGTTGATGAAGATGTCGTAGCTGGTGCTCGGGCGGAACGCCAGAGCACCGTAGAGCGGGTGCGTTTTCTTAAAGCCGTCGTGGTACTAGCCGGTGGTGTCCTCGCCCGAGTAGCTGATGCGGTAGGCCACGGTCCTGGAGATCGGGCCGCCGACATCGAGCGTCCAGCGCTTGGTGTCGTAGGAGCCGAAGGTGAGGCTGACCGAGCCCTTCGTGCCGTCAAAATACGGGCGCTTGGAGATGAGGTCGATGAAGCCGCCGACATACATCGAGGTACCCTGGACCGCGGTGGCGGGACCCTTCACGATGTTGACCGACTCGACCGAATTGAAGTCGATCGGGAGGCCGTTGCCGTTGGAGGTGCTGCGGGAGCGCACGCCGTTGAGGAACACATCGGCCGACTGGCCGCGGATGCTGGCGTTGGACGGCGCGCCGAAGTTGGTCGTCGTGAACGCGCTCGAGGTCAGCTTGGAGAAATCCAGCACGTCGGTGATGCTGATGTCGCTCAGCTGCTGACGGGAGATGATCGTGACGTTGCGCGGGACGTCGATGATGTTGTCGTCCGTGCCGAACACGGAATTGAACGGGCGGGCAATGGGCAGCACCAGCTGCTCAACCGGCACGCCGGAGGTGACCTTGAAGCGTTCGAGCTCCAGCACCTCGTCGGAAGCCGGGGCGGAAGTAGCCGTTTGCGCTGACAAACGGACGAGCGAGGTGGTGGCAAGCAGCACGGCCAGCGACGTGCGGAGCAAGTTGGTTTCCATAGTTGGTGTTAGCGCGGTTTGAGCCGCACCGCCTAAAGCAAGCCATGTGCCACCGTCCCCGGGGTTCGGGAGATATTAAAAATTGCCGTGACGGTATGAACCCTGCTGACTGGCGGGCACATGCTTTCGCCCATCTTGGTCCTGCGCGTCGTCGCGGGGCTCGCCGCGCTCTCCCTGGCGCTGCCGGCCGCCGCGGAAATCATCCGCCCGAAGGTCGTCATCGTCGCCATGTTCGAACGCGGCGAGGATACCGGTGATGCGCCGGGCGAATTCCAATACTGGGTCGAGCGCGAAAAGCTGGTCCGCACCCTGCCCCTTCCCGCCGGCCACCGCGCCGTGCGCGCCAACGCCGACGGCTCGGTCATCGGCGTGGTTACGGGCATGGGTAACACCAACGCCGCCGTCACAATCATGGCCCTCGGCCTCGATCCCCGCTTCGACCTGGCGAAAAGCTACTGGCTCGTCGCCGGCATCGCCGGCCTCGACCCCGCCGACGCCTCGGTGGGGTCAGCGGTCTGGACCGACTACGCCGTCGAGGGCGACCTCGGCCACGAGATCGACGCCCGGGAGATCCCGGCCGATTGGCAAACGGGTTATATCCCGATCCGGAAAAAGCAGCCCTACCAGCTGCCCATGCAGCCGGCGGACGAACGGGGCGATAATTGCTACCCGCTGAACCCCGGCCTGCTGCACTGGGCCTACCAGCTCACCAAGGACACGCCGCTGGCGGACACCGATGCCATCCGCGGCTTCCGCGCCCGCTACACCGAGCACCCGAAGGCGCTGCAACCGCCCTCCGTGATGATCGGCTCCACCCTCGCCTCCAGCACCTACTGGCATGGCAAGCTACTGAACCAGTGGGCCAACGACTGGGTCGCCTATTATACCGAGGGCCGCGGCAACTATGTGACCACCGCGATGGAGGACACCGGCACACTCCGAGCGCTCACCAACCTCACCCGCGCCGCCCGCGCTGATGTCAACCGCGTGCTGGTCCTCCGCACCGCCTCCAACTTCGACCTGCAGCCGCCCGGCGTGACCGCCGCCCAGAGCCTGAGCGGCGAGGACATCGGCCACTACTCCGCCTTCATCCCCTCCCTCGAGGCCGCCCACGCCGTCGGCAGCCGCGTCGTGCACGCGCTGGTCGAGGGCTGGCAGGTCTACGAAACCACCCCGCCCTCGGCCCTACCAAAATAAGCCGCTCGATGCAGACCAGGCTCAGTTCAGGCAGATGTGGCCGCTGTAAAAGGTGGAGCGCGTTGACCTCAACTCGCTTCAGTGTGTCCGCTGCCAAACCAGCGTGTTGAGGTCAACCCGCTCCACCCTAAACCATCCCTTTTTCCCCATGCTGAACCGCCTCTACAAGCTCGACCAGAATGGCACGACCGTCGGCCGCGAACTCGCCGCCGGTGCGACGACGTTCGCCGCGATGGCCTACATCCTCGCGGTCAACCCCGCCATCCTCTCCGCCGCAGGCATGCCGCAGGCCGCCCTGATCACCGTCACCGCGCTCACCGCCGCCGTCAGCACCCTGATCATGGGGTTCATGACCAACTACCCGCTGGCCCTCGCCCCGGGCATGGGCATCAACGCCTACTTTGCCTTCACCGTCTGCCTCGGCCTGGGCGTCTCGTGGCAGTCCGCCCTGGGGCTCGTGTTCGTCAACGGTGTCATCTTCCTCGGCCTGTCCGTCACCGGCTTGCGGGAGAAGATCATCGCCGCTATCCCGCACCAGCTGAAGCTGGCCATCACCTGCGGCATCGGCCTCTTCATCGCCTTCATCGGCCTGAAGAACGGCGGCATCGTCGTCGCCAGTCCCGCCACCTTCGTCACCCACGGCGACTTTGGCACCCCCTCCGTTCTATTGTGCTTCGGCGGCATCCTGCTCGCCGCCGTGCTCGTGGCCCGGCGGATCCCGGGCGCCATCATTCTCTCCATCCTGGCGGTCACGCTGGTCGGTCTCTTCGTCGCCAACGGCACGGGTGGCAGCATCACCACCCTGCCGGGTTCGCTCTTCTCCCTGCCGGCGTCGCCGCTGCCGACGATGTTCCAGCTGAACTTCGACCTGCTGCGGCACGATTTCGCCAAGGCCCTGCCCATCATCCTCACGCTGCTGCTCGTCGACATGTTCGACAACATCGGGACGCTCATCGGCGTCACCCAGCGCGCCGGCCTGCTGGACAAGGATGGCAAGCTCCCCAAAGCCGGCCGCGCGCTCATAGCCGATTCGATCGCGGCGATCCTCAGCTCGCTCTTCGGCACCTCGACGGTGGTCAGCTACATCGAGTCCGCCTCGGGCGTCGAGGCCGGCGGCCGTACCGGCCTGACCGGCGCGGCGACCGCAGTGCTCTTCCTCCTCGCGCTGTTCCTGACCCCGGTGATCCTCGCCATCCCCGCCGTGGCGACGGCGCCGGCACTCGTCATCGTCGGCATCTTCATGTTCCAATCGGTGGCGCAGCTGAAGCTGGACGACTTCGCCGAGACGGCGCCGGTCTTCCTGATCATCGCGGGCATCCCGCTGAGCTTCAGCATCGCGGAGGGCATCGGTCTCGGCCTCATCGCCTACGCCGTCCTCCATCTCGCCACCGGCCGCGCCCGGCAGGCCTCGGCCCTCACCTACATCCTCGCCGCGATCTTCGCGCTGCACCTGCTGCGCGGGCTGCTCGGCTGACGGGCCCGGGCAGAAAAAGAGCAGCGGCGTGAACCGCTGCTCCCGGGTGGAGCGCGTTGACCCAACGCGCTTCAGGGTGTCGGCCCGCAAGCCAGCGGGTTGAGGTCAACCCGCTCCACCGCGACCTGCCTGGCTGTCGCTCAGAACTTGTATTTGAAGGTGGCCTCGAAGCGGACCGGCAGCTCGGCCACGATGGACTCGTTGCCGTAGACGGCGTTGGGCGCGCTCCAATTCACCTCGTCGGTGGCGTTAAGCACCGCGAAGCGGAGTTCCCAGTCCTTGGCGTTGTAGAACGCGGTCAGGTCCAGACTGTATTGGCTGGGGATGACCAAGTTGCCGACGACGTTGTTGTTGATCTTGGTCGTGTAAACGATGTTGGCGGTGGCGCCGAAACCGTTGTCCCACTTGTAGGTGGCGAGCGCGTTGATCAGGTTCTTCGGCACGCCCTGGCGGGGGTGTTCGCCGGGACCGAGGATGAAGAAGCGCGAGGTCGGCGGCGTGAGGGAGGTGTTGCCGACGTCGAACTGGCCGGTGCTCACCGTCGAGTCGAGGTAGGAGTAGCCGCCGGTGAGGTAGAGGCGTTTGTTCGGCTGGTAGCTGCCCTCGATTTCAAAGCCCCGGGTCTTGAAAGTGACGGTGGAACGGTCCTGCTGGAGGTCGTCGCGCACCTGCTGGAAAGCCGCGACGCTGATGTAGCCCTTACCGTCGTCGTAACTCTGCTTGAAGCCGGCCTCGATCAGCTTGGCCTCATTGCGCAGGTTGGCGTTGAAAAAGCTGGCGTTGCCCGCGGTGGTGACGCCGCCGCCATTGCCCGTCGAGCCGACCGGATTCTGGCTGTAGTTGTAGGTCACGTAGGACGAGAGCGTCTTCGTGTGCTTGTAGCCGAGGCTGACGTTGTAGTTGGGCAGGCCGACCGTGACCTTGTCCTCGATGCGCTGGGCACCGAGGAAGATGTTGTTCCAATTGACATGGAAGTCGGCGTTCACGATGTCGGCGCGCGCGCCGGCATCGAGGGTGAGCCGGTCGGTGAGCTTCCAGTTGGCCTGCACGAAAGGCGAAGTGGTGAAGACCTTCGAGATGCCGGAGTCGCCGTTGTCCGGCGTGAAGTAGCGGCCGGGCCAGCCCGGGACGGGGATCTGGGTGAAGGGGTTGGGGTTGTTCACCGAGTTGAAGTAGTTGATGAAGCGGTGGTCCTTGGTGAGATCCCACACGTTGGCCGGCTCGTTGAAGAAATCGTTATAGGCCTCGACGAACTGGTAGCGCAGGGCCAGGCCGGTGTTGATCTGCCAGCCGCCCTTCGTGAAACGGAACTCCGTGCGGTTCTCGACGCTCCAGCTCGGGTCGATGATTTCCGAGTAGGAATAGGACGACAGCGTGTTGCGGCGCACGTAGCGAAACATGGTGTTGTTCGCGACACTGAGTTCCGGCGAGGAATGCCAGTTCTGGATGGCCTGGGCGTTGAAGCTAAAGCCGTTCGAATCGTCGCCCGGCCCCAGCAGGCGGTTGCTCCGGTCGATTTTCACGACCGGCCCGAGGGCGATCCGGTTGACGGCGGGAAACCCCGACACGACCCAGCGGGAATTCTGCGCGTCGGAGGTGGCCGCGGGCGTGCCGGCGACGACGTTGATGTTGCCGAAGTCGATCGGCCTGCCGGTGGAATCCACGTAGCCCGAGATGGGAGCGATGGCGAAGTTCGGCGCGGGGTTGTTGTTCACGCCGGTCTGGTAGAGGCCGTGGTCGATCAGGTCCTGCGTGACGCGGTTGATGCCGAAGTTCTCGGTGTATTCCGCGTAGAACGCCTCGGTGTTGATGAAAAGGTCGTAGCGGTCGTTGGGGCGGTAGGTCATGGCGGCGTAGAGCGACTGCGTCTGCTTGTAGCCGTCGGTGTAATAGCTGCCCGCGTCCTCGCCGGAGTAGCTGATGCGGTAGGCGACCTTGTCCGATACCGGGGCGCCGTAGTCGAAGGTCCAGCGGTAGGTGTCGTAGGAGCCGACGGTGGCCGAGACGAACCCCTTGGCCCCGTCGAATACCGGGCGCTTGGTGATGAGGTCGGCGTAGCCGCCGATGTATTGCGAGGCGCCGAAGATCGCGGTGGCCGGGCCTTTGACGATGTTGACAGACTCGACGGAGTTGAAGTTCACCGGCAGGCCGTTGCCGTTGCTACTGAGACCGATGCGCATGCCGTTGAGGAAAGTGTCGGCGATCTGCGTGCGGATGTCGGGCGTGGTGGGAGCGCCGAAGTTGCTGCGCGTGTAGGAACTGGCGGTGAGCTTGGAGAAATCGCGCACGTCCTGGATGCTGATCGAGGTCAGCTGCTCGCGCGAAATGATCGTCACGTTGCGCGGCGTATCGAGGATGCTGCGGTCGAAGCCGTAGACCGAGTTGAACGGCCGGGCCGTCGGCAGCACGACCTGGTCGATGGGCACGCCATGCACCGATATTTTCTCCAATTGGAGGACATCCGGATCCGAACTGCTCGTGGACGCAGCGGGAGCGGCTTTTTCTTGGGCAACAACTGCGCCGGCGGTAAGCGCGGCGAGGACGAACAGTCTCGACAGAGTATGGTAGGACATGTGGGTTGGGTTTCCTGAGCATGTCCATGCACCGAACGCGCCGCTCAGGCAATGCCGTTCCTGGCCGGCAGGAAAAAAAGGATTGCCGCCCAACCGTGCCCGGCGTCGTAATTGCCCATGCGTTACACTCTCCTTCTGGCGACCGTCTGGGTGACGGGCCGGCTGCTCGGCGGTGATTTTTCCGGGCGCTTCGAGGAAATCAAGCAGACCGCCAGACCGGCGGAGCTCTACAGCTTCCTCTACGCGTTGCCGAAGGGCGGCGACCTGCACAACCACCTCGGCGGCGCGATCCGCTCCGAGTGGTGGTATGCCATCGCCACCGATCCCGCGCGCAACGGCGGCGATACTTTCTACACGCGGACGAAGTTCACCGCGGGTATCGACACCGGGGTGCCGCTCGTGCTCTACCACACCATCCGCCGCTACGCCTACGAGCAGCTGGACGCGGCCCGGCGCGCCGACTACACCCGCCTCGACCAGCTCACCCCGGAGTACAAACAGGGCTGGCTCGACTCGCTGCGCCTCGACCGGCCCGGCGAGGGGCGCGACGAGTTCTTCACCTGGATCTGGCCGCGCACCGGCCAGCTGCACCAGAATCTGGCCGTGGGTTGCGAGATCCTGGTCGAGACCATGAAAGCCTTCGGTGCCGAGGGTCTCCGCTACCTCGAAACCCAGCAGGGGGCGATGGGTTTCACCGACAACGACGGCGCCCTGATTTCCGCCGAACAGGCCGCCCAGGTCATGCGCGAACGCCTGGCCCGCCCTGACGCCTTGGCGACGGGTGTGACCGTCCGCCTCCAGTATACCGTGCTCCGCTTCGCCCCGCGCGCCGAGGACCAGCTGGAAAAAATCTACCAGTTCGTCGACGCCAACCGCGACCTCTGGGTTGGCATCAACATGGCCGGCATCGAGGAGAACGGCAAAGGCTACCCCGCGCGCTTTCTGGAGAAATACCGCGAGCTCCGCCGCACCCACCCCACCCTGGCCCTCTCCATCCACGCCGGCGAGATGGACGGCCCCGACACGCACATCCGCGACACCCTGCTGCTCGGGGCCACGCGCATCGGCCATGCCGTGAACCTGCTCAAGGATCCCGACACGCTTCTGCTCCTGCAGAACTCCCGCCGCGTGCTGGTCGAAGTGAACCTCATTTCCAACCGCCTGCTCGAATACACCCCCGACCTTGCCACGAATCCCTTCCCCGAGTTTCTCCGCACCGGCGTGCCTGTCTGCCTCAACACTGACGACCGCGGCATGTGGGACAGCAACATGACAGACGAATACTATACCGCCGTCACGAACTACAACCTGTCCTGGGCCGAACTCGTGCAGCTCGGGCGCAATTCCCTCACCTATTCCTTCGTGCAACCGGAGGTGAAGGCGAAGCTGCTGGCCGACTACGAGGCCGCCGTCGTCGCCTTCGAGGCGAAATACCAGTCCGCCGATTCGCTCACCCACCTGGCCGCGGTCAAGCCGGTCACCTACGGCTACGGGAAACGCAACTGGGGCTTTCCGTTCGCGCAGTGAGTCGTCTTGAGGTGGACCGCGGCCTCCGGACGCGTTTTCAGGAGCGACGTCTTCTCAACCAACCCGTCCAGAGGCCGGGTTCCACCTCAATCACCTTGAACCAATAGGGCGAGTTCACGGCAGCGCTGCCCCGCGCCGCCACTTGAACAGGCCGTGCTTGGGCGCGAAGCCGAGCACGACGAGAAACACCAGCGCCTGCACCAACACGATGCACGCTCCGGTCGAAGCATTCAGAAAGAAACTCACATATACCCCGGTCAGGCTCGACCCGACCGCCGTCGCCACGGCGATGCCCAGCATCGTGCCGAAGCGGTCGCTCAGCAGGTAGGCCACGCAACCCGGCGTCACCAGCATCGCGATCACGAGGATGATGCCGACCGCCTTGAGCGAAACGACGATGGTCACCGCCAGGAGCGAGAGCAGCAGATAATACAGCAGTTTGACCGGCAGGCCGATCGTGCGCGCCTGGCCCGGATCGAAGCAGAACAGCAGCAGGTCGCGCCGCAGCATCAGGATGACCGCCAGCGTGAGACCGGCAACCAGGAGGGTGTTGCGCAGATCGCCCGGTTCCAGTCCGAGGATGTTGCCAAACAGGATGTGGTCGAGGTGCAGGTCGCTCTTGATCTTGGTGAACAGCACCAGACCGAACGCAAACATGCCGGTGAAGACCACGCCCATGACGGTGTCCTCCTTCACGCGGCTGTTGTCCTTGATGAAGCCCGTCGCCACGGCGCAGACCAGTCCCGACAGGAACGCGCCGATCGCCAGCGGCAGGCCGATCGCGTAGGCGATGACGATGCCCGGCAGCACCGCGTGCGAGATGGCGTCCCCCATCAGCGACCAGCCCTTGAGCACGAGGTAGCAGGACAGCACGGCACAGACGGCCCCGATGGCCGCGCCGACCATCATGGCATCAACCATGAAAGGATAACGGAAGGGCTCGAGCAGGCTGCTCATCTGAGGTGGAACCCGGCCTCCGGACGGGTTGGTTTGTGCATGGATCCTGAAAACGCGTCCATAGGCCGCGTTCCACCGCCCGAACCGAAATTCAAAGCGGCCGCCTGCCGCCGGCTGCGCGCCGCGCGCATGCCGTGCTTCGGGGCAAAGATTAGCGCGAGGACAAAGAGCAGGCTCTGCAGCGTCACGATGCAACCGCCGGTCGAGCCATCAAAGAAGTAACTGGCGTAGGCCCCGACCAGCGAGGTGACCACGCCCATCGTTGTGGCGAGCCCGATCATCCGCCCGAAACGGTCGGTCAGCAGGTAGGCCGTGGCCCCGGGAGTCACGAGCATGGCGACCACGAGGCACGCCCCCACGGTCTGCAGCGCCGCGACCGCCGTGGCGGAGAGCAGCGTCAGCAGCGTGTAGTGCAGCACCGTGACGTTGAGGCCGATGGCGCGGGCCTGATTGGCATCGAAGCAAAACAGCAGCAGGTCGCGCCACTTCAGCCCGAGCACGACCAGGGTGATCGCCGAGATGATCGCCACCTGCACGATGTCGGGGTCCGAGATGCCGAGGATGTTGCCAAAGACGATGGTGCGCAGGTCCACGCTGCTCGGGTTGATGGAGATCAGGAAAAGTCCGAGCGCAAAGAAGGCCGTGAACACCACGCCGATGACCGCGTCCTCGCGCAGCCGGGTCTTCGTCTTGACAAAACCCATGCCCACCGCCGCCAGCAGGCCCGTGCCAAACGCGCCGGCGGCGAACGGCCAGCCCAGCGCATAGGCCACGGCGACGCCGGGCACCACCGAGTGGGAGAGCGCGTCGCCCATCAGCGACCAGCCCTTGAGGGTGATGAAGCAAGAGAGAAACGCGCACACTCCGCCGATCAGCCCGCTGACCGCGATGGCCTTCAGCATGTAGTCGTATTCCAGCGGTGTGAGCAGGGTTTCGATCACTTGTCGTCCTCGGTTTCGGCGCGCTGCTCGACCACCTTCTCGTGGCCGGCGCGGCGACTGTATTCCAAGTGCCCATCCTTGCCGAAGACCAGAGGGCGCTCGTCGTCGGTGAGCAGCGTGACAGCCTTGCCGTCGTGCTTCTGCACGGTGGACTCGTCGAAGCGGAAATGCCGCAACACACCGCCGAAGGCGCGGGCCAGATTGGCCTCGGTGAAGACTTCCTCGGTGGGACCCGCGGCGAGCACGGTGCGGTTGATGAGCACCACCTGGTCGCAGAATTCCGGCACCGAGCCGAGGTTGTGCGTCGAGACCAGCATGAGGTGGCCGGCGGCGCGGAGCTCGCGCAGCAGCTCGATGATCGTGGTCTCGGTGTTCACGTCCACGCCGGTGAAAGGCTCGTCGAGCAGAATCACTTGGCTGCGCTGGGCGAGCGCGCGGGCCAGGAAAACGCGTTTCTTCTGCCCGCCGGAGAGCTCGCCGATCTGGCGTTCGCGGAAATCGAGCATCCCCACGCGCCCGAGGCTCTCCTCGGCGATGCGCTTGTCCTCCGCCCCGGGGCGGCGCAGGAAATTCATGTAGCCGTAGCGGCCCATCAGCACCACGTCCCACACGCTCACGGGGAAGGTCCAGTCCACCTCCTCAGACTGCGGCACGTAGGCGACCAGGTTGGCCTTGAGCGCCTCGCGCACGGGCCGGCCGGCGATGAGCACGGCGCCGCGCACCGGGCGCACGAAATCCATGATGGCCTTGAAGAGCGTGGACTTGCCGCTGCCGTTCACACCCACGAGGCCGCAAATGGCGCCGCCAGTGAGCCGGAAGGTGGCGTCGTGCAGCGCCACCATGCCATTGGGATAGCTGACGGTGACGTCGTTGACGTGCAGTTCGATGGGCTTGGTGGTACTCATGCGCAAATCCTCCCGGCGATTGCCAGGATGGGAGGGGCATTACGCCCCGAGATCAGCCAGTGCAGACAAAACGCGTCGGGGCATGAAGCCCCTCCCACCACGAAGAACATGCGGGTGGTGCTCATGGCCGGGTCAGCCCCCGCACGATCGTCTGTGCGTTGTATTCCATCATCTTGAGATAGGTCGGCGCCGGGCCGGAGGCACCCGTCAGCGAATCAACATACAGCACGCCGCCGTAACGCGCGCCGGTCTCCTTCGCGACCTGCCGCGCGGGCTTGTCGCTCACGGTGCTCTCGCTGAACACGACCGGTATCCGATGGGCGCGGACGCCGTCGATCACCTTGCGCACCTGCTGGGGCGTGCCCTGCTGGTCGGCGTTGACCGCCCAGAGAAAGAGTTCCTTCAGCCCGAAGTTCCGCGCGAGATACGGGAAAGCGCCCTCGCTGGTGACGAGCCAGCGCTGGTGCGCGGGAATTTTCGCCAGTTCGGTGCGCACCGATTGCTCGATCGCGGTGAACTTCACCGTGTAGGCGGCGGCGTTGGCGTTGTAGGTCGCGGCATTGGCGGGATCGAGTTTCACCAGCGCCCGGCGAATGTTCTCCACATAGATCACCGCATTGCGCGGCGACATCCACGCATGCGGGTTGGGTTTGCCGGTGTAGGGCCCCTCCTCGATGCCGAGGGGCGTGATGTCCTCGGTGAGCACGGCACTGGGCACGCCGCGCAGGTTGCCGAAGAACTTCTCAAACCAGCGCTCGAGATTCAGGCCGTTCCAAAGCACCAGGTCGGCCTTCTGGGCCTTCACGATGTCCTGCGGCGTCGGCTCGTAGCCGTGGATCTCGGCGCCGGGCTTGGTGATGGACTCCACGATCGCCGCGTCCCCGGCCACGTTTTGCGCCATGTCCTGGATGATGGTGAAGGTCGTCACGATGCGCTTCTTCTCCGCAGCGTGGCCCGTCAGGCCCGCCAGCAACAGGGCGGCGCCGACAGCCGCTTTCAGGAAATCAGAGGGTTTCATGGATTCAAAAGCCGTAGTTGAAGCGCAGCACATGGGTCCAGTCGGAAGCCCCGTCCGAGATGCCCCGGTAGATGGCGAAGTCCCACCACGCGAATTTCGAGACCGTCAGCGTCGCGCCCGCCCCGAGCGTGCCCTCCCAAGGCGCCCCGCCGGAGGACTTGGCCACCGCCGCCTCGCCATAAATACCGACCGCGCGGAAAATATTCCGGCCAAGGGAGGCCGACGCGAACCAGTAGCTGTCGTAGCCGTCATCCGCATCGTTGCGCAGGAAGTCGAGCTCGGCCATCGCGGCGAAATCAAACCCGCCGATCAGCTGGGTCTGGAAAGGAATGATAATGCCGCCCTCGACCGCATCGTTGCCGACCCCGCCGGAATTCGTGGGGAACTTGAGGTAGGGCAGGACGGCCATCGAGGTGTAGGTGTCTTCCGACTCATAAAATCGCCATTTCGTCCGCACATACATGTCACCCACCCCGCTCTGCCGATCCGTAAATCCGGCCGCGTCAAACTTCTGGCTGAGGTAGAATTCCGCGCCCACCTGGATATCGAGATTCTTGGTCAGGCCCGTCGTGAGGAAGGTCGAGGCGGCGCCGAACGCGGTGTATTTCAATCCGGGCTCGCGATCGATGGTCAGCGACAGCGCATCCACCTCCAGCAGGAAGTGGCCGGGCTGGACCGTCGTGGTCCATTCGGTGATTTGCGCCGGCAGCGACCCCGTGCCCAGGCAGAGCCCGAAGATCAGGGGGCGAAACGATTGCGAGATTTTGTCCATGGGGAGGATTGATTCAGAATCGACGGGAGAGGCCGAAAAAGGGTTGGTAATCGGGAGCGGATGCGGTGACGCCAAAATTGCACCCGAGGTCGAGCTGGGTGTCGTCGTTGATCGCGTAGGTCAGGCCGACATCAAACTGCCCCTGCCATTTGAAGCCCGGAGCGTCGCCCGCCACCGCCACGAACTCGAGGTAGCCCCCGAGCCGGTCCGTCAGGTCATGGGCGAAGGTGATGGTGTTGACCCACTCGGTGTCGCGCCCGCCCGCCCCGTCGCTGACGAAGTCCACCTCGGTCATCGCGGCCGAACCCCACCCGCCGGGCAGTTCGAACCCGAGGATGAAAATGACGCCGCCCTCGGTCTCGCCGTTGCGGATGCCCGAGGCCGCCAGCGGCCATTTGATGAAAGGCATCATGGCAAACGCGGTGCGCCCGCCATCATTGCCCCAAAAATTCACCTTCAACCGGGTGATCACGTCGCCAGACCCGGCCACCTTCGCGATCGTGCCGGCCCGGCGGTCCTCGACGCGCGAACTCACGTAGGGATCAACCATGAGCTGCAGGTCGATCCGGTTGGTCAGGCCAGCCTTCAGGTTTAGCGGGGCCACGCTCCAGTCGCGCCGGTGCACATCGGCCCCGCCGGTTGTATCGTGATCCCGCGTATAATTGAAAAAATCCAGCTCCACTTGGAAATGCCCCGCGTCCACCGTGTAGGGACTTTCGGTCTGGTCCGGCCGGTCGGTGCTCAGCTCGCGCAGCAGGGCCCGCGGCGCCGGCTGGGCCAGCGTATAGCCGGACTTGTCGGCGGCGGAAACGGCACCCGCCAGGAGCAGCAGGCCGGCCGGCACATGTAGGAATTTATACACAATGTAGCTTTGGCTACACTTTGAACTCGACTTGTCAAGCGCTTCCCGGCACCCATGCTGGCGTGCCCGTGAAAAATGCCGCCCGCCCCGCCCCCAAGCC